>Ga0265303_10003191_pt1 | contig 10249 bp, 6 predicted proteins | sample Helome_2_FD_192494 | JGI IMG/M metagenome (GOLD analysis project Ga0265303, IMG submission 192494) | Marine sediment microbial communities from subtidal zone of North Sea - Hel_20160317 (Illumina Assembly) | ecosystem: Environmental > Aquatic > Marine > Subtidal zone > Sediment ... | reverse complement strand
GCTCGAACGGGTCGCCGGGCTCGACGTGCCGATGCCGTATGCGCTGAACCTAGAGGACAAGGTCCTTCCAACCGAGGAGCGGGTAATCGACGCCGTAAAGCGCGTCGCTTACGCGAGCTGAGCAATGGCCAAGATCATCGGACTCCCCAAGCTTTCGCCGACCATGGAAGAAGGCACCTTGGTGGCCTGGATCAAAAAAGAAGGAGACGAGGTCGAGGTCGATGATCTTCTGGCCGAGGTTGAAACCGACAAGGCGACGATGGAGTTCCGATCGTTCGATCGAGGCGTCCTGTTGAAGATCTTGGTGCCGGAAGGCGAGACCCTCGAGCCGGACGTACCAGTGGCGATCATTGGAAAGGCCGGGGAGGACATTAGTGGGCTGATCGCAGAGGTGGCGGCGGGGGCGGCGTCAGCGTCAGCGTCAGCGCCAGTGTCAGCGCCAGTGTCAGCGCCAGTGTCAGCGCCAGTGTCGGCGCCAGTGTCGGCGACAGTGTCCGAGGGTGCGGCTGGAGGCCGGGTTCTCTCCTCTCCGCTCGTTCGCCGTTTGGCGCGGGAGCGCAGCATCGATCTTCGGGCTGTGCAGGGGAGCGGGCCGCGGGGGCGGATCGTCAAGCGCGATATCGATTCCTATGACGGGGACGCGTCGGTTTCATTTTCCACCTCCGCTGAGCGCCTGCCCCCTCGGGTCGTGAAGGCCAGCAGCATGCGACGGACGATTGCGCGAAGACTCACCGAATCCACGCAAACGGCCCCGCACTACTACCTCAGCATCGACGTCGACATCGCACCGCTCGCGGACGCCCGCAAAGCCATGAACGCCGAGCTCGAAGCGGCGGGCAAGAAGGTTTCGCTCAACGACTTGCTCATCAAAGCTGCCGCTGTGGCCCTTCGTCGGGTTCCCGAGGTCAATGCTTCGTGGATGGGCAAAGAGATTCACTACCATCAGGTCGTCGACATTTCGATCGCCGTGGCTGTCGAAGACGGCCTGATGACGCCGGTCTTGCGGGATGCGGACCGAAAAGGCGTCGCGCAGATCGCCGACGAAGTTCGCGACCTGGCCGAGCGCGCCAGGGACAAGAAGCTTCAGCCTGAGGACATGAGCAACGGTACCTTTTCGATTTCAAACCTGGGCATGTTCGGCATCGAAGCGTTCACTGCAGTCATCAACCCACCCGAAGGCGCGATCCTCGCCGTTGGCACGATCCGTCACGAGCCGGTCGTCGAAGAGGGCGCCATCGTACCGGGCCGTCGAATGCGCTTCACGATGAGCTGCGACCACCGGCTCATCGATGGAGCGACCGGCGCGAAGTTCATGGCGGCGTTCAAGCGGGTCGTGGAATCGCCGCTCAACATGCTGCTCTGAGCGGCGGTGTGTGAAGCGCGGCGCGTTCGCGCCGGGCTTGGTCCTGCGGTGTGGTGGGGGTGGTTGGTGGGCTTGGGGGCTGGTTTGGTTTAATTACACCGCCCGCCCACCCCCACCCGTAGTTCTAGTTCTACTCTCACGCGAGTGAGCAACGTGCCTGGCGCGGCATTCGCTGCGCTCTGCCTTGCCGGTGCATTCGCGCCGGGCTTCGCCCTTTGGGCTCGCGCTGCCGCCTGCTGTCTTATGGGGGGTTGCTCTTGCGCCGCCCTTTTACACAACTGGATATGAATGGAGGGGCTCGGAAAAACCCGCGATATGGGGCGGAGTCGACGTCGCAAGTGACAATCTGCAAGACAGCAACCACCACAGATTGGCGCGCGCGCCGAGGCGAGGCTTGCCTGGTCCCCGCCCTCAAGTCCTACCGACCAGATTTGCAAGCCGAGCCGTTCGACGCAGCCCCGTGTCGCGGGTTTTTCCGAGCCCCGCTATGAAGGCGCCCCGTCCGCAGAACTCCCACATCGCGCTTTTTTCCGCGCCCCGGTACTAGCAAGACCCGTGGAAACGCTTGGCGTCTGCGGGGAAGATCTTGCCGGGGTTTAGGATGTGTTTCGGGTCGAACACGTCTTTGATCTTCTCCTGTAGCGCGATCAGCGCCGGAGATTGCTCCATGGACAGATACGGAGCCTTCAAGACGCCGATCCCGTGCTCCCCGCTCAGGGTGCCGCGCAGCTCGATGACGCGTTGAAAAAGCGCCTTGATGGCCGCGTCCACGTGGGGCTTCTCGTCGGGGTCGTTCCACAAAAAGTTCACGTGAAGGTTGCCGTCACCGGCATGGCCGTAGGTCGGCACCACGAGCTCGTTCTGCTCGGCGAGCTGCGCGCAGTAGCCAAGGAGCTCGGCCATCTTGGTGCGCGGCACAACGACGTCTTCTGAGAGCTTGTTCTTCGCGTGGCGCTTCAAGCTGTGGCTGAGCTCACGACGCGACGCCCAAAGCCGTTCTCGCTCGCTGCTGTTCTGTGCCACCAACACCTCTAGCGCATCGAGGTCGAACAGGATGTTGCCTGTTCGTTCGAGCTCTGCCTCGAGACTAGCCTCTTCGCCATCGAGCTCGATCAAGAGCATGGCCTTCGTCTCGTTTGGAATCGTCAAGCCGGCTTCCGGACGAACGATGCGGATTGCTTCTTGGTCGAGGAGCTCGATGCACGACGGGAGCTGCCCTTGCGCAACCAGCGCTGATACGACGGGCGCCACTTCGTCCAAGCTCGAGAAACACGCCAGCGCCGTCACGGTCGCTTCGGGCTTCGGAACCAATCGCAGGGTCGCCTCGGTCACGATCCCGAGGGTGCCCTCGCTACCGACCATCAGCGACGTCAGGTCATAGCCGGTTACGCCCTTTTTGGTCTCCTGCCCGAGCTTGAGAATCGTCCCATCTGCCAAGACCACGTCCATCCCCATGACGTATTCCCGGGTCACGCCATACTTGAACGCGCGCGGGCCCCCGGCGTTGGCGGCGAGGTTCCCACCGATGACGCAGGAGTCCCGCGAATTCGGGTCTGGAGGATAGAAGAGCTGCTCCTCTTCGGTGGCCCGCTTCAGGTCGCCGGTGATCACGCCGGGCTGCACCGTCGTGGTGAGCTCGCCCTTGTCGATGCCTTCGATGGCATTCATCCTCTCGAACGCGAGGACGATTCCACCAGGCACTGGCACCGAGCCGCCGACGCGGCCCGTACCGCCGCCCCTCGGGGTGACCGGAATCTCGTGCTCGTATGCGGCCTTCATGACCGCCGAGACATCGGCCGTGCTCGAAGCGCGGACCACGGCCTCCGGCATGCAAGGGTCGACCTCGCTTTCGTCGTGCGCGTAGCCCTCGAGCAAGCTCGGGTCGCGAATGACGGAACCGCTACCGCACGCACGCTCGATCGCGATCAAAGCGCTATCAAGTGACGCCATACCTTGAGCATTGGGGCGGTAGCCGAGGACGGTCAAGCTCCCTGAGCGCTGGGGATGCGACGCTGGGTCGAACGCGCTACGCTCCGCACTACCCGGGCGCTTATTGCTGCGTCCCCCCCAGACAATGCGATTCTTTGCTTCCTTCCTGCTGACCGCTGCGGTCGCGGCCGGCTGTGGCGAGACGGCCGCCTCGACGCCTCCAGACGATGTGGGCAACGATGGCTCGACCGATCCGGATGGGAACGTCGTTTTTCCAGACGGTGGTGTCGATGGTGGCGACCCTGATGGCGGGTTGGATGGCAGTGTCGACGGCGGCCTCGATGGCGGTGTCGACGGTGGCGAGCCAGATGGCGGTGGCTCCTGGTGCGCCACCAGCGCTCTGTGTCCGTCCTGCCCGGACCAAGACACCCTGTGCGATTCCGAAAACCCATGCCCCACTGGCGAGGTTTGCCTTCTCACCGGCTGCGAAGACCTCTCCCGCTGCTTCGTCGCCGGTGGCGGCGCCTGCCAAGACGACGGGGACTGTGCGAATCCCGCCTACGCCTGCGACCAGACGATCAATCGCTGCCTTCGTATCGTTTCCGGCTGCGATGATTCGAACGACTGCGTAGCGGGATTCGCTTGCGAAGACGGTACATGTGCCGACCGTCGCGTTCCCTGTGTGTCCGGCGCGGACTGTCCCCACGGCTTCACCTGTTTTTTCGCCGCCACCGACCAACGCTTTTGCCGTCGCATCACGCGCCCCTGTGATGACGACATCGACTGTCTCACCCTCGGCGTTCCCTGTGGTGACCCGGACGGCGACGGCGCACAGGAATGCATGCCCTCGCTCATGCCCAACGAGCCGGATCCCATCTCATGCGACTTGCTGCAATGCACCGAGGACACAGCGCCGGTCTGCGAATCGAGCGTCGAAGGGACGGTCGCAGCCTGCGGCCGCTTTGGCCCTTGTGCCGTAGGTGACGATTGTGCGTTCGGTTTCGACTGCCTGGACCTTTGGGGCGACGGTCGCAAGGAGTGCGTTCTACCGGGCGGTTTCTGTGCAGATTCGCGCGACTGTGCATCTCAGCAGGTGTGCGGATCTGCCCGTACCGACGCGGCACCGTCGTGCATCAGCGGCGCCGCGATGTAGCCCTTACACAATAGCGAGATATGCGGTAATGTGGTTTCCCCCGATTGTAAGCAATTTCACAATGATATCTCTCCGACAAACCGCCCGGATTTGGACATGTTGCGCGATGCTGATGTCGGTCGCGGCCTGCGGCGAAAGCAAGGCGGCCGTCGATAGCGAGAACGCCGTGATCGATCCGCCGGCGCAGTGCTCCTCGGGCCGTCCCGACTGCTGGATCAGCGAGGACTTCCCCGTGGCTGGGGATTTGAACGAAGACAACTCCGCCGGAGTTCGTTACTCGGTCGGAACGCGCTCCCTGGTCATCGATCGCATTTCCGTTCTGCCTGATGGCGATGGCGATGGGGTCCCGGACGACGCCGACGATTGCCCCGGCACCCCGGATTGGATCAGCTGCGACGGCGATCCCACGAACGACGGGCTTTACCAGACCGTGTTCTATGACTCCACGGGGGCAGACGAGGTGGTTCGGATCTCGACGATCGACGTCGTTGCCGACATCCCCGAAGTCGACATCTACTTCTTGTTCGACGCGACGCCCACGCTTGCGGAGGAAATCACCGTTCTTCAGGCCGAGATTCTCAACATCATCAGCGACATCCGCCTGAGCTTCCCCAACGCTCAGTTCGGCCTTGGCGTGTATCGCGAGTACCCACTCGCTCCCCTTGCAGCGGCGCACAGCCAAGCGCCCTACCACCACATTCTCGACTTCACCGATGACGAGGTGCTCGTCCAGACCGCGGTCAGCACACTCAACACCGTGCAAAACGCGACGAGCGCATCGGCTGCCACGCAGGCGCTCTATTCGGTTGCTTCGGGGCTCGGTCTCGGTGACACGGTGCCCAATCGCGGCGCCTGCCCGAACGCGCCAGACGCTGACATTGGTTATCCCTGCTTTCGTGATGGCGCCTTGCACGTGGTCATGAACATCACGGATGCCGAGGTTCACAACGGGCCGGACCCTGCCGGCGCGGTGTACGGCGACCCGCCGTTTGCGCCGGGCGTCGGCGCAGGGGTCGACACCCTCCCTCCGGTCGAGATGTTTCCTCAGCTGTTTTCCGCCGATACGGCCGCCCTTGCCTTGGATCTCGGCGATCTTTCCGGCCGATCGCTGACCTTGATGGGCATGAGCACCCTGCTCAGCAACCAGGTCAACACGGCTGTTGCCCTCGGTTGCGACACGATGTCCGGGATGCCGCCCGGCGCCGACATGGATGGCAAAGACGTCGTCCTCGCGTTGCGATTCGACTCCCTGGTGCTCGATGCAGACGTGTTTGCCAACAATACCCACTGGCCCGGCGCCAACGTTGCCCTGTTTGAAGACGCGGCGCTCGACCCGGCCACGGCAGTCACATGCGATGGCGGCACGGTCGGTGTCGGGAGCTGGGGCGCGATCAACTGGGCCCCAGCAACTTCCCAGCAGTACTACCTCGTCGCCGATGGCATCATTCCAGCTGCCGACCCGGGTCTCATGCCCGAAGGGGCCTTTAGCATTTCAATCGTTCACTCCGGCGACCCAGCCCCCAACCCCGCCTGGCTCACCTCGGACGCGCCAGTCGTTTGGAGCGGCGTCGAGGCTGCGCTCCTCGCGAGCAACATCCGGGTGGCAAGCGTCGTGACCCTGAGAGACGCGATGAGCATGACCAGCGATGGCGCGGCCGACGCGCAGGAGATCGCGCTCGCAACGGACGCGCGGACCAGGTTTGGCAGTCCGTGGCTCACCGAGCTCTCGTCGTCCACCGGCGAAGGCCTCGACGCGGCAATTAGCAATACCATCGACCTCGCAAGGAACGACTCGGCCTACAAGATCTCGCCGATCGAACTGGACGATGACTCCACCACTGAGGTCGACGAGACAGAGTTCATTGCGAACATCCGGCACGAGAGTTGCGCCGAGGGGCAACCGCTTCGCTGCTCGTTCGGCTCGCTCGGCGAGTGCTTCGCTTGCGACCTTGGCGCCGCCCTAGAGTACGAAGTGGTCTTCGCCAACAGAACGGTGCCGCCGACTGGCGCCTCTCAGGTCTTCGACTTCGAGATCGTCGTCTGGGCCGATGATGTGTTGGAGGTCGAGCGCATTCCGGTTCGAGTCATGATCCCCGACGCGGCAGCCCATGTATTCGACGATACACCTGCCTCGGCCTTCTATCGCAATGTGTACGACAGTACCCTGCGTTGCATCGCGCTGGAGGCTCCCAAGTGGGGCGCCCTCACCTGGCAAGGCACCACGCCGTCTGACTCGAGCATCGACTTTCAGATCCGGACTGCGCCTGCTCTCGAAGACTTGCCCACCGCGATTCCTGTCATCCTCCCCATCACCGGTGGTGCCTCGGGCGGCACATTCGACATCCGAGAAGAGCTCATCGCAGCCGGTCAGACGGTTGGATTGCCCTACATCCAGATCACGGCGGTTCTAGATCCGGCGAGCGGCACGCCGACGACGCCGACACTGGATGGTTGGACCTTCGAGTTCGTCTGCGAAGCTGCGCAATGATCTGAGCCCTGCTAGCATCCGACCGGCGTGGCTGAAGCAGGGCGAAACCTGGGCCTTGCTGCCTGGGTCTGGGTGCTGATCGCCGCTCTCGCGGTGTTCGAGCTCGTGGCGCATCCGATGATCCGCGCGGCGACTCCGAGAGACGAGTCATGGCAGGCGGCCGCTGCGTTCGTTCGCGAGCGGTACCAGCCCTCGGACCGCATCGTTGGGACGCCAGCCTGGGTGGACCCCATCGTTCGCAACCAGCTAGGGGATCTCCTTTCATTGCGCATGGCGGCTCCGCCGGACACCGCTGGCATCGACCGCGTCTGGGAGCTGAGCATCCGGGACGCACGCGGTCGCGATGAGACCCCTACGCTCGAGCAAGAGTTCGACGGCGTGCACGTCAGAATGTGGTCGCTGTCGGGCGACGAGCTCATCTACGACTTCGTGCAAGAGCTTTCGAGTGCGAAGGTAGAGCTCGTCGGCGTCGGTCGTTCCAAAGCCTGTCCCTGGGTGGCCGCGCGCCAAGCGCCCGGCGGCCTCGAGCGGGGGCCGATGACGCCGCGGGAGCGCTTCGTCTGCGATCCGCGCCGTCCGTGGCTCTGGGTGGGTGCGACCGTCCTCGCAGACCTCGCGCTCCAGCCGAGACGTTGCATTTGGCAGCACCCCGCCGGTCGCGATCCGGTCCGCGTCACCTTCACCGACGTGCCATTGGGGGAACGCCTTTTGATCCGTGCTGGTATCGACTACCAAGCAGAGCGCCGACGCGTCCACTCGCCGGTCACGTTGCGCGTCTGGATCAACGATCAAATGGCGGCCGAGCTGGTCCACGAGGACGGCGAGGGCTGGTCGGGCCTCGAGATCGACACCTCCGAGCTCGCCCGCGAGCCCGCCACCGTTCGCTTCGAGACCGCAGCCGACCATCCCGACTCCCGTCTCTTCTGCTGGTCCGCATCGAGCGTGAGAAGTCGACGTTCGGAGGGGGGCAGCGATGAATGACGCCAGGGCCTTGAACGGCCGCGATCATCTCATCGGGGCGGTCCTGTGCGTTGGTTACCTGCTGCTTCTGTTCGGTACGGCATCGGACTTGGCCATGTCCCGCGACGAGAGCTTTTACGTTCACGCCGCGAAAAACGCTGCCAACTGGATCAGCCAAATCTTCGCCGATCCTTCATCGGCGATCCAACAGGACAGTATTGAGAGAGCGTGGCGGTACAACTGGGAGCACCCAGCCTGGATGAAGCTGAGCTTTGCCGGGAGTTGGTTGGCACAAGAGCACCTGGGCCTCTTTCCGAACGAGTCCCGAGCGTTTCGCTTCCCGGGCATGCTTACCGCAGCACTTCTGGTCTGGCTGATCTATGCCTGGGGCGCTTCGGTCATGCGCCGCGAGGGCGCGCTCTTCGCGGCGCTGGCGTTCGCCTCGATGCCGAGGGTTTTTTATCACAGCCATCTCGCCTGCTTCGACATTCCGATAGCGTTTTTCGTCACGCTCACCGCCTACGCGTATTGGCGGTCCTTGGCCGACCGTCGTTGGGTTCCTTGGCTGGGCCTGATTTTCGGTCTTGCGCTCGCCACCAAGCACAACAGCTGGATCCTGCCGGGGATCTTCCTCATTCATTTTCTCTGGATTCGTCGCGACGAAGCGCGTTCCGGGCGAACCGAGCGAGTGTCGATCGCTTGGCTGCCGTCGATGTTGTTCCTTGGTCCGCTCGTGCTGATCGGAACCTGGCCGTGGCTTTGGCACGACACTGCCCGCCGCTTGCTCGCCTATGCGAGCTTCCACCTGCGACATGTTCACTACACCTACGAATATCTGGGAATCAACTACTTCGAGCCGCCGCTGCCCATCTCGGTGCCGTTCGTCATGACACTCTTCACCGTGTCTCTCACCGTGCTTGCCCTTTGCCTGCTCGGCCTCTACGACCGGCGGGCTGAGCTTCGTCCTTCGTGGCTGACGAAGCCACGCGCTAGGATCGACCGCCGGACGGAGGTGCTTTGGTTCGGCTGCTTGCTCGCGCCTCTTTTCGTGATCGCGTTCCCGAGCACACCGATCTTCGGTGGCACCAAGCACTGGATCACCGCGTATCCATTCTTGGCGCTCTTCGCGGGCTTGGGCCTCGTTGCCCTGGTCGAGAGAGCCGAGATTTCATCTTGGATGGGCCGGCGCTGGCCGACCTGGGCCTTTGCGGCTCTCTGCCTTCTGCCCGCGGCGGTCCAAACCGCGCACAGTCATCCATTTGGCTTGTCGCACTACACGCCGCTTGCCGGTGGTGTGCCCGGCGCGGCCGACCTGGGCATGAATCGCCAGTTCTGGGGCTTCACCACGGGCAGCCTCGCCGATTGGATCGCCGAGAAGCTCCCCAACGGCGGCTCGGTCTGGACGTGCGACACGACCCATGGATCCTGGGCGATGATGCAGCGTGACGGTCTCATTGCGTCGAACATCCGCGCGGAGGCATCGATGAGCGCGGCCGATTTGGTACTCGTGCACCACGAAGCCCATTTTGCCGAGGTCGACTATCAGGCCTGGGTCGCCTTTGGGAGCGTGCAACCGGTCTACGTTCTGAGCTACGAGGGTGTTCCCATCATCTCGGTGTACGAAAATCCGGCGAGACCCGCGCGCTAGGCCGAGCGCTGATTGGCTTTGTCGATGCCGGCGCGTGCCTTGTTCATCAAAACGATGAGGCTCTCCACGATGCCGATGATCACGTAGGCGGCAAGCAGCCAAACCAGGGCCATCGAAGGGTGTACCTTCAAGGCGATCCAAACCGTTACGCCGAGTGCGACCGAAATGAACAGCACCGTGCGTAGGTTGAGACGCAGGTCCTTGAATGAGCGAAACGGCATCGCGCTCACCATGAAAATCGAGAGCGCCAGTACGAGAGACGAAATCACATAGGGCGTAAACGGCAGCTTCCCTGTGAGCGTGTTGGCGACCACGATCGAGATCAGGATACCGGCGGCTGCGGGAATGGGCAGACCCTGGGTGTACTTGCCAGGATGCTCGGGCTGCCCGTCATCGCCGGTCGAGGTGACGTTGAAGCGCGCCAGCCGAACTGCGCCGGCTGCGACGTACAGGAATCCGATGAACATCCCGCCCGTACCGAGCTCCTTGAGCGACCAGTGAAATACGAGAATTGCGGGCGCCACGCCAAATGAGATCACGTCCGCAAGGGAGTCGAGCTGAACGCCGATGGCGGACTGCGTTTTGGTCAAGCGCGCGACTCGGCCGTCAATCCCGTCGAAAAAGAGCGCGAAGACGATGAGGAGCGCCGCGCGATAGAAATCATCGGAAGTCGGCTGGTCCGAGAGGATCAAGATCGCGTTGTAACCG
>Ga0265303_10003190_pt1 | contig 10250 bp, 8 predicted proteins | sample Helome_2_FD_192494 | JGI IMG/M metagenome (GOLD analysis project Ga0265303, IMG submission 192494) | Marine sediment microbial communities from subtidal zone of North Sea - Hel_20160317 (Illumina Assembly) | ecosystem: Environmental > Aquatic > Marine > Subtidal zone > Sediment ... | reverse complement strand
TCACCGGGCGACAGCCAGCGACCTCGGCGCCGTACGATGACGACACTGGTTTACCAATCTTGGCGCAGCTTTCATTCCTGAGTGGGCGCGCGCAGCGATACCCGCCGCCATCGAAACGATACGCCGTATAGGCATTGCCGCGCGCGCATCGGTTGACATAAGTTTTACGTCCACCGCGCGGCACTCGCTTTCGCAACACTTTGACACCGAAAAACGTGAGGCATTTCACACTTTGTAATGTTAATGCCGTCACAGTTTTGCTTTCGCGGTAGAAATTCAATCCATCGCTGACACGCCAAAACAGGTTCTTGTGGCGTCAGGAAGTTGCGGACCCAGATCGTTCTGCTGGCATTTCTCGGCGGTTCGAGCGGCCGATTGCCGCCGATTCAGGCGGCAACTTTGCAGTCCGATATGTGCATGCGGAGCGAAGAAATGAAAAGTGACTGTGGTTTCGGTAAGTCGAAACAGGACGATATCAGCGTTTCCAAACGGCTGCTGCATGAGCTCTGATATGGCGACCCGAACGGAGGACATTCAGTCGGCGCATCAGTGGCAACACGATCCTTTCGGTCGCAATGGGTCTGGGTGGACGGGGATTCTTCGTGAACATCGGGGTGCGGCGGGTTTTGCCCTGGCCGCGAGTGTGGTGCTGCTCGGCTGGCTTCTTCGAGATCAACACTCCCTGACTGCAGAACGGGGTCTCGGCTATATCCTGGGCATCGTGTCGGTCTGCTGCATTCTGGTCCTGCTGATTTATCCCCTAAGAAAGCGCTTCCGGTTTCTGAAGTTTATTGGGCCTCTGCCAAAGTGGTTTCGCAATCACATGTTTCTTGGCGTCTCCGCCCCGATCATCGCGCTATACCACTGCAATTTCCAAACCGGATCTCTCAACAGCCGTATCGCGCTGTTCTCGGCGCTTGCGGTTTCCGGGAGCGGCCTGGTCGGACGATTCATCTATTCACGGATTCATCATGGACTGTATGGGCGCAAAGCGAATCTCAAAGAACTGCTGACGCAGGTCAGGTTGACGACGCCCGGTATCGGTACGCTCGGCACGTTCATTCCGGAGCTAACCAATCGCATGTCGCAATTCGATCGAGAGGTCCTCGTGCCACCGAAGGGAATTTTCGACTGCGTGAAATTGCCTTTTGTTCTTTCAATCAGAACTTTTGTCCACTACCTCCGCCTGCGGCGATTCACCCGTTTGTCGCTTACGTTCCACGCCCGTCGCTCGGCCATTGTCGCTCAACACAAACGCAAACTCGAGAAGACGATTCAGCTGTACATACGCAACCATCTATATCACGTGCGACGCGTCGCAGAGTTCATCGCATATGACCGTCTATTCGCCCTCTGGCACAAGGTTCATCTGCCGTTCTTCCTGCTGCTGTTGATATCTGTGATCGTTCACATAGCCGTCGTTCATTTGTACTGATGGAGAACCGGTTTGCGTATTTCCTTTGTCTGGCCACTTGCACGTTATTTGCGTTGCCAATCGTTCTTGAGCAGCAATCAGCGCGGGCGTCAGAGATCGAAAAATGGTTGATCATGCCCGGACCGGTCGTCGCCAGTCATGCAGACGTCGAGGCGGAATGCGGTTCCTGCCATGCACCTCTGTCCGATCAACCACAGGGCGAACTGTGCGTCGTTTGCCATACCGAAATTGGCGGCGACCTTACGCAACAAACCGGCTTGCACGGCCGGTTTCCCGAATCGCAACGACTCGACTGCGCAAGCTGCCATACCGATCATGAAGGTCGCGACATGAACATCGTCGACGTCGACGAGCAGAGCTTCGACCACCGGCTTACGGACTTCCCGTTGCACGGAGCTCATTCCGGCCTTGCGTGTGGCGACTGTCACGCTGCCGGGTCCGCACGCCGCGAGACGTCTTCCCAATGTGTTGATTGCCATCGGCCGGACGATGTGCACAAGGGCCAACTAGGGGACGACTGCGCGGCTTGCCATAGCGATGGCAAATGGGCCGATACGGAATTCGATCACAATCAAACCCGTTTTCCTCTAAACGGCGGGCATTCGGGAGTCACCTGCAACGCCTGCCATAAGCAGGAAGACTTTTCGGATGTTGGACGTACCTGCGTTGCCTGCCATGGACCTGATGACGTTCATCAAGGTCGAAACGGTAGCCAGTGTGCGGATTGTCACAACACCCAGACTTGGGACGATCCTACTTTCAATCACTTTGCGACGACCGGGTTCGGATTGATAGGCGGTCACAAAAGCGTGACCTGCGACGCCTGTCACCGTAACTCAGATTTCAGCGATCCTGGCAACAGCCAATGTAGTTCCTGCCATCTTCGCGATGACGTTCACAAGGGTCGCTTCGGCGGCGATTGTGGCAGCTGTCACGGCGTTTTCGGCTGGGTCTCCGTGCGCTTCGACCACAAGCGGCAGACCGGTGTCCAGCTTCCGCCAGGTCACGACGACCTGGCGTGCGAGAGCTGCCACACCGGTAGGCTTGATGAGGCGCTGCCGACCGCGTGTGGCAGCTGCCATGTCGACGATGATGTACACCTTGGTCAAGTCGGGGAGCGCTGCGAATCCTGCCACGTTGCGACGAGTTGGGTTGCGCAACTCATGTTCGATCATGACATCACGAGATTCCCCCTGGTCGGCGCGCATGCCGATGTCGCCTGTCAGCAATGTCACGCAACGGCAGCGTTTCATGATGCCGATAGCGAGTGCGCATCTTGTCACGCAGATGAGGATCCACATCGCGGTGCGCTCGGCAGTGAATGCGACAGCTGTCACAACCCTTCCAGCTGGCACGCGTGGAAATTCGATCACGACGTTCGGACGAGCTTCGCGTTAACGGGACAGCATACCGACCTCGCGTGCGGCGCGTGTCATACGGAAAAAACCCGGGCCGGCGGCGATACTCGGAAAGACTGCAATTCCTGCCATCGACGTGACGACCCTCATTTCGGTCGTTTCGGCAACAACTGCGAGGCGTGTCACTCGACTTCGTCATTCACACAGATTGAGGGCATGTAGATGGGTCAAAAGTCCGGACGCAATTTCCTGGCACTCGCTGCCGCGCTTGTCTTTGGCGTTGTGCCGCTGTTGGTGAATTTATCCACCGACTCTCTGGCCAAGACCTCGTTCGACCACTTTACGACGGGCTTTCGCTTGGAGGGCGCACATCAGTTTGCAGAATGCGAGACGTGCCATAGCGACGGTAACTTCGCCGGCACACCAACACGCTGTGGGGAATGTCACGCCCAGGCCAGTCGTACGCGGGCAACCTGGCGCCCCCCCACGCACCTGCCGACGACGGACAGCTGCGACTCATGTCATCGGCCGAATACCTGGGCGCCTGTCATCAGGTTCGACCACCTCGAGGTTTTTGGTACCTGCTCGTCGTGCCACAACAACATGATCGTGGCTGGTCAGCACCCGCAGCATATTGTGACGACGACTGAATGCGATGACTGCCACAACACGCGGATGTGGCGCTAGCGGTCCGGCAGGGACCGCTCTGACGAGGCAATGCAGTGAAATTCTACTCATTTAGACATCGGCCCGCGCGACAACACATTGCCGTGGCTTGCGCATTGCTCACGCTGGTCAGCTCAGGGGAAAGCAGTGCGCGCGCGTTCGACGATATACGCGTGTCTCAGGTAGGTACTGAATCGACGATTGAAATCGAGCTCGAGTGTGCAATGCGGTATGCCGAACATTCGCCGGCGCAAGGTGGCGTCGAACTACGCATTCAACTATCTCTTGGACAGGACTGTCTTATGGCGCTGCGAGGATTGCCGAACGAGCTACGTCGACCGACAGGGTCACGAATGGCGCAGCTCGCTGAGATCGAGTTCGACAAGTCCATTCGGGACCTGGCGACCATTACACTTCGTTTCCTCGCACCGGTTGCGTTTCGGATCAAGCAGACCGCAAACCCGTATATGCTTACAGTCATCGTCGATACAAGCACACCGGTAAATGCGCAGGCGTCGCCACCGGTAACGCATCAGTCGGCAGAGTCTGTTGTGACGACGGCGCCGACCAAGCACCGCCAGCCTGCACGACAAGTGAGAACACCGCCCGCTCGTGGCGGCGACCTCTTTGTCATTCGGGTCGCGGTGCTGACTGAATTGGGGGAAGTCGACTACGCGGCGCTGGAGCCTTTTCGGCACAAAGTTGTGTATACGAATGAAATCGCGGTCGGCGATCGTCGTTGGGCCGAACTTCGCCTTGGGTTTTTCGAAAAAGAAATTGAAGCGCGCCAGGCACTGATGCAGCTGAGCTCGAGTTTTGAATCGGCATGGATAACTGTTGCGAACACGCAGGAACAAGCCGATGCGAATACCCGGTTGTTCAGCTGGCCTGATACAGAGCGGCTCAGTGCCGCTGCCGCCACGCAGGTATCGACCGTTGCGGTCGATCCGTCCGCGACAACGATACCGGCGCAGCGGGCGACGGCGATGATGGACGAGGCCCGGATGGCTTTGCTGCGTCGCGATCCCGCAACGAGCATCGATCTCTATACGCAACTCCTGAGAGCGCCCGGAGGAACCCACCGGCGGGAGGCGCGGGAATTTCTTGGTGTGGCTCTGGAGAAAAACGGTCAAACCGCCCGGGCCATCGCTGCCTATTCGACTTACCTGGATGAGTTTCCAGGCGGTTCGGATGCGCGGCGGGTGCAACAGCGGCTTGCCGCACTTTCTGTTCCGGCACAAGCGACCGCTGCGATGAGCGGCGGCAGCGATCCGGTGCGAGACCCCTCCGGCTGGGAGGTCTACGGTGACGTGTCGCAATACTATCTTCGTGGCGTCAATCTCGCCGAAGACAATGAGCCCGAGTTCGTCGCGCAGTCGGCACTGATGTCACAGGCGCAGATCATCGCGAGACATCGCGGCCAGCGATTCGACTTTGTTGGGCGGGGCAACCTCAGCTACTTGTACGACCTGGTGGAAAACGGTTCGGGTGACCAGGCGCTGGTTTCCTACGGCTACGTAGACATCACGGATACGAAGACCGAGTTCAATGCGCGCGTCGGTCGGCAGACACTGCACACGGGCGGTGTGCTTGGCCGTTTCGACGGCGCACATACGAGTTATCGTATTCGGCCAAACCTGGCTGTAAACGTGACCGCCGGATTTCCAGTGGACTCAGCGCGCTTCCGCGCGGAATCCGAACACTATTTTTACGGCGCCAGTGTTGACCTCGCTAACGTGTTTGACGCCTGGGACTTCAGTGTCTTCTCGAATCTGCAAACCGTCGACGGCATCTCGGATCGCGAGGCCTTCGGCGCCGAAACCCGGTATCACAGCACCCGCCTGAACCTGGTCGGCCTGCTCGACTACGACGCGTCCTACAACATCATCAACACTGCGCTTGCGACCGGCAGTTGGCGCATCAACAACCGACTATCGCTTTATGGCCGGGCGCGGGGTGGCGTCTCTCCTTTCCTGACGACGCGAAACGCCATCATCGGACAGCCGGTCAATACAGTTCGGGAATTGTTCTCAGCTTACACCGAGGGGCAAATTCGTCGCCTCGCACGCAATCGCACGGCCGACGAGCGAGCGGCATCGGCGGGCCTGTCCGCGGCACTGACATCCCGCTTGCAGCTGAAGGGGGATTTTTCATATTTCGAGTACAGCGGATCCGTAAGCTCCGGCGGCGTGCAGGCGTTCCCGGATTCGGGGCCACAATACAGTTACGGCGGGCAGTTGATTGGCACGGGTTTCTTCAAAGTCGGCCATGTCTTCGCGGTTGGGTACCGGCACGACGAGCAGCAGGCCGTCGACGCTGACACGTATTGGTTCGACATGCGCTATCCCGTTGGTGAGCGGCTGCGCATTCAGTCGCGCCTGAAAGTATCGCGCCGCATTGCAAACCAGAATCCGGCGGGTGACATCGAGCACTGGATTGCCGATCCGGTTTTGCGCCTGTTTTACAAGTCCACCCGCGGATTTCGAATCGAACTCGAACTCGGCGGGCGCTGGTCGAATCGTGAATTTCCCGCCACGCTTGCACCACCGCAGACGCCCGACAACGTCGACGAATCCTCAAGCTACTACTTGCAGCTCGGCTATACGCTGGAATTCTGATGTCCTGTCTCCGACACACGCTTTCGGCAGCCGCTTGTATCGCGCTGTTTGTGGGCTGTGCGACACAACCGTCGAGTTTATCCAGGCTTGATTCGAGCGGCCTCACTATTGTCACGCTAAGCGACGCAATCGTGTTTGCCAGGCCGGTTCGCACGATTGCTGTCGCTGCACGCGACTACGCGTACGTCGGGCCCATTCAGATTAACCGTATGGGCGATCGCCGAAACTACCTCTGGATCGCCCTTGCGAGCACTGTGGACCGGGAATTGGTCGGTCTCGATCCGACACACGCCGTTGCGTTGGTACTGGTCGTTGACGAAGTCCCAATGGAATTGCCACTGGTCGAATGGGATACGACACTCGATGGACCTCCCTACAGTTCAACCGTGCCGATCTACGCGACGCTCGCAGCACACACATCACTTGATCAGATCCACCATATTGCGAACGCGAACGCGATTGAGCTGCACTTAGTCGTTAGTGCCGGAAACACGGCTCACTATCAACACTGGCAGGGCGAATGGACAGCCTTCGCCGAGTTCGCACGCCATGATTGACGGTCCTTGCAAAACCGTCGGTAAACGGCGACATGCACAAATCAACAACTTGTACAAGCACAGCGTTCCGTGTTTTGCGCATTGGCGGTCAAATCGGCCAAAACTGAGTGGCCGATCACAGGCATAAGTGTGAAGCAGTTCACAATAAGTGAGCAACTCATTCCCATTATGTCGAAGCGTTCGCAGGCCGGCGTCCGGCGACGAATACATTTCACACACGCCTTTTTGACAACGACACGACGAGGGATTGGGCCGATGAGAGTTGCCACATTTCGACACGCAAAGCAAAGATCCTTCGCGATATGGAGCATCGTCATCGCACTGTCTTGCTTCGTAACGACACCCACGGCACTCGCAGGCCCACGTGAACAAGCGAAACGACTACACGACCGGCTGGTGGGAGCGCCACCCGCCCCGACAGTGCTGGATTCCATGACAACAAGCATTGAGGGTGGCGATGCACTGGGTGCGGCATATGAGGCCATGGACAACCCGGCATTCTACAACACGACGCTGCGCGAACTGGCGGCGCCCTGGACGAATCGCGACCGATCTGTCTACGTTGACCTCAACGACACGATCGCGACCGTGATCGGCATCATCCGCGATGACCTGCCTTTTGACCAGGTTCTTCACGAAGACATCCTTTACATCGGATCGAACAACGCGACGGCTGTTCCTTACTCCCAAACCGACAACGACCATTACGTCGATCTGCAACTCAATCGGGTTGATCTCAGTGATCCCGCGAATCTCGTACAACGTCGTCAATCCGAATTGCCCGGCTCGGCTGTAGGTGCGGCCGAGGCCGCCGGAATCATGACGACGCGAGGGTTCGCCGGAGCATTTCTGGTTGCCGGTACTAATCGGGCAGCGGTGCGATTTGCAGCACTCAATCATCTCTGCATGGACATGGAAGACTTTCGCGACCTGACCGCTCACCCGGATCGCATTCGTCAGGACGTTACACGATCACCGGGTGGCGACAGCAATATATTCCTGACGGACTGTCTCACCTGCCACACCGGTCTGGACGGACTTGCTGGTGGACTCGCCTACTACGACTTCGACGAGGACCTGCAACAGCTCGTTTATACGGGTGGCGCCGTGCAGCCGAAGTTCGTCCAGGACGCGGGCACATTTCCGTTTGGTTTCGCCACGACCGACGATTCCTGGATCAACTACTGGCGCACGGGGCCCAATGGATTTGTGGGCTGGAACGCCCCCGGCAATGGCGCCGGCAGCGGCGCGAAAAGCTTGGGTCTGGAACTGGCGCAGACGCAGCAATTTGCGAAATGCCAGGTAAACAACGTATTCGAGAAAGTCTGCTATCGCACTCCAAATGGCGCTGCTGATCTGCAGGCGGTTGAGAACATCGCCACAATTTTCGAAGCAAACAACCGAAGCATGAAGCGCGTTTTTGCCGAAACCGCCATGTACTGCATGGGCAATTAGTGCCGCATTTGCGAATGACTGAACGCTGCGTGTAAAGCAACCGATTGGACAGGAGAGGGACTGTGATCCTACGAAATATTCAAGTGCATGGCATTCGCAGCTGGATGAAGCTTGGGACACTGACGAAACTGGCGGGCATTGCCGTAATTACGCTCACACTGTCAGCCTGCGAGGTCAACGAAGAGTCCGTCGCGGCCAGCGCGCCGAACCCGCCACCTACCGGCACACCACCGCCCACCGGCACACCCCCTCCGACCGGCACACCGCCGCCAACTGCCACCACTGACCAGGAAAAGTTCGAGGCGACACTGTATCCGCTGCTGACTGCGCAGGAGAACTTTTGTGTCGACTGCCATGGCGTGGCGCAGGATCCATTGTTCTCAGTATCCGACGCGACGGTTGCCTATACATCGATTACCACTCAGCAGAAGGTAAACCTGAGCAGCCCGGCGCTTTCTCGAGTCTACGTTCGGCCGAAGGACGAGCGTCACAACTGCGGTGGCGAAACGAGCTGCGATCAAATCGCTGCCGTGTTCCTCGCTGCAATCCAGGACTGGGCGAACCAGGTTGCCTCAGGCGGACAACCGCCGACCGGCGGCGCTGCACCCGTGCTTAGCGCGATGACGACCTTTGCCGACGCTGTGGCAGGCGGGCAGACGCGCGCCGACGATGCCGCTATCGCTATGTTCACTTTCTCGGAAGGCGCCGGTGATGTCACACTGGACAGCAGCGGCGTCGGCGCTCCAATTACGCTTCAGATCAGCGGCATGGAGTGGCAAGACGGCGGCGGCTTGCGGAACGTCACCGGTAAAGCGCAGGCCAGTGAGGTAGACAGCCGCAAGCTATTCGACATGATCGCTCCGGTCAACGCGTACTCCGTCGAAGCATGGATCATTCCAGACAACAATGCCCAGGATGGGCCGGCCCGTATCGTCAGCTACTCCCAGGATACCGCCGCGCGTAACTTCACGATGGGCCAGAACGCCATTTACTACACGCTGCGCAATCGCAGTGCGGGCACCGGCGTGAATGGCACGCCCGCTCTGGAAGCACTCGATCCCCAGGTGGATACCGCGCTGACCCACGTTGTCATGACCTTCGACGGCGATACGGGGCGCAAGGTCTACATCAACGGGCAACTCAGTATCGAGGAGAACGTCGTCGGTGACACGCTGGACTGGCAAGATAATCAGCTGCTGGTCCTTGGCAACGAGGTAACCGACGACCGCCCGTGGGCCGGCGTCCTCAAACTCGTTGCCGTTCACAACAAGGCGTTGTCGGACGTCGAGGTACAACAAAACTTTGACGCCGGGGCCGGGAATATTGTTACTGTGCGCTTCGATGTGTCGAGCATCATAGGCCAGCCTGCATTCGTCGAAATGCAGGCCGCACAGCTCGACCCTGCTGGTTATCTGTTCGCCAGACCCGTTTTTGTAAGCGACGCGACAGGTATTGCCGTCAAGAACATTCGCATCGCGGTCAACGACACTATTCCTGTTGCTGCACAGCCATTCCGCCGTGTCGATATGATGGTGTTACAAACAGGGACCGAGCTCTCGCCACTCGGTGCCGTGGTTCCCGTGCAGCTCGGTGCGGAAAACGATCAGTTCCACCTCGAGTTCGAGGTTCTCGGCAACATGCTTGGCCTGGCGGAAACCACACCGCCATCCGCTCCGCCGTTGCCGGCACCCGATGTTGTCGATTCCGATTACGGCCTGCGCACGTTTTCACAGTTGAACGATGCGATGTCGAGCGTCACACGTGTCGATCCGAATACGAACACGGTACTCGCAACTTACACTGACGTGTTGGGCTCATTACCGACAACGCACGATCCGTTAGCGTTCGCACCGGCGCAGCAGCTCGCGATTCAACGACTCGCTGTCAGCTACTGCGGCGAAGTTGTTGGCGACAACATCAGCTGCAACGACCTCTTTGGCAACTGTGCGGTGGACGGTAACGCGAAAGACCAGGTTGCCACGGCCCTCTATGACCGATTCATCGGCGACAACATCGCCAGTCAACCGGACAGGGCCGCGGTGACTACAGAGATCGTGCAAATGATCGACGACCTCGCCTGTGCCAACGGCTGCAATGGTGCCGAAGGAGAGATCGTGCTGCAGGCCGCTTGCGCCGCAGTTCTATCAAGCGCTGTCATAAC
>Ga0265303_10003188_pt1 | contig 10252 bp, 7 predicted proteins | sample Helome_2_FD_192494 | JGI IMG/M metagenome (GOLD analysis project Ga0265303, IMG submission 192494) | Marine sediment microbial communities from subtidal zone of North Sea - Hel_20160317 (Illumina Assembly) | ecosystem: Environmental > Aquatic > Marine > Subtidal zone > Sediment ... | reverse complement strand
GCAATGATCCAGGTTACACTTGCCGTCTTATACCTGTTCGCTTTCAGAAAACGTAATCAGAGCCCGAACTAGCCTCTTGTGTAGCGTCAACCCTATTGAGTCTGAGCTTCTGGTTGGGCTGTAACTTCGACCTCCTGCAACACTTCGGGACGCGCAATAAAAAACTGCCGGTACAGGATGTTGATGCGGGTCATTGCATATATCAGGCTGGACGGTAACGAAGCCTGCCGCCTTACAGTTGCCGGTTGTTTTGACCAGACTTCCCGAAACTCGTACAGACGGTCCCGGGCAATCCTGTTAACGGATATCAATGGCACATTGTCCTCCCTGAATCGACGTAATGTCCGCCGTTCCAGTAAACCGGCGTCGCCCACTATGGCCATACGAATGGAATCGGAATTTCTGAGTGACTCCGGATAGAACAGCATCATCTGTGTGCGTAACAGGGCCTTGGCAATCGAGACCTCTGACATCTCATCGTATAAAGATACATCTTCACCTTTTGAGTTGCGCGCATTGGGTGATAAAACACGCTGATAAACACCCGTCTGTTCCGCTTGATATAAACCCTGCAAGTGCTGGTTCAAGCGGGTCACTATATCCGGAGCGGCCGGCATTTTCAGCGGTTCAACGCCAATACCTGTAACAAACCAATCACGCCATTCCGCCCCTCGATCCCAGTTATTTTGCAACAAACGGGAAGGGAGTTTTCTTGCCGCTGCAAGGTAAGTAAGACGATCAGGTACGATGCCGCCCCGATTTATGCGCAACGGTGTAACGATTTGACTACCCACCCATTCGACCGGGCAACTATCATCCAAAACCTCCTCAGATGCCCTGGCAAACAAATACTGGTGTTCTTCGGGACCGGTAAACCGGAAACCGAAAATATCATTGACCTGCTCGTTTTCCTCATAGCGGCCGACAATGTCAAAGCCCAGGTGTCCAAAATAATTGGCAACGTTCTCGTCATCTGCCCTCACCAACTCCGAACGGCGCTGCACCCATTCCATATTGCGGTAGCAGATTTCAATACGCCCCATTCCCGTTTGCTCTGACACCAGGAATTCATCAGGAAACAAACCTATCAGCGCCCGGGTCGCACTGAGGTTGCCGGACATTTCGCATATATTCCGAGTATCACAAGGTGCGATGACCAGGTCGTCCGGCCGGTAGGCTGTATTTTGTAAAGCATCCTTTTGCAGTGAGACATCCGCACCCGGCTTGAGATTCTGGGTACGAAAATCTGCCACCGCATTACTGATGCCAGAACCCAATGCCCGCAAAACAATCTCATAATCTGTCATAAGGCGACTGACCAGATCGTTGAAACCTGCTCCGGAACCGGCCAGACATTCCGTTTGTTCCATCATGGCCTGGGTCAGTTCTTCACCTATATTGCGCATTCTTGAAATACGGTTTTCATTTTCCGTGGTTTCAAAAAACTCCGGGGAGTGTTCAGCAAACCAACTCATCATATTGGCAAGGACGGACCATTCCAGTGGATTAGGGAGTACATTGGCAGGCGGCAGACAGCCAGAAGAGTAGCGTTCATCAAGATAACCTATGGCGTAATTGATCCTCTGCCAGGGCGCAACATTCAACTCACGCCGCAAGGTATCAGTCGTAAATGGACCGTTCATATCACCTGACAATTCGGCCAGACGTGCTTCCCTGTCTGCCAGTTGTAACAGAGATTCCATACAGGTATCGAATTGTTGACGGGTCATGGATGATTCGCCGTTATCACCCCGATTGGCGGCCATGCTGATACAGGCACCAATCTGACTGACGATCCTCGCGCGAACCGGCGTATCGAAGTAAACAGCCATGTCCGGAATCATAAGCGCCAGTTGTGCGACCGAGTCCGCCAGTAGGGCCCGGGAACCGCTGGTGTCAATGATTGGATTGGCTGGCTCATCCTCCGGTTCTTTGCCGGCAGATTGCTCCTCATCCAACCCCCCATTGTCAGGTTCCTGTCTAACACCCTGTTCATCGACGAGTTCCAGACCAACGGGGTCATCGACATGCTTACTGGCTATGGTCAATAAAACCTCGTAGGTCGCTGCCATCACGGTATTCAGATGCGCGTCGACCAGGGCAAAGTTATCCGCATAATGTGCCGATATGGCGGGCAATTCGGCTACCAGCCAATCAACCAGCGAAAATGTTGCCAGCCCGCTTTCAGGAAGTTCCAGCAACCTGAAGGTAATTGAAAGCAATCCCTGGACAAATTCAATATAGCGCCCTTCATGCAGACCATCGATCAGGCTGAGCATGTATAACGAATCCTTGACCTGATTCAGAGTGTTGAAATTTTCTTCTCCCGCCAGCTGTGGAAGCCCGCTGAGTATTGAATAACGAAAATCTATCAGCCCTAAGCTGTCCGGGGGCCGTGCTTCGACTGCGCTTCTTACGGTTTCCGACAGGGCTTGTGTAACTTTCTCCAGCCATCGCTCCTGGTTCTGGGAAGACGCTTCAGGTACCAATGGCGCGGGTATCTGCCGGTCTGTGAACCAGGCAGTTTCAACCGCTTTCCATGCTGTGTCCGATACCCCCTCAACTTGAGTCAATAGTAAAAATGCATCCCAAAGCGTAAAAACATTAGACTCGACCTCAAGCAACAGGCTTGGCAGGTTGGCAGATGCAAGCGATTGACCGGAACGTTTGAACACCTGGTAAATCAAACCGGCTTCAGGCATCCGACCTGGAAATAACAACGGTACGTTTTCAAAGTTGTTTCGCTGAAGCTCATCAATCAACTGCCAGGCCGCCGGATCAATCACGGAACTATGGGGTTGCACCCATCCGTAACGATCGATGAGCGTTTGCAGCCAGGCGCGATCTTCAAGGTAACTTTGCGCCAGGGCAGCATGATCAATTTCGATTCCTTCCTTAAACTCACTTTCAGCCCGGCTTAATATGTTCGCCGCAACCGCCAGGTCCAGCAGGGCCTGCTTGCGTAATACAGGTGTCGCCAGGGCAATCGCCATCTGCTTACTATCCGGAAGCGAAACCACCACCGCAATTTCTTCTACCGGTGTTTGCACCAACAGGCTTGCCTGTTGAGGCTCCTGTTCCAGAACCTGCGCCACCACTGGAGAGGTAGACAAGACCAATAATCCGTACAGAAATACCCACACAAGTGGGTTCAGCCTTCCATATTGCGGGTATTCGATGGCTGTATTGTTCTGTCGGTTTAGAATAATCATATCTATGACCTAAAAGTATAACTTGCAGGCTATACTACCTGCTGCAATATGACAGCGGCAATCAATTCAGTCGGACAAAAAAAATGAACAAACTATTAATTGTCACGACGGGTGGCACTATAGACAAAATCTACTTTGACGACATGAGTGATTACCAAATTGGTGAACCCTTAATTGGTCAGATACTCGAGCAGTTACAGGTGGGTTTTAAGTTCGAGGTCAATGCATTGATGCGCAAAGACAGCTTGCATGTCACAGATGAAGACAGGCTTAAAATACGAATGGAAATTGAGGCCAGTGATGTTAGCCATGTTCTGATCACCCACGGCACCGACAGTATGGTCAAGACGGCTTTGGTACTGTCCGATATCCCTGGTAAAACCATGATTCTGACCGGTGCACTGAATCCGGCGCGGTTTCGCGATTCCGACGCAGTATTTAATATCGGTTGCGCGATTGGTGCTTTACATGCCATGCCACCGGGTGCCTGGATAGCCATGAACGGCTGTATCTGGGATCCACACACCGTACAAAAAAATCGCTCAAAAAATCGCTTTGAAAGCAAATCTGCAGGATAGAGAAATGCCAAAAGCCAGTGATTTAAAGAAAGGTTCGGTCGTAGAAGTAGACGGTGAAGTTTACATAGCGCGCCAGATTGATAAACGCAATCCTTCCGCGCGGGGTGCGTCAACCTTGTACAAGGTCCGTTTCTTCAATGTCCGTAACGGGCAAAAACTGGAACAGACATTGAAAGGCGATGATTTCATCAAGGACGGTGACTTGGTCAGACGCTCGGTTCAATTCTCATATCGCGAAGGTGACATCACCACCTTTATGGATTCGGAAAACTACAACCAGTATTCGCTTGATGCCGACGTTATTGAAGAGCAAGCCTGCTATATAACAGAAGACCTGGAAGGTATGATCGCGATGTTGGTTGATGGCCAGGTCGTCGGCATTGAAATTCCGTTAACCGTGGAGCTTGAGATTACCGAAACCGCACCGGGCCTTAAAGCTGCCAGTGCCAGCGCCCGCACCAAACCGGCACTTCTCTCCACTGGTATTGAAATCCAGGTTCCTGAATACCTGGAAACCGGTGAACGCATCAAGGTAAATACCACCAACGGCAAGTTTATTTCGCGTGCCTGAACAATACCTGCGTTGGCATTATTAAATATATATTTTCACGGCGTGAATCAATAAACCAACCAGACCACCCACCAGCGTGCCGTTGATACGGATAAACTGTAAATCGCGGCCAATTGCCAGTTCAACCCGGCGACTGGTATCCATACCATCCCAGGATCTCACCGTATCGCTGATGAGGCTGGCGATCTGCGCGCTGTTGCGCCCGACAACCAGGGTAATCGCATTAACCAGCCAGGTATTGACCCAGGCTTGCATATCCGGATCGCTATCGAGTTCCTCTGCCACGTTCCCCAGCCATTGACCAACCTGCTGCCTGATAACTGATTCCGGTTTTTCGATATCCGCTTCGATACTGCGTGCCAGTTCGCGCCACAAACCAAACAGGTAATCCTGCAATTCATCGTTCTCGAGCAATTGCTGTTTGAAGTCGTCACCCATACGCCGGTGCTCCGGGCTATTCTTCAGATCGTGAGCCAGGTTTTGCACCCACTGGCTAAACTGGTCACGCAAGGGGTGTTCCTGATCCAACGCCATTTCAAACAGCTGATGCTCGATTCGTTCAAGCATCTTTTTCAGGATGCGATCGTCAACAAAGCCCGGTAACCACCACGGGCTTTCCTTTTGTACTTTCGCCCTGATTGCGTCACGGTTGTCATGCACCAGCACGATGGTATAACGCAGTACCTGGGTTAATATTTGCTGGTGCCTTTGACCCCGTACCAACCAGTCCAGCGTGTTACCAAGCAATGGTGCCAGGCTGACATCCGCCAGTTGCTTACTGGAAAGCCTTGAAAGAAACCGGCGTACCCTTTTTTCATGCAAGGCACCCAATGCCCAGCGTAGTACCGATGTTGTAAGTTCCTCGACACTTTGCCGTCCTTTATCACTTTTAAGCCAGCTCACGACAAATGCCGCGAGATTGGTGTTTTGCAGTTTTTTCCTGACGACTTCCGGCTCGAGAAAATGATCGGCAACAAAACGCGTCATGCTTTCGCCAATATCATTTTTACGGTTCGGTATGATCGCGGTATGTGGAATGGGCAAACCCAGTGGATGACGAAACAGGGCTACAACAGCAAACCAATCAGCCAGTGCACCGACCATGCCTGCCTCGGCAAATGCGTGCAACCATGCCGCCCAGGAAGCAGGAGAATGCAAGGTAAGAGCGAATAACAGGGCCATCAGACAAAGCAACAGTAACGGAATACGCTTCATACGGCGCAATTGCAATGCCTTGTCGTTTTCCGTAGGTATGGCCGTGGGTTCCAAAATCAGGTGTTTGCCTGTGTTGCCAGAATCTTTTAAACCTTACCTGCTAACGGCCTGATTGTCTGTAGGTACCAGGACATGAATTTCCAGGTGAATTCTTCCATTTCTGAATAGGGCCCCGGTTCATAAAAACGTGAATTTATGCCTTCGGCATTGTGTTCAATGATACGTTTGTCAGCTTTGGTGGTGATATCCCAAAGCCAGATAAGTCGCGACTTATCATAGTCCTGACCCTCCACTGCATCACCGTTAACCAGCCAGGAAATATCGCACTCAGACTCGTTTAATGAAACGGGTGTAAAGCGATAAATCACAATATAATCGCAATATGCCAGTGCAAAAGTGACCGGCCCCACCTGAAAATCGGTGGTGCCACCGTCGTAATCTTTAACCTCTCCCAGCAGGGGAGCGACAGCCTGCCCGTCTTCGCTACCGGTAATATGTCCACGCCACATCGGGTAACGCTCAAAGGTATAACCATTGCCAAAACCCGGTTCGTCAAGATATACGCAATTCACCATTTTTTCACTCAATCCACAAGCACCGGCCCGGGCCATGATCATCTCCATCTCGGCTGCGGCGCGGGCGCCGGGTTTGGCCAGAGAATGGCCCCGCGTATATTCCGGATGCGAAGGCGCACAGTGATAACACTCGGTGTAATTTTCGAGAGACAGCTTCCAGTTGGCCTTGATTATGTAGGTTTGACGGTGGGCTACTTTTGCCTTGTCAAGCCGGTAAGGCTGCAGACAAACACTTAAATCTTTGCGCACCGGTTCAAAGGATGCAGGCTGTTCGGCGAAATTAATATAGATCATACCTTCCAGTATTTCGGTATGAATTCTTTTGAGTTTAATATCAGATTTATCGAAGTCATTGGGCATATGCGCCGCCGAATGAAGCCGGCCATCCAGATCATAACTCCAGCCGTGATAGCGGCAAACCAACTTCCTTGAACAGCCCCGGTCTTCCAGACAGATTTTTGAACCACGGTGGCGGCAAACATTCAGCAGTGCGCTGACCTGCTCGTTTGCATTTCGTACAATGATGACCGACTCCCCGGCCATTTCAAATAGAAACCAGTCACCGACTTCGGGAATTTCACTCAGATGTCCGGCATATAACCAGCTCTTTAGAAATATAACTTCAACGTCACGCTGATAGATACTTTCATCGGTATAGAAGGCCTGATTGAGAGCGGTTCTTGCCGGCTGAGAGTCAATTAGCGCTGTTAATACCTGATTATCCATTCTTTACCCCGGGAAATGCCCTGGAAATACACCCCGCAGGTAGGACAGGCTTATTTCCCTTGCCTGTTCTCGGGACATTTCAGCAGGGCTAATCAACATATCCAGCCACAAACCGCCATTCATGGCTAACAGGCCGGTAGCTATATGCTGCGCCTGAACTTTGTAGTCGCCTTGTTTGATGATGTCTTCACATAGCAGGGTTAACAACTGCGTGTACTCACGACTGCCCTCTGAACACATCTTACGGTAAGTCAAACGTGACCGGCTCTCGCCCCAGAAAGCAAACCAGACCGCCAGTTTGTTGCGTTGACAAATATGTTTTTCAAAATCCACAGCAGCCAGTGCTGCCAACTTTTCCGCAACTGTCTCACCGGTGGTTTGCAGGGCTTTGTGCCATGCAGTGCGGTATTCATGCACGATATGATTCAAGGTCTCTTCGAGTAAGCGTTCCTTGCTTTGGAAATGCAGGTTGATAATACCCTGGCTGAGCCCCGCTTCCTTCGCAACGGTCGCTATCGTGGTTTCTGACAACCCGTGCCTGGCAATCGAACGTATGGTCGCCTTGATCAGCTGATCCTGACGTTTTTCTTTGGATGCAGTACGTCGCTTGGTCCGGGGCTTTGTTGTGGGTTGGTTCAAACCGGGTCCTCTTCAGAATCAATAACATCTGCTTTTTGACTCTCTCAGCATAAATCCTTTCAATGGGTATTTCAATGAATGAATACCCATTCATTCGCAGTGGACAGAGGAGACGGGATATGCCAATCTATGCCCAGTTCGCTGCGCCACGGAAACGTCCGCCTGGCACCGACATAGCGGGAGCCCGAAAGCGTGAAAAAATATGATGCCATCGTCATTGGTGCGGGCCACAACGGTCTGACAAACGCCGTTTACCTTGCAAAGGCCGGCCTTGACGTTTTACTGCTTGAAAAAAACCCCTATATCGGTGGCTCAACCGTCAGTCTTAAAAAACACAAGGACTGGATATATTCCAATTGCTCCTATGTTTGCAGCCTGTTGCGGCCGGAAGTTTATCGCAGCATGAACCTGGCCAAATATGGCCTGCAAATTGTGCCCTACGGCGGCAGCGCCACGATATCTCAAAACGGTGATTACATAGGCTCATACGTTGATGCGGATGTATCGCGAAGGGAGATGGCTCGCCTGAGTCCGCGCGATGCCAATGCCAAGGTCCGCTTTGATCGCGACATCATGCGCCAGTGCCGGTTTATCAGGCAATTCCTGCTACGCACGGCCCCCGACCCTGCATCGTTTAAACCCCGTGACCTGATGGAAATGCTGCACATGGGCAAAACCCTGTTGAAGATGGGGGAGGATGTCATCTACGACATGATGCGTCTTTACACGATGAGTATTTCAGAATACCTCGACGAATATTTTGAGCATCCCCTGATCAAGGCTGCCAAGGCGGGCAGCGGCATTATCGGTTCAGCCATGGGTGTCATGTCACCCGGTACCGCGTATGTCCTGTTGCACCATGCCATGGGGGACGTTGATGGCAATATGGGCGCCTGGGGTTTTGCGCGTGGTGGTATGGGAGCCATATCCAAGGCGATGGGCGCCTGCTTTGAGGATCATGGTGGTGAAATTTTAACCGGTTCCGGTGTGGACCAGATTCTTGTGAGCAATGGCAAGGTCACCGGTGTAGCGTTGGAAAACGGCAATGAATATCACGCCGATGTTGTTGTTTCCAACATGACACTGCCGCGCACTTTCCTGGAGTGCATGGACCCTAAAGACCTTGAACCGGAATTTATTCGAAGAGTGAAGAATTTCAAAATCCGGGGTTCGTCCGGCAAGCTCAATTTTGCCCTTGATGGTGTACCACGATTTACCGCACTTGAAGACAACCCGGAACTCATTAAGGGTGATCTGCATCTCGTGGATAGTGTCGAGCGTCTTGAGCGAGCTTACGACGACTGGAAAGATGGCATGTGGTCGCAGGACCCGTATGTAGACATTCTTATCCCGACACTCACTGACCCGACGATGGCACCACCAGGCAAACATTTCATGTCGGTATTTGTGCAATATGTGCCGCCAAAAGTGAATGGCAAAGATTGGACACCCGACCTGCGTGAGCAGTTTGGACAGACTGTTATCAACAAGATCGAATCTTATGCTCCGGGTTTCAAAAACCTGATCCAGCACGTGGAAATTCGTACGCCTCGCGAACTCGAAGATGAAGTCGGATTAACCGAGGGTAATATTTTCCTCGGCGAATTGACCATGGACCAATTGCTCTTCAACCGGCCAATACCCGGTTATGCCCAATATCGCGGACCTGCAAAAGGTTTGTACATGTGCAGTTCATCAAACCACCCCGGCGGCGGAGTCATGGCTGCGCCGGGCGCCAATGCCGCGCGTGAGATACTGCGCGATCTGCGCAAACCCGCTACCGTTCCGGAGGGCTGGCCCGATGACTGACTTCAATAACCATACCGTTATTATCGGTGCTGGCCACAATGGCCTGGTTTGTGCTGCGTACCTGGCCAGGGCTGGAAAAAAAGTAACCATACTGGAGGCTGCCGAACAGGTAGGTGGAGCGGCCATAACCAGGGAATTCGCGCCCGGCTTCAAAGTCTCTGCCGGCGCACACCTGCTTTTCATGCTTGATAAAAATGTGCGCAAAGATCTGGGCCTGGATTCCGCAGGTCTTTCATTTTCACAACAGAATATGAGAACCACGGCGCTGGCCGAGGATGGCAACCACCTGCAAATCAGTGGCGACTTATTACAAGGCGGCAACATCGACGAAAAAGATTGTCTGGCGATGAAGGAATACTGGCGGGTCATGAACCGTTTTGCCACTGTGATCAACCACCTGAATAACCGCACCCCGCCCAGAGTTGGAACCCGGAGTCCTGGCGATTGGATAAGCCTCGCAAAAATGGCCCTGGACATACGCCTGCTCGGCAAAAAAGACATGCGTGAGTTCCTGCGTATTGCAGGTATAAATATTTACGATATCCTGCAGGAGAACTTCGAAAACCCCCTGCTCAAAGGTGCGTTAAGCCTGGATGGTGTGTTGGGTACCAACCTTGGGCCCCGTTCCAACAACAGTGTGTTCTGTGCCTTACATCGCCTCAGCGGCTTACAGGGTATGGCCATACCCAGGGGCGGCATGGGTGCTCTCAGCAACACATTGGCCCAGGTAGCAGGCAAACACGGTGCCGTCATCAGGACATCAGCAACCGTTTCGCGCATCCTGATGAATGGTGACCATGTCTCAGGCGTTGAACTATCCAGTGGTGAGAATATTACTGCAGGCACGGTGATATCCAGCGCAGATCCCAAAACTACTTTTCTTGGATTATTAGGCGCCCGCAACCTGGAAGCCGGTTTTGTACGCAG
>Ga0265303_10003187_pt1 | contig 10252 bp, 7 predicted proteins | sample Helome_2_FD_192494 | JGI IMG/M metagenome (GOLD analysis project Ga0265303, IMG submission 192494) | Marine sediment microbial communities from subtidal zone of North Sea - Hel_20160317 (Illumina Assembly) | ecosystem: Environmental > Aquatic > Marine > Subtidal zone > Sediment ... | reverse complement strand
GAGCCTGCTGCAGGTGCCTCTCATTCAGCAGATCATCGGTCCCGACAGGCAGGTGGGCATCCTGTGTGCCCAAAAGCAGTTTTTGACCGACACTCACCTGCAAAATGTCGGCATCGATTTAAACAGCAATTTTGTCATTGCCGGGTCACAGGATCAATACGGCCTGCCTGAATTTGACAACCTGTGGGATCATTCAAAGCGACCCGAATGTCCGGAGGTTTACTATGATAAAGCTGAAAAAGATATGGTCAGAATCAGCCGTGAATTTTGCACGACCCATCACGACATCGGGGCGCTGATGCTGGAATGCACCGGCATGCAGCCCTTTGCGCGCGCGATTCAACGGGAAATCGATCTGCCGGTTTTTAGCTGGGGGACGCTGCTGGATTATGCTTATTCCATCGCGGTGCACCGTGACTACTATGGCCACGTATAGATAAAGCTCATAGCCTAGAGCTCAAAGTTCATAGTAAAAAGGATTTCTATTCCTTTAGACTATCAGCTATGAGCCATCAGCTATGAGCTCTGAGTTGCCGGGGTGGATATGACCGGATCCATCTTTTCGAGATCTTCCAGAGGAATGTGGCACAAAATTCGATGGCCTCTGCTTGAGGTGCGCCAGGGTGGCGTTTCGGTTTCGCATATTTTACCGCCGTCCGGCAACATTTCCTGGCGGCGCGGGCAACGGGTGTGAAAGCGGCATCCTGAAGGCGGGTCCAGGGCACTGGGCACGTTACCGCTGAGGCGAAGCGCTTTCTGCTCGACGTCTGGATCCGGAATGGGCACGGCCGACAGCAGTGCCTCGGTGTAAGGATGGTAAGGGGGCGCATAAATGGCATCGGCTGGACCCACCTCAACAATCTGACCCAGATACATGACTGCGATATCGTCTGAAAAATAACGGACCACGCTCAGGTCATGGGCAATGAAAATCATGGATGAACCAAATATCTGTTGAATCTCTAAAAGCAGATTAATAACCGCCGCCTGGACGGAGACATCCAGGGCGGAAACCGGCTCATCGCAGATGATGAGATCGGGACGGCTGGCCAGGGCACGCGCGATGCCGACCCTTTGTTTCTCACCACCACTGAGTTGGCGAGGCAGACGATCGTAGTAAACGGATGAAAGCCGAACCGCTTTTAAAAGCCGAAGGACTTCGTTTTTAATTTCCTTCTTGGGCACAGTTTTGAAATGTCTAATCGGCCGAGCGATTTGCTTGCCTACCGTATAGGAAGGGTTAAGGGTAGAATCGGGGTTCTGAAAGACCATTTGCATCTCTTTAATCAATTTCGAATCACGCTGGGTTACCGCTTTGGTCGTGTCGACCCCCATAAACTCCACCTGGCCGCCGGTAATCGGCTCCAGACCGATGAGCCCTTTGACCAGAGAAGACTTTCCGCAACCGGACTCACCCACCACCCCCAGCGTTCGGCCCTTGGCAACCCTGACGCTGACGTCATCGACTGCTTTGACGAATTTCTTTTCTCCCATGCCGAACAGGCTGACGACCGAATTGGCTTCCTGGGGGTAGTAAACTTTAAGGTTTTCAAAACTGAGCAGATCTTCTTTCGGTCCATCATTGGCTTCGACAACCTCTGCTGTCTTTCTTTTTTTGCGGGTTCGTTTACGCTCATCAATCGCCATCGCATAGATGCAGCGGGCTGAATGCTCGGGGGTGATGGCCGTCATGCCGGGACGCGCCTTGCGACAATCTTCGGTCACGAAATTGCAGCGGGGAGCAAAGATGCACTCGGTTTTGGATCGTTCCGCCGGCGGTGGTACGCGCCCCCGGATGGGTTGCAGCAATGAGTCCAGTTTGCTTTCACCCAGCCGCGGTATGCTGGCCAGAAGCCCCTGGGTGTATGGATGACGGGGATCGCGGAAAATCGCTTCGAGGGGCCCGCTTTCGACCATCTGTCCGGCGTACATGACACACAGATAGTCACTGACCCGGGCAACCACGCCCAGATTATGGGTGATAAAGATGTTGGCCGCGTTGAATTCCTGCTTGAGTTCTTCGATCAAATCCAGCACAGCCGCTTCCACGGTAACGTCCAGGGCGGTGGTGGGTTCATCCATGATCAGCAAAGCAGGGTTGTTGAGCATGGCCATGGCGATGACCACCCGCTGCTGTTGCCCGCCGGATATCTGATGCGAATAACGCGTCATAACATTTTCCACATCCGGCATGTTGACCCGCTTGAGCATCGCGATGGATCGCTGCCAGGCTTCATCCTGGTTGATATCCGCATGGTGGCAGGTCAGGACTTCGGCCAGTTGCTCACCCAGACGCACCGAGGGGTTCAGGGCCTGCATGGGATCCTGAAACACCATGGCGATCCGGTCCCCGCGCAGTTTTTTGAGTTCTTCCTGGGAGCGCCCCACCAATTCGTTATCCTGAAAGCGGATGCTACCGTCCACAATTTTGCCATTGGGACCGAGAAAGTTGACGATTCCGAACGCAATGGTGCTCTTGCCGCATCCGGATTCTCCCACTAGGCCGACGGTTTCACCTTCTCGAACTGTAAACGAAACCCCCTGAATGGCCTCTACATCGCCTTTGCGGGTTTCGTAGGATATGTGTAGATTGTCGATTTCAATGACGTTGGCCGGATCAACCCTATCTGCCGTATCCATTTAATTCCTCACTACTGCTGAGCAGCTTATTATTTTTTAAATCCCTGATCGTAAGCCGAGTCGAGGCCCGCCCTAAAATCGTCCTCGTCGTCGTTCTCGTGCTTGTCCTCGAAGTCGAATTGAATACCTTAACGCCGAGGACGAGGACGAGCACGAACTATGACACAGGCCTGACACCCGACACCTGAAACCTGTACCATTATTGATACCGCATCGACTCTTCCCGCAACCCGTCAGCCAGCAGGTTCAGACCGACCACCAGGGACGCAATGGCCAGAGAAGGCCATAGGCTGGCATAGGGGCTGCCGGTCAGGATAAACTCGCGCCCCTTGGCCACCATGCTGCCCCAGTCCGGCGAGGGCGGCGGTATCCCCAGACCCAGGAATCCGAGGGTCCCCATGGCAAAAATGGCATAGCCCACGCGCAGCATGGCATCGATGATGATGGGGCCGCGCGCATTCGGTAAAATTTCCACAAACATTATTTGCCACGGGCTCTCACCTCTGGTCTCGGCCGCGCGGATGTATTCTCGTGTCCGTATATCCAGCGTGAGGCTGCGGACCAAACGCGCGATACCGGGTGTTCCGACAATGGTTATGGCAATCACAACATTTAAGGCAGATGCACCCAATGCCGCCATAATGATCATGTAAAGCAGAATGATGGGAACCGCCATCATGGCGTCCAGCAGGCGCATGATGATTTCATCGATCCACCCGCCATAATATCCGCCGATCAATCCTAAAGTGGCGCCGACAATCAGGGCTATAATCACCCCCCAGATTGCGGTTCCACCGGGTATCCAATAGTTTTCGCTTATCGGCATCAGAACCAGAACCACCCGTGCGCCATAAATTAATCTGGCCCACAGATCTCTCCCTAGCTCATCGGTCCCCAGGATATGTTCCGCTGAAGGGCCTTGATTGGGGGCTTTCCAATCCTGTTCCAGGGGTGTGTAAGGGGTGAAGACTGGGGCAAAAATAGCCACAATAATCCAAAACATGACCATGCAAAATCCCACCACCGCTATTTTGGATGCAAACAGGAAAGCCAATCCATTCTTGATGCGTTTGAAAATACCGGGTTTGCTCTCTACTATTTCCGTTGCTGCTGTTGATGCAGTTTCCGACATGATCACTCCATCATTTCTAATGAATAAATTTAGGTATAACGAATACGGGGATTTAAAAACGTGTAAACTATATCGGCGAAAAGTTGGGTGAGCACGGCCACCGACACCAGAATCATCGCACCGGCTTCCAGGGCATTGATATCCTTGAACATGGCCGAATCCAGCAGGTATTTACCTAGCCCCGGGTACCCAAAGACAACCTCCACGATCACGATGCCGCCCATCAGCCAGTTGACATGCAGCATAATGACGGTAATCGGTGCCATCAATGCGTTGCGGATGGCGTGCTTGAACACAATCCGCCAGTAAGGCAACCCTTTGAGATAGGCTGTACGGATATAGGGAGACTTCATTACTTCCACCATGCTGGCGCGGGTGATGCGCAGGATGTACCCCAGTTCGATCAACGTCAATGTCAACACCGGCAGGATGAGCATGTCCAGTCTTTCCCAGGGGGCCTTTTCTCCAATTACAGTGGCGCCGGGAACCAGATTGAGCCAGACCGACATGATCAAAATGAGAAAGATACCGGTGGCAAACTCCGGAGTGACTGAAAACATCATGCCACCGATGGAGAGAAAGCGATCTCGAAAACCACCTTCTTTCAAACCGGCCAGCATACCCAGAAGCAGGGCCAGGGGCATGACGATGGCAAAGGCAATTCCGGCCAGCACCAGTGAGTTGCGCAACCGAATGTAGATGCTGTCGGAAACCGGACGACCGGTTCGAAATGAAACACCCGGATCTCCGCGGGTGAATCCCTTTTTCAAAGGGATATATTCCAGCGGACCGCCCGAGCTTTGCATCCAGCCGGTTCCGATAATAAAGGTCCAAACCTTTCTGTCCGTTCCCTTTTCCCACAGAACCGCGTGGTTCTGATCATCAAGGCCCCAGAAGGTGCTTCTCCCGTTTGCGTCCGTATGCCACTTTTCATTGTTCTTATATTTTGTGTCGATTCCCGTTGATTTGAGCCTGGCGACGGCTATCAGGTCTTCACCCGCCAGTTTCCAGCGAACCAGGGCACCATCGTCGCGCACGGCCCACCATTCTTCAAATCCATCTGCGGTGGTGATGCGTTTTAAGGGCATGCCCACTTTGCGTCTGGCGGACCAATCACTGCCAAAAAGCCAATAGAAATAGCGTACATAAACCGGTTTATCCAAACCCACCTGGGCCAGAAAGGAGGCTTCCTGTTCGGGTGTGACAAAGGCGCCTAAAACGTTGCGGGCAACATTGCCCGGAGAGGATTCGGTGATCAGAAAGACGGCCAGGGAAACCAGAATCATGGTGAGGAGGAGCATAAGGATTCGTCTGACGATAAATTTTGCCATGATATACCTTGCTATTGTCAAAACCTGTATTTTGCAAGATTCAGGTGATATATATCAGAGGCCAAATCTCACAATCACAAGTAATGACTCATTGTGAGAGGCTCAGGCGAATAGTTCGCCTGAGCCCGTTATCTCACTGTTACGCTATCCATGCTTCGTTGAAGGTCATGTACAATGGTGGGACGCCTTGCACATTTTGGACTTTTTTACTGAGTACATACCAGGCGTTGCGCCAGAAGGGAATCCCGATGGAGCCACGCTGTTGCTGGATGTCTTCGAGTTTGCAGAAGACTTTGCGGCGTTCATCGATATTCAGCAGTCCGTTGGCCTCGGTCAGCAATTTAGAGAATTCAGGATCCGACCAGCGGGTTTCATTCCAGGGTACCGGCTTGCCCGCGGCATCAGCGATGTAAGCCAGGTTGAGTACCATGGTGCCGATGGGTCGGTGCATCCAGGGGGTGATGCCCAGGTCGACCTCGGTCCATTTCTCCCAGTACTGGCTGGTGGGCATGGTTTGAAGATTGATCCTGAAGCCGGCCGGTGCCGCATCCTGCTTGAGGATTTCGGCGTAACGCACCACTTCCGGCCAGGTGCCCACGGCTAAATTGACATCGAGGCCGTTGGGGTATCCGGCTTCCTTCAAGAGTTGTTTGGCCCGCTGGGGCTCATACTTGGGTATCGGTTTTTCACAATATTCGGGATGCAACTGATAGACGTGAAAATCCTGCCCCTGGAGACCCTCATTCATGTAAGCCAGCGACAGTATTTTTTCGTGGTGCTGACAGATCTTTAAGGCCGTCCGCACTTTGTTGTCACTCCAGGGCTTCATATCGACCCGCATCCGCAGCACCCGGGAGGAGGCGCTGGTCACCGGTATGATCTGGATGTTGGAATCATTCCTTAAAGCTTGAAATACATCCACGCCGCCCACATCACCCAGGTCGATCATATCGATTTCGCCGGCCTTTATGGCGGCGATCTGGGGCGCCATCTCAGTTCCCATGTCGATAAACTCCATCCCGTCCATATACGGCAGCGGTTGGCCGTCAGTGCCTTTCTGCCAGTAGTCTTTGCGGGCCTTGATCACGCAGCGTTCCCCCGGTCGATAGCTTTCAAGGGTATACGGCCCGGTCCCCACCGGAGCTTTGGTGAAATCACCCTGGAAGGTCCTGTGGTTCATGATAAGCGCCGGGTAGTGGAAGAGATGTTCGGGAACGGCAATCTCGGGTTTCTTCAAATTGAGTTTAACCGCATATTGATCAACTCTTTCAATTCCTGTCAGATCAAGGTATTCCCCCACCAGTCCCAGCATGGAAGAGCCCACATCTTTATTCATCCACTGGTTAAAGTTGAAGATCACATCATCTGCCGTAAATGTGTCGCCATTGTTCCACTTGATGCCCTGGCGGAGATTCAACGTCCAGGTTTTCAGATCATCGCTGACCACCCAGTTTTTCAACAGATAGGGATGGGTGATGTTCTTGCCATCGGTAAAGGTCAGGTATTCGGCAACCTGACGCCCCACCTGGGTCGGTGACACCCATGAAAACTGGGCCGGATGGGTGATCTTGTGAAGCGTACTGGAAACTTTGAGCACACCGCCCCGCTTGGGAGCGGCAGCAAAAGCTTTCCTGGCCAGGCCGATCCCAGCCATTTGACTGGCCGCAAAGGCAGACATTCCCAACAGGGTCGAATACCTCAGAAAATCGCGGCGCGTGATCTTCCCCTTGTCCATATCGACCTTAAGATCGTAGATGGCCGGGTGAAGGGTTCGTTTTTCTTTCATTACATCCTCCTTTCGTTGTTAACTGTTTTAATATTTGCGGGTTGCCAATAGTAAATTTTCACTAATTGCCAGATGTTTACACTAAATATAGCAGTGTGTAAGCGGAGTTAGTCTATTAAGAAAAATGAATCCCAATGAAATCGAAATGTTATCCTCTGATAAAAATTATTTAAAAATTTTGATTCAGCTTTTCATTCATATTTTAAAAATTAAACCGCATCCAACATAGAAAATCGATCGGGTTCTGTCAAGTACAATCCGGTTTACATGATTTTTCTCTGATTGCAGCCTTTCAATTCTTTTACTGGTTAGGCTTTACCGCAATTGCCCGGATGGTCATTTTCAGGTGTGATCAAATCAATCTTAAAAACATATTGAATTGCCCGCGTGGATTGAGTAATAAGTATCTACGAAGTACGATTTCTTGTCCTGAAACCAGTCACGGGAGTATAACTGATTGAAACTAAAAGCTTTTCACGAGAACTGTTCCGGCTGCGGCACCTGCCGGCTGGCCTGTGCCATCGTAAACTTCCAGGAAGTCAACCCGTCGAAATCAGTGCTGTGTATTGAAGGGCGCTTTCCGGCTCCGGGCGATTACCGTATCCATCTGTGCGACCAGTGCGGGGTATGTGCCGACAATTGCCCGGAAGATGCCATTCAACTTGAAAACGGGGTATTTCTTGTGAATCCGGACACCTGCACCGGCTGCCGGATTTGTGTGGACGTATGCCCCCACGATGTGATGTTTGAGCAGCCGGATTCCGACGTACCCGTTAAATGCACTCTCTGTGGCGAATGCGCGCTCACGTGCCCGCGCAAAGCAATTGTCCTGGTTGAAGAGCATAATAGTGAAGTTGCCTAGAATTGGTCTCAAAATCCCATGGTTTCGTAAAAGGATAGAGGAATGGTGGATTAAAAAAATGGGAAAAGAGAACCGAATAATAGCGGTGCTGATATCCGCTATTCATTCCCAATATTCCATTACTCCAGTATTCCATCATTCCACGTGGTTAAAAGAGGAAAGGCTAACAAATACCCTTAATTTAATTTATTTTGCAAATTTGGAGACCTTCGCCCATGTATGGCTATGCAGGTGCTATTTTACGTATCGATTTGAGCAATGCAACTGTCCGCAAAGAGCCGCTACCCGACTCTCTGGTGAAGAATTTCATCGGCGGCAGAGGCTTTGTTGCCAAATTGCTTTATGATGAAATTGTTCCCGGTATCCAACCCTTCGACCCGCAGAATATGCTGATTGCAGCCACCGGACCACTCACCGGTCATTTCCTTCCAGCCAGCGGGAAAACCCATTTCGGCACCAAATCCCCGGCCACCGGCGGCTATGCCGACAGCAATATGGGCGGGCATTTTGGCCCGCAAATGAAATATGCCGGCTATGATGTACTGGTGATCACCGGCCAGGCAGAGAGCCCCAGCTATTTGTTCATCAATGACGATGCAGTTGAGATTCGGCCGGCGGCTGAATACTGGGGGCAGGGTTCCATTACAGCGGAGAAAAATTTTAAAGATCGTCTGGGAGATGATTACCAGATTCTCACCATCGGACCGGCCGGAGAAAATCGGGTGCGATATGCCTGCATATCTCATGATTTCGGACGCCAGGCCGGAAGGACCGGTGTCGGGGCCGTGATGGGAAGCAAAAATTTAAAAGCCATCGCCGTGAAGGGTACCCAAGGATTACCTGTCGCTGACCTGAAAAAGGCTTACGCCAGGGGCAAAGAAGCCTACCGCAACGTCATGGCCAAACCGGGTTTTGAGGGCTGGACGCCGGAGGGCACGGCCGGTATCACGAACTGGACCAACGAGGTCGGTGTATTTCCGACCCGCAACTTTCAAACTTCTTATGCCGAGCATTACAAGGATATCAACGGCAAGGCCATTATAGATCGCCTTAAGATAACCGATAAGGGATGCTTTGGTTGTCCCACCCCCTGCGGAAAGTACGGGCACACCAAGACATCGCTGGGATCGGCCTACGTGGAAGGCCCTGAATATGAAACCATCGCCCTGTTTGGTGGAAACTGCGTTTTAAAGACCATTGAGGAAGTGGCTTATGCGAACTATGTATGCGACGAGCTGGGTATCGATACCATCTCCGCCGGTGTCGTTATTGGATGGGCCATCGAATGTTTTCAGAAGGGCCTTTTGACCCGTGACGCAATGGGTCGAGAGATCGATTTTTCGGATCTGGATTCGGTTGTTTATCTGTTGAATAAGATTGCTAAGCGAGAAGGAATCGGCAACATGTTGGCCGAAGGCGTCAAGATTGCCGCGGAAAAGACGGGTAATGGCTCGGAGCGATTTGCCATCCACGTCAAAGGTTTGGAGTGGTCGGGCTATGAATGCCGCAATGCCCCTTCGATGATGCTGGCCTACATGACGGCCGATGTGGGGGCCCATCACAACCGGGCCTGGGTTCTGGGTCACGATCTCGCCGGCGCCTGGACCAACGTACATGATCTGATCGCCTCCGGAGGTGAGGTTGAAGCCCAGCCCAGGGCGATTGTCAGCGACCGCAGCGCGGAATATGTGATCGCATCCCAGCATAAGCGCTCGCTTTTTGATGTCCTGGGCAACTGTCGTCTTCAAATGATGGAGCTCGGTTTTGAAGAAGAACATTACGCCGAACTGTATTCGGTTATCACCGGCAGGAAGAAATCCTGGGAGGAACTGCTGAATATCTCCGAGCGCATCTGGCATCTTACCCGGGCGTTTTCGGTACGGGAGGTAAACGGCTTCGGCCGGCATCTGGATTTTCCCCCGGCTCGATTGTATGAAGAACCCATTGCAGATGGGCCGAACCAGGGGCATGTGATATCCCGGAAAGATATTGAAAAATTGCTGAACTGGTACTATGAGGCTCGGGGTTGGAACCCAAATGGTATTCCGACCAGGAAGACCCTGGCGCGGGTCGGTCTGTCCGAGGTAGCTGAGGATTTGGAATCCAGAGGGCTCTTCGATACCCCTGTTTCTTAGATGGATTAAAAAGCGAATCCTCCAGAGAGCGGCCAGATAAATCGAAAAAGAAACTTAAGTTTCATAAGATTTGCAGGCTATAAGTTGAGGGCGCAGGGCCTATGCATGCGATTTAATCTGATTCATTTCGTCCTTGTGCTCGTCCTCGTCTTCGGAATCAGAATTGTATGGGGGACCAAGGACGAGGACGAGCTCGAGGACGACGACGAGGTGGATGCTGTAACCACATGTAAAACCTCAAAAAAAATTGGAGAACCAAGAGATGGGAAGAATTCTTACACCAACCGAAAGCGATTTCGGCAATCCTGATGCAGTCGTTATCGGCGGCGGCATTGTTGGCACGGCAACAGCTTTTTGGCTTTCCAG
>Ga0265303_10003186_pt1 | contig 10254 bp, 7 predicted proteins | sample Helome_2_FD_192494 | JGI IMG/M metagenome (GOLD analysis project Ga0265303, IMG submission 192494) | Marine sediment microbial communities from subtidal zone of North Sea - Hel_20160317 (Illumina Assembly) | ecosystem: Environmental > Aquatic > Marine > Subtidal zone > Sediment ... | reverse complement strand
GAGCTTCTTCTTGCTGGCCTGCTGTGACTCGCGCTCCACTGCCTGTTGCGAACGTAACAGGCGATTTTCCAGCGTCGTTGTTTTCGACGCGTAACGCTTACGAATTTTCGCAACAGCCTGGTCGCGTTTTTCATTGGCGGCCACCTGCAGGCGAGCGCGAAAGTCTCCTTCCGTCTCGCCGGCCTCGGATGTGAGTGCGAATTTCTTGCTGCGATACAGCGTAATGGTCTCGTTCTGTCGCACCCATTGTTTGAACTCGCGACCCCACGCAGTGTAGCTCTTGGCAACAGCCGCGCAGGACGGGCATGCGGCAAACGTCGCATCGTCTTCGCCTTTGCTTTGCAGCCGATCGAGGCCCAAAGAAATCGCATCGCAGTTGTCCCAGTCGACATTTACCGGGCCGTCTTCGAATTCGACCGCAAACAAGGCGCTCTTCTCCTGCTCGATATGATAGCGGGCGCTGTTGAACAGCATGTCGGCTGCCGCAATCAATCGCGGGTGATAAACGACATCGTCCGCTGTGGTGGGCACGAACACCTGCTCGACTGCCGGAGGTAGTGCGGGCGCCGCGGCGTCAGCACGCCGCTTCGGTTTGCTGACCTTTCGAACGGCGGCGGTCACCTGCGCCTTGGCCTTCGACATCAGCGCCTTGATGCTGTTCCGTGTCAGCGGACCTGCGAGGTAGGACAAAACCCAGCGCGTGCCGAAAACGACAGCTTCGTCCTCGTGCACGTTGTGCAACAGGAAGCGGCGCTTACCAAGACCGGCCAGAGTTCGCTCCATTGCCTGCTTGTCGAAGTTGCCGTCGCTGGCGCCCTCGAGACCCTCCATGACACGTGCCTTGTCGCGCTCGGTCTGCAGGCGACCGATGAACCAGGTGCCGGTGTTCGACAGGCCTTTATAATCAAGATCGACCGGGTTTTGCGTGGCCAGCACGAGGCCGATGCCATAAGCTCGCGCCTGCTTGAGCAGGGTCAGGAACAACTTCTTCGACGGCGGGTTCGCGACCGGCGGCATGTAACCAAAGATCTCATCCATGTACAAAATGGCGCGCAGGCTCGACGTGCCCTGCTGAGCGCGCATCCAGCCAATAAGATCATTCAGCAACATCGACACAAAAAACATGCGCTGCGCCTCGTCGAGATGTGCAATCGACATGACCGAGATTTTCGGCTTGCCTTCGGCCGTGTACAGCAGATTCTTCGAGTTCAGCGCCTCGCCCTGCATCCACGCTTCGAAGCCTGGTGCGGCGAGCAAATTGTTGAGCCGCATGGCCAACGCGAAACGGTCCTTTGCCGGGAAGAACGAGTCGAGCGTCATTACGCCGACTTTCGTAATTGGTGGGCTCTGTATTTCCGCGATAAGGCTTGCAACGTCGAGATCGCGGCCCTCGCGCCAGGCATGGTCGAGCAGCTTGGAAACAAGGATGTGCTCGCGACTCGCCACCGGGTCGGCGTCGATGTCGAGCAACGTCAGGATACCTGTTGCTGTCGCCTGCACGCGTTCACGATACAGGTCGACATCGTCAATCAGGACGGCGTCCGGTGCTGCAAATGACTGCAATACGGATATAGGCAAGCCGGCGTTGCTGCCCGGTGTATAGATGGCGAGATCCACGTTCTTGCGCATCTGGGAGATGCGTGCGCCGGTTTGGCCCCACTGACCGAGGCCCTTCTTCCACAGCGCTGCCTGACCACCCGCATATTCGTCAACAGTCTGGCCTTTGTCGGATGCGGCGCGCGCGTTGACCCAGGGTCGAAAATCCTCGGGACGAAGTTGCGGGAACGTCAGCAAGATATTGCCCATGTCGCCCTTCGGGTCGATGGCAATAACCGGAATATTGTCGAGGGCGGCTTCCTCGAGAATACCGATGCCGAGACCTGTCTTGCCCGACCCCGTCATGCCGATGATGACGGCGTGGGTTGTCAGGTCCTTGGCGTCATACAGGACCAACTCGTCCGTGAGCTGGTCGGCCTCTGTATCGAAGCGCTTGCCCAGATAGAACGCGCCTAGTTTTTCGAAATCCTGCATATGCCCTTACTACGGGTAGGTGTAACTTGCGTCAAAGCCCAGCGGGAAGCCGATCGCGAAGTAGATCAAAAGGAAGCCCGTCCAAAGCGTAAGGAACCACAGCGAATACGGCAACATCATCGCAGTGACCGTACCGATGCCGGTGTCCTTCACATAGCGCTGGCAATAGACTACAACGAGCGGGAAGTACGGCATCAATGGCGTAATGATGTTGGTGCTCGAATCGCCAACCCTGTAGGCGGCCTGCGTGAGATCAGGTGAAATACCGAGCGTCATCAGCATTGGTACAAAGATGGGCGCAAGCAGGCCCCACTTACCGCTCGCCGAGCCGACGAATATGTTGACGAATGCGGTCAACAAAACGATGCCTACAATGGTGAAAGCCGCAGGTAACGCCAGCGCCTGCAGGCCCGCGGCGCCCTGCACCGCAAGCAGAACACCGAGGTTCGAAACGTTGAACGCATAAACGAACTGCGCGATGAAAAACATGATGACAAGGTAATACCCCATCATGTGCATCGCGTGCGACATGCCTTCGATCATGTCCTTCGAGCTCTTCATGGATCCGGATGCGACACCAAACACGACGCCTGGAATCAGGAACAAAAGAAAAATCAACGAGACGATGGAGCGCATCATCGGCGCAGCGCCGGTGGTCAGCGCGCCGTCCGGCGCACGCCATGCCGACCCTTCCGGCAAAGCGGTGCCAAACAGCAGCACGAGTCCCAGCACCATCGCGATCAAGGCCCAGCGCAACCCTTTGCGCTCGTTCGGCTGAATGTCATGCATCTCCGGCAAGTCTTCTTCGTCGCCATCGATCGCGGTACCCTTGAGGCGCGGCTCGACGACGCGATCGGTCAGCCACCAGCCCAGGCTCACGATCAGGACCGACGAAGCCGTCGTGAAGAAGTAGTTGTTCAGCGGATTGAGGACGATTTGCGGATCAAGAATTTGCGCGCCAGCCTGTGTCAGCCCCTGCAACAATGGGTCCAGCGATGACGGCACGAAGTTGGCCGAGAAGCCACCCGAGACACCAGCGAAAGCCGCGGCGATACCAGCCAACGGATGTCGTCCCGCCGCGTAGAAAATCACGCCACCAATCGGAATGACGAGAACGTAGCCCGCGTCCACCGCCGAGTGACTGATGATTCCGACGAGAACAACCATCGGAGTCAGAAATCTCGGCGATGTTACGTTGAGCAACCCGCGGATAGCAGTGTTGATGAAGCCGGTATGTTCGGCGACCCCAATACCCAGCATTGCGACAAGTACCACACCGACAGGGTGAAAGTGCGAGAAGTTCGTCACCATCGCCGACAGGAAGTCAGTAAAACCCTTACCTGAAAGCAGGTTGTTGATTACGATCGGGTCGCCGCTGCGAGGATCGACAGCCTGGAACGCTACGTAGGAAAACAACCACGACAATATCCACACAGCAAACAGCAGGTAGATAAACAGGACGGCAGGATCCGGCAGCTTGTTGCCGACACGCTCGACAGTGGCGAGCATCCGTGTGCCGAGCCCCTCCTTAACCTGGTTTTCTTGTTGTTCTTCGGACATCGTAATCCCCTGATTTTTTTCTTATCTTACCAGCCGCAGCTGCGTCCTTCGTTTTGTTCCTGCAGATACGCCATGAGCGGTGCGAAATAGTCGATAATCGCGGTGGCGTCCATCTCGCGCGTGCCAGTCAGCTTCTCAAGCGTTTCCTGCCAGGGGGCGCTTTGACCCGCCTCGAGCATGGCCTGGAATTTTGCACCCGCCTCCTTGTTGCCGAATACAGTACAGGAATGCAGGTCGCCTTCATGGCCCGCGGTTTCACAAAGCGCCCGCTGGAACTGGAACTGCAGAATGCGGGCAAGGAAGTAACGCGTGTAGGACACATTGGCCGGTACGTGATACTTGGCACCCGGATCGAAGTGGTCTTCAGTTCTTTCGACGGGCGGTGCAATGCCCTGGTACCGCGTGCGCATCTCCCACCAGGCCTTGTTGTAGTCTTCCGGAGCAACCTCGCCCGAGAATACCATCCAGCGCCACTCGTCTATGAGCTTGCCGAACGGCAGGAAAGCAATCGAATCGAGCGCCATCTGCATCTGGCGGTTGATGACGGCTTGTTCGGTTTGCTCGGCGGAGCTTATCAGGCCAACCTCTTCAAGGTAGCCGGGTGTCATCGATAGCACGACCGTGTCGCCAATGGCTTCGTGGAAACCACCGTGTGCGCCACCCCTGAACAGCGGCGGTTGGTTCTTGTAGGCACCCTGGTAGTAGTTATGACCGAGCTCGTGATAGATCACGCGCAACTCGTCGTAGGTCTGGTTGATACACATCTTGATGCGCAGGTCGTTACCACCGTCGAGGCCCCACGCGCTGGCGTGGCAGACAACTTCGCGGTCCTGTGGTTTCGAGAATTGCGAACGCTCCCAGAACGTGTCCGGAAGACGCGGCATGCCAAGCGAAACATAGAAGTTTTCGGCCGAGCGCACCATCTCCTGCGGCGAGTAGTCCTTTGTCTTCAACGTGCTGTCGACATCGAGATCCGATACGCCGGGATAGGGCTGGAGCAGATCAAACAGCGGCGCCCACGCCTGAGCCCACATGTTGCCGAGCAGGTGGGCGGGGATGGGTCTGTCCTGCGGTACTTTGTCCTCGCCATAGACTTCGCCGAGCTTCGCGCGCACATGGCAGTGCAGTTCGTCGTACAGCGGCTTGACCTGTTCCCACAGACGGCCGGTTTCAGCCTGGAACTCAGCCGGGCTCATGTCGAAGCCCGCGCGCCACATTTCACCGAGGTTTGCATAACCCAGCGTGCCGGCCCCTTCGTTTGCAAGCTCGACATAGCGCTCGAACTTGTCACGCATTGGCGGTGAAATCTCGCGCCAGCCTTCCCACAGCTCGAGCAACTCGTCGTAGTTGCGCGACTGCTGCATCCTGAGCTCGAGGTCGGTGCCTGAAATACAGTCATCGTCGCTGCGGCAATACTTGCCGGCGCCGTATATTCCCGTGAGTTCGGTTGCGATCTCTGTGAGTTCGCGACGCTTTGCTGCATCCTTTGGCGTCGGCAGTGATGTTCCGCGTTTCAGCAGGTCGATCGCTCGTCGCGTCTCCGGCGCAAGCTCCATGTCGTCGTAGACCAAGGCGGCCTCGACCGTTTCGCCGTGCCACTTTGCATAGCGTTCACGAGCCAGCGAGCTCAGGATCGCTGTGTCTGGCGTAATGTAGGTTGCACGAACCCAGGCGGCAGCTTGGCCTTCGCGGATCAGCTCCTCGAGCTCTTCATTGACGCGGGCAACGAACTCTTCGGCTGTTTCCGTTGCAGCCGCTGCGGCCGTTTCTTCGGTGGTTTGCTGCGAGCACGCAGCAAGAGTGATCGCGAGCACCGTGCCCGCAAGCAGTTTGCATAAGTGTTTCATGGTGATTTCCTGTTTTTCTGTAGTTCTAATGCACGCCATGCATACCGCGTCTCAATAGTGGCGAGATGAGCAGCACAAAGACGCCAACACCGAGGCCGACGTACATCAGGAATTCGAAGAGCTGGGTGTAAGTCGCGAGCGCACCGGCGGAATTCGTCACTTCGCCGCCTTCTGTTGCCATGGCCGCCATCTTGCCGAGGCGCGTGGCGACGGTTTCCGACAATGCGGTTGCGAGGAACCAGGTACCCATGCTGACGCCGACAACGCGTCCGATGGACAGCTTGGTCACAGCAGAAAGGCCAACCGGTGACAGGCAAAGCTCGCCCGTCGTGTGCAGCAGGTAGGCGAGTACCAGCCAGATCATTGCAACCTTGCCGGCCGCATCCGGGAACTGCGCGCCGAATACGAGCGCACCGAATCCAAGGCCGACCTGGATAATGCCGAGGCCGAATTTGACGGGCGTCGACGGCTCCATGTTGCGTTTCGCCAGCCAGACCCAGAGCCATGCGAACGGCAAGGCGAGCAAGAAAATGAAACCGGCGTTTAGCGAACCGAATTGTGCGGCAGTAACCGTCACGGCACCGAGTTCGCGATCAACAACACGATCCGCGAATAAGGTCATTGAGCCCGCGGACTGCTCGAATAGCGCCCAGAAAACCACGGTGGTCAGGATCAGGACCATGAGTACGACTGTGCGGCCAAGCTCATCGGAATTGTGCGTCATGAAGCCGTAAACGACGAAGCCGACGATCAGGGCGATAGCGACGTACAGGCTATATTCGGCGATCGCGGCGCTCGTTGGCAGGAAGCTCGGCATGTGGTCGAGATTCGCGAGCACCGTATAGATGCCGGCAATAATGGTCACAGCGGCGAATGCATAGGCCGTTGTATTGCTGCCTTCAGTTTTACGGTAAACCATCGAGTAGAGAATGATGCTGACGATTGCGACGATCAGGAATACATTCTGTGTCAGCAGAACAACAGGCTCGTGTTGCACCAGCAGCCAGAACACACCGAGTACCGGCAGACTAAGGAGGTAAATGGACCATTCCTTGTTAATGGGCCCGAACACCTTTTGTTTTAAACGATCGGGGTCGGATGGTTCGGCGTGGCCGTGCAAGAATTTCTGGCCCCAGGAGAACGAAATCAGGCCGATGATCATGCCAATGCCGGCAGCACCGAAACCGTACTTCCAGCCAAACGTCTCGCCGAGCCAACCGCAAAGCAGTGTCGCAGTGAACGAGCCGATATTAATGCCCATATAAAAAATCGTGAAGCCCGAATCGCGACGCGGGTCATCTTTGGGATACAGCTTACCGACGATGGTGGAAATGTTCGGCTTCAGGTAGCCGACGCCCATGACGATGAGCGCGAGTGCAAAATAGAACACTTTCAGCGCCTCGGTATCCCGCGACGTCACCGCCTCGGACAATATCGTGCCTGCGGCGAGTACCTCACCACTGGCGAGCGTCAGGCTCTCGGACAATACGGTTCCGGCCGCATAACTGACCGCCTGGTAGCCCTCCCAGGCCATCAGTATGTGGCCGAGCGACAACAATATGCCGCCGAACAAGACGGATTTGCGCATGCCGAGATAGCGGTCAGCAATGAGGCCACCGATCACAGGTAGCGCATAAACAAGGCCGGCATAGGAGCCGAGCACGTCCAGGCCGGCGCCATCGGAAAACAGGTGATACTTGGTTAAGTACAGAAGCAGGAGGTATTTCATTCCGTAGAATGAAAATCGCTCCCAGAGCTCTGTCGTGAAGCACACGTACAGGCCCTTAGGGTGCCCAAACAGGTTGTCGTCGCTACTGTAATCTTCCGCCGTAGCGGACACGGAGTCTGTCATTATTATATTCCCCCGGCTCTAGCATGGAGCCGCAGAAAGCATGCGACTCAGGCTACGCATTAAACACTATTTCACATGTAACTGGCTACTTGACTGAGGCGGCTTCAACCTCTTCGGGTTTCCTCGCAAAAATTCGGGACATAATGATCCCGGCCTCATAAAGCAGGTACACCGGAACGGCAAGAAGGGTCTGGCTGATGATGTCGGGGGGTGTCAGCAGCATGCCAACGACAAAGGCCATGAGGAACACATAAGGACGGGCCTTGCCGAGCTTGTCCGGGGTTGTGAGTCCCGTCCAGACAATCAGGACGGTCGCGATCGGCACCTCGAACGCAATGCCGAAGGCCAGTACGATCGTCGTAATGAAGTCCAGGTATGCCGAAATATCGGTCATCATCTCGACGCCTTGCGGCGTAATCGCCGTGAAGAACCCGAACACGAGTGGGAACACGATAAAATACGCGAACGCCACACCAGCATAGAACAGCAAGATGCTGGACCCGAGCAAGGGAAACGCGAAGCGCTTCTCTTTCTTATACAGGCCCGGCGCAACAAATGCCCAGACCTGGTAGAGCACGACCGGCATCGCAATAAACAGTGCGACAAAAAACGTCAGCTTGAATGGCGTCAGAAGCGGCGATGCAACGGCCGTCGCAATCATCTGCTGACCCGGAAGTACGTCGACGAGCGGCTTCGACACGACGGAGAAAATCTTCTGCGCGAAGGGAATAAGAGCGATAAACAAAACAATAACCGCGGCAGCGATCTTGATGAGGCGGCTGCGCAGCTCGATCAGGTGTGATAACAGGGTGCCTTCGGCGAGGTCGCCCTCATCCTTATTCTCTTCGGCAGCGCTCACGCGTCTTTCTCTGTGTCGGCGCCGTCGCCCTTGGGCGCGCTCTCGTCATCCTCGTCGTGGATTGGCGAGTAAGTGTCGTCGTCGCTGGGTACGTGCTCCTCCGGCTCGTCATCGTAGTCATACGCCGGATCAGTGGGGTCGGGGATGTCAGTCGCTACGATCGGTGGTGCGATTCTCGGCGGCTTGGACTTGAAATCGTCGTCGAAATTGAGCTCGTCTTCGAGCTGCCGTTTCATCGCACGCGTCATGCGGCGCGCCTGGCCGATCCAGCTACCGATCTGGTTGGCAATCTGCGGCAGCCGCTTGGGCCCAAGAACAATGAGCCCAATCAATACCAGGATAATGAGTTCGGAAGAGCCGACGCCGGACATAGTGCGTAACCGACTCAGGTGTCTTTTCGGTTCTCTTCAACCGGTGTGTTTTCAAAGTCGGCGTCTTCACCGGAGTTGTCACTGAGCTCTTCTTTCGTTTCTTCAGCGTCACTCATTGCGGAACGGAAGCCCTTCATGGCATTGCCGAGATCGGAACCGAGCGAGCGAAAGCGCTTGGTGCCGAAAATGGCGAGCACAATGACCAGCACGATCAACAGTTGTGGCCAGCTAATGCCTGATAACATCTTTAAGTCTCCCGGGGCTCAGCCCCAAATTCGTTCTTCAACGTAATAATAACGCCAATGACCGCACATTACCGTGCCGGCGTCACACCGCAATGTCTGTTCAGGATTCGAGCCAGAACGTCACTGGCCCGTCATTTGTCAGCGTTACTTGCATATTGGCGCCAAATCGGCCGGTTTCAACCGTCCCAAGCTGCGCTTTGCAGGCGGCAACAAGGCGCTCGAAGTACTGTTTGCCCCGCTCCGGTGGCGCGGCCCTTGTGAAGCTCGCCCGGGTTCCCTTCTTTGTGTCGGCGGCCAGCGTGAACTGTGGCACCAGCAACAGCCCGAGGTCATCGTCGAGCAAGCTGCGATTGATGCGGTCTTCGGCATCCGGAAACACGCGGTAGCCCAGGATACGCTCGGCGAGACGGGCGATATCCTGCTCTTTATCGTCGCGATGCACGGCAACGAGGACCAGCAGGCCGCGACCGATCTCGCCGATGGTTTCGCCATCAACCGCAACAGCGGCGCGGGATACGCGTTGTAATAGTCCAATCATCGCCTTTATTAATGCATCAACGAGATTCAATAGCCATAGTTCCGGCCGATCAATGTGAGAATTCACGACCACCATGGACGGTGAGGGCGGGCACGGGCCGGAGCCCGGCGAAACAGGGAAGATGCGGGCCCCGGTCTCAAGATCGGGGCCTTTTTTACACTAGCGCCCCACTTATCGTCAAATAACCATAAAGTGGGAAAAAATGATTAATAAGGGCAAAAATTGAGGCGACAGTGGGATTCTAAACACAGGCCCTTGCCGCATTGGCATCGCGAACAACAGCCCATACACTTGAGCGCTTCTCCGACACCTTGCAGGGAATGGGATGAAACGAAGACAGTTTGTAGGCGGTCTCGCGGTGGCAGCAAGCGTGGCAGCGTGCACAGGGGAAGGCCCGGAATGTGAATCGGGGGCGGCACAATCGAGCGAGATGTTTGAATGGTCGTGCGTAACATCCTGGCCGCCGAAGTATCCCGGGCTCGGGATAGCGGTAAATAACCTCGCCGAGCGGGTCGAAGCGGCCTCCAACGGCCGGCTCAAAATCAAGGTCTACGGTGGCGGTGAACTCGTACCGGCATTCGAGGCATTCGATGCCGTGAGTCGCGGCACGGTCGAGATGGGCCACGACGCCTCCTATTACCACAAGGGCAAAATAGCCGCCGCCCAGTTCTTTACGGCAATACCTTTTGGCATGAACGCGGCGGAGCTCAATGGCTGGTTTTACTACGGGGGTGGTATCGAGCTATGGCGTGAGCTGTATGCGCCATTCGACATCGTACCTTTTCCCTGCGGCAATACCGGCGTGCAAATGGGCGGCTGGTTCAATCGCGAAATCAATTCGGCCAAAGATCTCGAAGGGCTGAAGATGCGCATTCCGGGCCTGGGTGGCGAAGTCATCAAGCGCGCCGGTGCGACGCCGGTCACTATGCCCGGCTCAGAAATTTTCACGTC
>Ga0265303_10003185_pt1 | contig 10254 bp, 8 predicted proteins | sample Helome_2_FD_192494 | JGI IMG/M metagenome (GOLD analysis project Ga0265303, IMG submission 192494) | Marine sediment microbial communities from subtidal zone of North Sea - Hel_20160317 (Illumina Assembly) | ecosystem: Environmental > Aquatic > Marine > Subtidal zone > Sediment ... | reverse complement strand
ACTACGCACTCGCCGCTTAATAACCGGTAGATTGCTGTCGGACTGGAGCCGTGTCTATGCGTCCAGGTTCCTTCGGGAACATTCCGGCATCGCTCTCATAGAATCGTGATGGAAGCTGGTTCGGGGCCGAAGCACTAAACAAGTACCGGAATCGCTGTCTGTTTTCCCTGTCCGGCGGGTAACAGCCAGTTAAAACAAAGTCGGAATAAGCATGTAGAGCCGATGGCAGAGGGCTTGCGGACGCGGGTTCGATTCCCGCCGTCTCCACCACTACACCATCCTAAGCCGTCCTGGGAGTTCCTGGGTCGGCTTTTTTATTCGTTATATCAGCCGCAGTAAAAGCAGCATCGCCAATAATGACGATCGTAAATCTCGATGTTGATACAGGTGATGCAACATTCCCAAATTGGCCGGCATAAATACCGAATACTCCAGGCCCCGCTTAGACAGGTTTTTATAATCGTTCGCCTCTATCGAAGTCGTGCCAATGCAGGTTTCAAACTTCCCGTTGTTATTCAAGTCGGCCCAAAAGGTGACGTATTCGGTACTACCGCCTTGACAGGGCCCGCCTGAATATCCACCAGACTTTTTGACACGGATGGTTCCGACCAGGGTATCGAGGTTGGGATTATGGCCGCTGCACTCCGGTTCCTCGAAACTGGTGTCGCCGTCAGTCGGAAAGAGGATACCGGGCAAATTCGCGGTTTCAATTCCCGGATCCAGAAGTGATCCGGGATCTAATGAACTCGCCGCAGTGGCCGACAGAGCTTGATTGGAAGACTGCAGGGCGCTGTCATTGAGTTCACCATCCCTGGGAGTGCCCGTATCCCTGGCATCACGTGATTTCCTTTTCTCTGCCATGACAGGCCTCCTTACTGAGTATATAAATATTGTCCTTTCGAACCTGATACCCCGGATTCGAAGTGAAAATATAACTCCCCTCTCTAGCCTTGTATGTGCGATTTCCCACACACGAACAAGGCCGTCCCTGTCAACAAAGAAAAAGAATACTGAATGTATGAGTAGATCGAGACGAGGATAAAAAGCGCAAAGAGAACCCTTACGAACTTGGCTGATGTGGATAAATACCGAATCGAGTAAGATCGAGACCACTAAGATCCTCGGCTAGTTTCGGCACCCGTAGCAGCAGCGCGAACGATAGTGCGACAGTAAATGCGACACGCAGTCGCCTCGTATCGGCAGCGGTGTGGGATAGATTTTGAATACCCATATATTACAGCACGCTGTGGGTTAACTATCGCGCTCGATTGACCGAAATTTTTATTATTAAATGACCTTGTTCAAGTTAAAGAGTTACTTCTTTCGTTCAGGCAGACCAAATTTATTTGGTGGCATATTTTTCTATACAACCCTCGTTCAGTACTCGCTGGAAAAAGATATAACCGTCTGATTAACAGGCGGTTTTTCTTTTTATGGGTTTTTCTATCCACTTCAGAATCTAGCAGGTTACCTAGCTTCGAAAGACCTGATAGCACTGTCCAGATGAACGGATGCTACTGGGTTACTTTCGATAAACCAGAAACCAAAGTATATACAAGGAAATAAATCTACTAAATCAACCAGATGGGATAAATCTCCCTGCGAACCTCTCTCAATAGATTATTTATTGGTTTACCTGGGTGAACAATTGCCAATTTCCATATATGGCCCACTTTCCGTATCCGAACTGGTTTTCACTGTTACATATCCAGTAGGCTGTGAGCGGATATAACGTCCACTGCGTTTGTCGAAATTAAAGCTTTCCCCTAAGGGGCCTCGACAGGTAACTAGCCCTGTTTCCTCGTTGGAATCGGTTAACTTGCGTGCCTTGCAATGGATAATTGGTTGTTGTGAATTGACCTCCTTGATTTCGTAATCGTATTTCAAGGCCTGGATGAATATGTCATTAGCGTCTGTTCGTGATACCAGATATTTTCTATTCTCGATTGAAAACCTGGAAGACTGCCATACTTTATTTTCTTGATCGTATACAAATCCACTAGCTCGCTCTGCTTCACATAGATATGAATCTGCATATGAAGATTGAGAAAAAACCATAACTAGTATTGCCAGGCGTTTACCTGGTAGGTGCCACTTGTTGACTTTAAGCATTAGCCTCCTCCTGCCAGATTTTGGCGTGATCAGACTTTACTGATTTCCCGGTCTCTACCTGGGTAACCCGGAAAACTACCACAAGTTAAAGTGTTGAATCATCGCCCGTATGGGTTAAATTCCCCCACATCAGGCACAGGGAAGCCTGTATTAGGCTTCGGTGAACGGTCAGTGCCTGTCATTTCGGCGAAAACCGGAATCCAGTTCATATACTAACGCAAGACTGGATCCTTAATACTGGATCCCGCCGGTCCGGCGCATCGAGTCAACAGGCTATGAGTTCACCTCACAAAAACAAGCGGGAAAGCGGTAAGCGATAAACAGGTATACTGTTCCCGGAATTTTTCCAGGCCGGGTAGTCAAATGAATCAGGACAGGGTTAACAAAATAGTGCTGGCGCTGATGGTGATTGCCATCTCGGCGCTGTTTTTTTCGATGATCCATCAGTTCCTGATGGCGATATTTCTCGCCGGGCTTTTCAGCGCGTTGGCGCGCCCGGTGTACCGTCGCCTGAGAATTCTGTTCAGGGGGCACAGGCACATGGCTTCCATGACCACCTTAATGCTGATGACCGTGACCGTATTGATTCCGCTATTGTTGCTGGTTGGCGTCATCGTCGGCCAGGCTATCGATGTCGGCCAGGCGGTAACACCGTGGATCAAAGGTAACCTGGAACAGCCCGACCAGTTGACGGCTTATTTGCAAAACCTGCCGTTTTACGAATACCTGGAACCCTACCGTGGGATCATTCTGGAAAAGGCAGGGAAAGTAGTCGGTTCACTCAGCAACCTGATCGTCGGCGGCCTCTCCCAGGCGACGTTGGGCACGGCCAATTTCCTGTTCATGACCTTCGTGTTTCTGTACACGATGTATTTTTTACAGATGGAAGGCGACAAACTGGTCAAAAAGATACTTTATTACCTGCCGTTGAACAGCGATGACGAAAGCCTGATGCTGCACAAGTTTACCTCGGTCTCGCGGGCGATGATCAAGGGGAGCTTCGTCATCGGCATATTGCAGGGCAGCCTCGCCGGTGTGGCTTTCGCGGTTGCCGGTATCGATAACGCCGTGTTCTGGGGCACGGTCATGGCCGTTTTGTCGGTGATCCCGAGCATTGGTTCGGCGCTGGTCTGGATCCCGGCAGTGATCATACTGATCATGCAGGGTAACGTCGCCGGTGGCATTGGTCTGCTGGCATTCTGCGGCCTGGTCGTCGGTAGCCTGGACAATGTGCTGCGCCCGATATTAGTGGGCAAGGACACCAAAATGCACGAACTCATGATCTTCTTCGGCACGCTCGGCGGTATCCTGATGTTCGGTATCCCCGGTATCCTGATCGGGCCGTTGATTGCGTCGCTGTTCATTACCATCTGGGAGCTTTACGGGCTCGCATTCAGCGATTACCTTCCGGAAGTGCATTACAAAAAGCCGCCGGTCGAAAAGCTCGATTCCGGCGACCGGGAAGAGTCGGGTAACTAATTGGCTGAAGTCGTCAGCTTGTAAAATCCCCCGCATACCCAGGAATGACGCCAAACCGGGGATAGTATAGCTGTTGCACCGCAGCGGGAACGCTTTGTCTAACTGCCGGCGTTTGCTGTGTTAGTTCAGTTCCATCCTGACAAAATCATTCCATTCATCTATTGCTACATTGGCAGCGCGTTGATGTCTTTGGATTGCCTCCTCTTGTTCGTGCACAAAATCGTAAAGACATCTCTGGTATTGTTGAACCTCACTGTTGAATCCATCCAACTGCGCTTGCGAGTTAAATGCATCTGGTTTGTCGGGTTTCGAGCATGATGGGTTTGAATCACGGTCGTCGGCCTGGGCTGATAAGGACGCCAGTCCGATCATCACTATTAGGGATATAAATATTTCCAATTTCATGTTCCTGGTTCCTGTGCTGTGCTGTGCTTCTGCACAGAGTATATACGGCCCGGGAAACAATCAAAATCGATGCATGGGTCAGGAAAATTCGCTGTTGAGAGTACTGCTTGAGATAACCGGAGCCTAATCTTCAAATTCCCGGCTATTAATCGAATTCGCGGTCATTGTTCGTTTGCAGGTAGGGCGATAGCGGAAGTAACGAAGTCGGAGCTCGTTTACTGAAACATGGATCTAAGAGTAATGATTCCAATAATAAAATCGATTGCCCTCTGACCCGGTTTTTCTGACTCGGTGCTAACAGATAGGCTAACTATCGAGTTGAATATGGATAGGTTAGAATGATTTCTTAGTAATATCAGCAACGACAATGGCAAGTTTGAACAAGGAGTGGAATATGGCAATTAAAAGATTCTTAACCATTCATTTTATCGACGGTAGCAAGCTATCCGTGACATTCCCGCAGCAATCCGATGACTTCAGCCAGATAGCCAGTCGAGTGCAAAAAGCACTGGACGCGAATCAGCTGGCAATCGAGATCGATGGTGAACTTTTCGTAATACCGATGAACAATGTCAAATACCTGCAGGTAAATCCCTCCCCCGAAAAATTACCCGACACAGTTATTCTCAGTGGTGCCTTAAAACCCGACTACTAGGATTTCATCGCATCTGAATTGCGCACGGCAATCGTCTCATAGTCGGCATAGGTCTGTTTGCCTGGTTGATGGACCAGGAGAGATGATACATTTCAAGACTGCGACAGAATTAAGCTAACTGTCACCAATGGCACTTACCTAAGTCCGGATCTATTGTCATCCCGGCCTTGAGTCGATACGTCGGACCGCAGGATCCAGTGGCGGCTGAGAGTCGCGAATTGACTGGATTTCCATTCATGCCTGAAACGTCAAACCGTTGGTTTTACTGGATATTTACGCTTAAGTAAGTGCCATTCCTAACTGTCACTATATTTCCTGGTGGCAAACAATAGCGCACTACCAATTAAGATATGTCCTAGTAGCTCTAGTGATTCTTCCAGGGTTGTATGAAATATTTTTTCTGCTGGGACAAATTTCCAGAAACGCTGATCTGTTGTTACGGCTAAAAAATAGGTGAAGAATCCTGTTCCGAGCATGGTTACCAGACGCTTACTACGAAAATAGTGCATAAATAAATGATGCTTTTTATACGCAAAATAGAAAAGCGCCAGGAGACCGAGATAAACACCCCCCGAGCTCCCTGGCGGATGTATTTCACGAACAAACAACACCAGCATCATTCCAGTCGCCCACAGGAAAAACTTTTCTTTACTATAGATAAAACGGGAAAAACACAGCAGACAAAATCCTGACGTTACCAACAGGGCAGCATCTTCCAACAGGTATTTATCGAAAGGATAAACCTGGTGCAGGATCAGCTGAATAATAAGTCCCGCAATAATCAGAGGAACGCAAAATATTAACCAGTAATTTGCGGATGTGGAAACCAGCTTTATCTGCTGTGAAAGACTCGGATTTTCCAAACGAATTTACAACCGTTTTAAAGATACGCGTAATGTAGCAAATATCTTACTGAAAATAGAATTTAAAGTGCGTAGTACAAGGTCTCGAATTGCAGGGTCTTTTAATAAAGAACCAGTTTCAGCGGGGTGACAGCCTGGCTCCCAGCTTAAATTTTATTGCAAACCAATGAGTTGAACTTCTGCGGTGAATTGCTGCGCTTGATCGGTGGTTTATCGGATGCGGTCATTTACTCCTGTGAATGACAGCATCCGATCGTCAACGCTTAAGATATAACCATGGCTATATAACCGAGGATCAATACGATCATCGAGGTTAGTGCATATGGCACTGGATAGCCGACGGCCGGAATATCACTCTGGGACTGGTCAGAAATACCTTTCATCGCGGGTGTACTGTTGCGAGCACCGGCACAGGCGCCCGCCAGGAGAACGGGATTCATCTTACGGAAATACAGGCCGTATAACCAGCCCAGAAATGGTGGCACCAGGGCAGCAAGTAAACCGAGTGCCGCAATCTTGATCACCACGGTACCCTGGAATGAGGCCAGAATTTTTGGCCCAACGCTTGAAGCCAGCACGGCAACAAACAAACTCAAACCGATATCCTGCAGGAAGCTTCTCGCACCCTCGCTCATCGGCCCACCAAAAGCAGGGTTACGAGTTCGAAAGTAAGAAAACATGATGCCGGTCAACATACAACCTGCCGATGTGCCCAACGCAAACGGGATACCACCCAGAGTCACACTCAATTTGCCACAAACGTAACCTATCAGCAGTGACACCGCGAGATAAAAAGTCTCGGTTATGGTGCTTTCTACAATGGGTGTACTATTCAGTTTCTTAGCGGCATGCTGCACACAGAAATCCGAACCAACCAGACGTAAAACGTCACCCACTTCGACGATGGTTTCCGGTAAGTGCGGCAGTTCGTTACCCTGCCGGAACATTGCTTTGAGGTTAACACCGAAGCCGATGCTATCGCCTAATTCCTGCAGTGATTTACCGGCATACTCGGATTTGCCGACAATAACGTCGGCAACCTGGATTTCGACATCACGCGCACGAGGTTCATCCACTTCGGCGCCAACCATGGCTTCACCTTTTTCGATGAGCCCATCGTAATGGCCGCGCACACCGATAACGTCTCCCATTTGCAGTGCCGGGTTGTCTGACCCGTCGATCACCTCGTCACCACGAACGACTTTTAGCACCGCCGCACGCGGGTATTTACGAAACAGCTCTTCTACCGTCTTGCCGACCAGTTCTTCGTGCTCGACCTTGTAAGCGCGGATATCCATGGGCACAACACCCATTTTCGAAAACCCGGCGGTACTGGGCAAAGCGGCATTTTCGCCACCGGCACCAAAATCGGCTTCAGCTTCTTTACCCGCTTTGACCGGGTCGAAACCAAACATCGATGGCAGGTACTTGATGAGCAGGATGATAAACACGCTGGAAAGAATGTAACTGATGGCATAACCCGCGGCGATATTGGCGCCGACCTGGTCGGCAGTAATACCGTCGGGCAGTTTGAATGCACCTGATGAAACTGCCGACTGCGCGACACCGATAACCGCGGTTACGGTATAACTGCCGGAGATAATGCCGGCGGCATAGCCAGGGGCCATTTCCAGCATTTTCGCGCCGACTACAACGATAAGAAAATTACTGAATACCACGATAAGACCGATAACGACAAAGTCCAGTCCACCGCGCGCAAGACCTGAGAAAAACTGCGGGCCCACTTTCATGCCGATGGCATACATGAACATCATCAGAAAGATATCCGATACCAGGCCTGGCGCATCAATTTTCAGGTCATAAATAGCGAAGGCTGCTAGCGCAAAAGCAACACCAACGACCAGCGTTCCCGCTGTCGTACCCAGACTGATGCCCTTGACGGTGATCCAGCCCAGCGGATAACCCAGGGCCAGGCTTAAGAATAGAAATACAAAGGGATTTTTAGATAGATAGGTAAAAAAGAACCCGAATAAACCCGACGCTTCCTTTGCATTTGCGGCGGCATCAGCAGCCATCGAATTGCCAGAGATCACACTGGCAAGCAACAATGCCAGTAAAGTAAAAGCCACACCAGCCCGGATGATCGCCTCCTTGTCTCAATCCGCTTTATACACAATCTTCATAACAATCCTCGCTATTGAATAAAATTAGTTTATTAACACGTTACTGCAGAGCAGGAAGCAGCCTGATGTTTCATCCCGGCTGCTTCCTGTTGCATCTGTCTGCTGACTGATCAGAGAATCAGCACTTGGCCGGGGATGAATGGTGGGCCGGATGCAGCTTCGGAGGTGTTGCATTGCCGCCATGCTCTTCCAGAAATTCGCAGGCGCGCTCGATATCGTCTGCCAGCAACTCGGCAACATTCCGGTTCATGTGCGGCCGCACCACGATCCTGAGACTGGTGACTTCCTGGGCATCGGGCGGCATGGTGTAAGCAGCCAGAATCCAGCCACGCTCACGGACTTTAGCCGAAATATCGAACTCGTTGTATTTGGTCACGGACTTGTCCAGCGTCAGCGCAACTACCGGAATACGCTGGGTCTCGTTCATGATCTGGAACTTACCTGTTTTGACCAGGCGGTCGCGCAGGTACTCGGCATGTTCCAGGGTGTGTTTCATAATACGGGTATAACCCTCGCGGCCCAGACGCAGGAACTGGTAATACTGAACCAGAACCGTCGCCGAGCTCTTGCTGAAATTCAGCGTCGCTGTCGCCGCCTCGCCACCAAGATAGTTGACATAGAACACCAGGTCTTCATTGAACACCTTGCGGTCTCTGAAAACAACCCAGCCCAGGCCAGGAGGAACAAGGCCGTATTTGTGTCCAGAAGCGTTGATCGACTGGACCCGCGGCAGCCTGAAATCCCACTCGTAATCAGGATACAAGAAGGGATTGATGAAGCCACCGGAAGCGCCGTCGATATGCATCGGAATGGAAATGCCGGTTTTCTTTTCGTATTCATCCAGCCAGTCGTGGATTTCCTGAATATCGTCATCTTCACCGGTAAAGGTCTGACCGGCGATCGCCACCACGCAGATGGTGTTTTCATCGACGTACTCCTCGAGATGTTCGGCCGTCAACCGATAATTGCCAGGTATTAAAGGTACAACACGCGGCTCTACCTCAAAATACTTCATGAACTTCTTCCACACAATCTGCACGTTGCCACCGGTCACCATGTTGGGTTTGCTGCCATCTTTGCCTGCCGCCACCCGCGCCTCACGCCAGTTCCACTTGTGTGCCAAACCGCCCAGCATGCAGGCCTCGGAAGATCCTATGCACGCCGCGCCATAGGGTTCCGCATCCTTGGGGCCGTTCCAGAGATCGTGCAACCATTTGACACATTTCGCTTCCGTGTCCTTGGTATGAGGGTACATGTCCGGGTCGGCGAAGTTTCGAAACGAGCCATCGGCAAAAATCTCGCGTGCTTCGGGTTCCAGGAATGTGGTCACGAAAGAAGACAGGTTGAGCATCGGATTGGCATCCGTCCAGCATTCGCTTTTCACCAGCGCCTTCGCTGCACGGGGATCTAAGGTATCCTCGGGAAAGGTATCGGGAATTTCAATATTGAACTGTTCATAGGGGGTTGGTTTACTGGGCATCTCATACTCCTTTGATAAAAATTGTTTGCGTGGTTGGATTCATGGTTAACCCAACTGAAAACTCTACGCATATTTAGTCACCTGAGCAGGTCAACTATTGTCTGTCACCATTAACTAGGCGGCCGCAAACATAGCATAGATTTTGGCTATGAAGCTATATTCAACGCTCGATCAGGCAAATCTGCTGGGCCCAAATCAATTGTTGCTCGGTCCGGTAATGGACGGACCTGGGAACCCAGGTAAAGTGCTTCAATTTGGAGCGGGGTACGAGATTCGAACTCGCGACATTCAGCTTGGGAAGCTGACGCTCTACCAACTGAGCTAACCCCGCCTGATAATTGCTTTTACCTAATGAGTAATGAAAAGCGGCTGCAAGTATCGAAAATTAATGCTTTTCAGCTACTCCGTCTGATTCTATGCCGCTTCAAAAAACTATCGATCTTAACCGCGGCCTGCTTGTCTAACACTTGCTTTCGAACTTCCCTTAGAAGCGCCAGCCTTGCTTCTTCCGTCCAGTGGTGGATTTCTCGATCTTCCAGGTTCTCAATGCGCTCCAGTGACGATTTTGCCAGCTGTCTTTCCCTGCGACTGAAGTGGGGGTCTTCGATAACCCTGCGCAATCTATATTTAACGTCAATCATCGCTCATACACATACTTTATATCGCTTGAAGCTCCAAGTATAACGCCTTTACGCAGTTTAGTTCCCCTGCCCCGGTTTAAGTAGCGCCCTTTACCGATAAAAAGCTCCCTATATGCTCCACAGCAGCACGCGATAACCAACTCTCCTTATCCGCTGTTGGACACCATCTTCTATGGATTCCCCCGCTCAGGATCGATTGAGACTTTTAACTAAACCCCTTCCTTGTCCGGCAAAAAGCCACCCGCCTGCATGTTCCACAGGTGTGCGTAATGACCATCTCTCAGCAACAGCTGCTGGTGACTGCCATCTTCAATAATCTTGCCCTGATCAAACACCAGGATACGGTCCATGTGCGATATCGTCGATAAACGGTGCGCTACGACGACTACCGTTCGACCCTGCATCAGGTTCTCAAGGCCCAGCTGTATTTTCTTCTCGGTGACTGAATCGAGCGATGAAGTGGCCTCATCAAGAA
>Ga0265303_10003184_pt1 | contig 10256 bp, 8 predicted proteins | sample Helome_2_FD_192494 | JGI IMG/M metagenome (GOLD analysis project Ga0265303, IMG submission 192494) | Marine sediment microbial communities from subtidal zone of North Sea - Hel_20160317 (Illumina Assembly) | ecosystem: Environmental > Aquatic > Marine > Subtidal zone > Sediment ... | reverse complement strand
TCCATTATCGTTCGCAACCAGGGCACTATTTTTCTCGGCGGTCCGCCACTGGTCAAGGCGGCGACGGGCGAAGTCGTCGATGCGGAGACGCTCGGTGGCGGCAGCGTGCACTCTCGAATCTCCGGCGTCACAGATCATCTGGCAGAGGATGACGCCCATGCGTTGCAGATCGCCCGCGATATCGTCGCTAATCTGAACTGGAAGCGAAAGGTCAGTGTCGCGATGCGCGAGCCCGTGGAACCTGTTTATCCGGTTGAGGATATCTACGGTATCGTCTCGCGCGAGTATCGTTTCCCTTACGATATCCGCGAAGTTATTGCACGCATAGTCGATGCGTCGGAGTTCCAGGAGTTCAAGAAACTCTATGGGGCCACGCTCGTCTGCGGTTTTTCCCATATTGACGGCTATCCTGTCGGCATTGTCGCCAATAACGGCATCCTGTTTCCCGAGTCCGCGCAAAAAGGCGCGCATTTTATCCAGCTCTGCAATCGACGAGGCATCCCGCTGGTATTTCTGCAGAACATCACCGGGTTCATGGTCGGCAAGCGGGTTGAGCATGCCGGTATCGCAAAAGACGGGGCAAAGATGGTCAATGCCGTCGCTACCGCTACAGTGCCGAAATTCACTGTGGTCATCGGTGGATCGTTCGGTGCCGGCAACTATGCGATGTGTGGACGAGCCTACGGCCCCCGATTGATGTGGATGTGGCCAAACGCGCGTATCTCGGTCATGGGTGGCGAGCAAGCTTCGCTGGTTCTTTCGACCGTCAAGAGTGAGAGCCTCGAGGCGCGCGGCGAACCATGGCCGGACAAGGACAAAGCCGACTATGAAGAGATGATTCGCCAGCAGTACGAGACGCAGGGACATCCGTTCTATGCCAGTGCGCGCCTGTGGGATGATGGCGTTATCGATCCGGTGGATACACGCTCTATGTTGGCGCAGGCATTGTCAGCGGCAATGAATCGTCCGCGCGATGAGGAGACGCCGTTCGGCATTTTCCGCATGTAGCTGTACAATTCTGTTGCATGAGTACCTACCTATGAGCGAAAGGCATGACCAGAACACTGGCACCCGGGATGTTAGTGCCGCGCACAGGTTCGATGAGCAGCGCCTTCTGGACTATCTGTCGTCGCATGTCGAGAGTTTCCACGGGCCGCTGTCCGTCAGCCAGTTCAAAGGCGGGCAATCCAATCCGACCTACCTGCTCGACTCCGGCTCGGGTCGCTATGTCCTGAGACGCAAGCCGCCCGGCAAGTTGCTTAAATCGGCACACGCGGTAGATCGCGAGTTTCGCATCATTAGTGCCTTGTATGCGGCCGGTTTTCCGGTCCCGAGGCCCCTGGTTCTGTGCGAGGATGATGAGGTTATCGGTACGACGTTCTTCGTGATGGAATTCGTCGAAGGACGCATATTCTGGGACCTCGACTTGCCCGGCCTCGAGCCGGCAGAGCGTGCAGCGATATACGACAACGTCAACGCGACGATCGCGAAACTGCACAATTACGACTATGCTTCGATCGGTCTCCAGGACTATGGCAAGCCGGGAAACTACTTCGAAAGACAGATTTCGCGCTGGTCGGGGCAATATCGGGCATCTGAGACAACGACAGTCGAAGCCATGAATTCGCTAATCGAGTGGCTGCCCGAAAATATTCCCACTGACGACTCCGCAAGCATTGTTCACGGCGACTTCCGTCTGGACAACATGATTATGCATCCGACCGAGCCAAAGGTCATCGCCGTGCTTGATTGGGAATTGTCCACCATAGGGCACCCACTGGCCGACTTCACTTATCATCTCATGACCTGGCAAATGCCGGAGATCGGTATCGGTTCGGTGGGTCTGGCCGGCAAACCCCTGGACGAGTTGGGTATCCCGGATGAAGAGACCTACATTAGGATGTATTGCCAACGAACAGGCCGTGATACGGGGATCGCCGATCGGAATTTCTACTCGGCGTTCAATTTTTTCCGTCTGGCTGCGATTCTGCAAGGTATCGCAGGGCGGGTCAGAGACGGGACGGCAGCTAGCGCCCACGCGGCGCAAGCGGTCAATGCGGTCCTTCCGCTGGCGACCATGGGTTGGCGTTTTGCGAATCAGGGATAATGCGCGACACAGTCGTCGTGCTAGGGATGACACATGGCGCTGAATTACGATGAAGTAATGTCGAAGTCGATCTACGACTTACCTTTCACGTACTCGGATACGGAGACCTTGCTCTATGCGCTGAGCATCGGGCTGGGTCAGGATCCTCTTGATACGAAAGAACTACCGTACGTCTGCGAACAACACGGACAGCTGCAAACCGTGCCGACATTGTCGACGGTACTGGTGCCGGATATGTTTCCTCCGGATCTTGGCTGGGACTATAGCCAGGTATTGCATGCGGAGCAGCGAATGCAGTTGTACCGACCATTACCTCCTGCCGCCGAGCTGTTGATCGACAAAAAAGTTGTCGATGTGTTTGATCGCGGGCCGAGCCGCGGTGCGCTTATCCTCCTGGAAGCAGAGGGTAGGCTCGCCAGTGACGATACCGTCTTGTTCACGCTGGGCTGCACGGTTATGGCCCGGGGCGACGGGGGATTCGGTGGTCCGTCAGGCAAGGGACCGCCCCCACACCGTGCGCCAAAACGTGAAGCTGATTTGAGCTGCGATATCAGCACGCGAAAAGATCAGGCATTAATGTACCGCTTGACGGGCGATCGAAATCCGCTGCACGCTGACCCGGCGCTGGCAGCCGCAGCAGGCTTCGATCGACCGATCCTGCATGGTCTCTGCACGTTCGGTATCGCCTGCAATGCGGTGCTGAAGACGATCTGCGACTATGACTACACGCTGATTGAGAGTTTCGATGCCCGGTTTTCTGCTCCCGTCTTGCCAGGTGATACGATCACCACGGACATGTGGCAGGATGGCGATATCGTTTCATTTCGCTGTTCCGTCAAGGAACGTGACAGCGTGGTTTTGCGCAATGGCAAATGCACATTGAAAGTGTGACCTTCGGAGAACAGCTTTGAATGATCGCGTGACTATCAACAGGGAAGGGCACGTGGCCGAGGTAATGCTCGATCGCCCTGAGAAATATAATGCGCTGGATATGCCTATGTTCGAAGCGCTGGGCGAGGCGGCCGAGCGTTTGTCCAGCGACCGATCCGTGCGCGCCGTCATTTTGCACGGTGCTGGCGGTAACTTTTGCGCCGGAATAGATGTCGGCGTGTTCACTGACCCCGACGTGAGAATTGACGAGACGCTGATGGAACCCGTTGCGCCATCGACGGCCAATCTGTTTCAACGCGCCGCCTACGCCTGGCGCGAACTGCCGGTGCCTGTAATCTGCGTGCTGGATGGCGTCACCTATGGCGGTGGGCTACAAATAGCGGCCGGCGCGGATCTGCGCTATGCGGCGGCGGATACGCGCTTCTCGATCATGGAGACCAAGTGGGGGCTGATTCCGGACATGGCAATCAGCACGACGCTGCGCGGCGTGATGCCGCCCGATCAGATCAAGGAATTGGCGTGGTCGGCGCGAGTTTTCGGTGCCAGCGAAGCCCTGCAATTGGGTCTGGTCACGAGCATTCACGAGAATCCGCTCGCAGCGGCGAGAGAGTCTGCACGGGATGTGTCCGCCAGGTCGCCAGAGGCGGTCCGGGGGATCAAGCGACTCGTCAACGAGGCCTGGCATCTGGCTGAGGCCGAAGCCCTGGCCCTGGAAGCGAAGCTGCAGCTGAACGTAATGGGATCGCCTAATCAGATAGAGGCAGTACGGGCGAACATGGAAAAGCGCGAACCGAAATTCGTGGATTGAATATCAGTACAATTTCACGAAGTTTGCCGGAACTTAAGGCATCGGCGCTGACTCAAACATAGTGGTCGTCGGTACCCGGGCATTGCGGTTATTAAATTGAATGAGTCTCAGAAAATCGTATGGCTGACGCTGGTCGCGCTTCTTGCGACGTCCGCCCAGGCGCAACTCAAGTTCGAATTGCCGGACGGCTATCCTGATGTGCGAACGCAAAGTGTGCAAGCCAAGGCGGAGGAGTTGTTCCAACGTGGCAACTTCGGTCGAGCCTATTTTATTTATCGCAATGAACTCGTGCCAACTGGCGATAAATATGCACAGTACATGGTTGGGTACATGCACCTGATGGGCATCGGAACGGATGAGGATCCCGTTACTGCTTACTCATGGTACCGGCTTGCCGCCGAGCGAGGGACGCCTGAGTTCGTCGCCGTTCGCGATCAACTGATGCACGATCTGCAAGCCGAGGAACGGCGTCGGTCCGATGAATACTACCTCCAGTTGCGACGAGAATTCAGCGATCTGGTCATCCTTCTTGCCGAAATAAGACGCAATCTGCCTGAGCGGAAAGCTGCGACTGGTTCACGCATCCCATCCGAAAGCGCAACGATTAGCGTTGTTGATACCAGGACACCCGCTCTGAGTGGCTCAAGTGCTGATTATTATGGCGGCGTTCGCCGCCAACTGGAAAAAAATCTGAAGATGCTTTCGGAGTTAGGTAATTTTCCGAATCTCGAAACCGATCCCGACCGGGTCGACATCGACGAACTCGAACGCCTGGTTAAAGAGCGTGTCGAGTCTCCCGAGGGCTAATTCTTTTATGGCCTCAGGCCTCTCGTGAGGATCGCGGGAATTTCCGCAGCGATTGTGCGGGCCATTTGCGGGTCGCCGTGATACCACTTCGGAATCCAGTTGATCGATCCCATGATGGCGTTACCTGTCATGCGCACATCGCAGGGTGCGATGCTGCCATCCTCGATTCCGGAATTCAGAATCTCTTCGAACCGAGCGCTGTGTTGGCGTGACAATTCCAGCACCTCCTTCCTGTGCGCCGGTTTCAATGACGGAATTTCGCTCATGATCGCGATTGGCCCGCGATCACCAACCATGATTTCGACGTGATAGCGCAGGTATCGGAGCACCGTGTCCATTCCATCGCGTCCTTCGTTCATGGCACGTTGCATGGCCTCCTTGCCGACCGAGGCCGCGCGTACGTAACACAGGTACACAAGTTCTTCCTTGTTGCGGACGTAATAGTAGAGCGCAGCGTCTGTCAGCCCGAGAATATTGGCAACGTCCTTCAGCGATGAACCGCTATGACCTTTCTCATTAAAGCACTTTGCCGCTGCCCGGAGCATGCGGTCTTTTTGCAGTTCGAACCGGGTCTCTTCCGCCTTCTGGGCCATGTTTTTCCCTTGTCCGACCGCTATGATCAACATTGTGGTGACTTGTGTTTTTGGCCGGACTGCATTATTTTAATCTAGATTAAAATTTTATCAACACAAAAACCGTTTGATTATCAAGACTTTTCCGCCACCTGAGCGAGAGGTTTCAATGTGTTTCCGCCACGGAGTTGATCCATGGGTAATGTAGCCACTGATTTACCGGGCGTCTCCGGAAAACGCGAATCGGCGCCTTTGCGCTTTGTAACAGCCGCCTCACTTTTCGACGGTCACGATGCGGCCATCAACATCATGCGTCGCCTGATACAGGCGCAGGGAGCCGAGGTTATTCACCTTGGCCACAATCGCAGCGTCGATGACATAGTCCGTGCAGCGGTTCAGGAGGACGCCGACGGTATCGCGATCAGTTCCTACCAGGGCGGCCATATTGAGTTCTTCAAGTACATGGTTGACAGGCTGCGCGAACTTGATGCAGGTCATATCAAGGTGTTTGGCGGAGGGGGCGGTACGATCACGCCGGACGAGATAAATACCCTGATGGAGTACGGCGTCGAGCGAATCTACCACCCGCACGATGGTATGGAGTTGGGTCTCGAGGCGATGATAGGGGATTTGATCGAGCGCACCAAGGCGGCCCGCAGACCGACCATGGCGGCGATGGGAAGCACGTCGCCGGTCAACATCGCGGCAACGATTTCGGCGATCGAAGAGAGCGTCTTCGATGAGGCGGAGCTGACCCGGCTGCGCAAGGAATGGCGCATGCAGGCTGGCCTGGTTCCAGTCATAGGAATAACGGGTACCGGAGGAGCCGGTAAAAGCAGTGTTACAGACGAAATTCTGAATCGATTCCTGAGCTGCTTCCCGGAACTGTGTATCGCCGTACTGGCCGTCGATCCCACACGCCGCCGTACGGGCGGTGCGTTGCTCGGCGATCGTATTCGCATGAATACCTTGCGTTCGGACCGGATTTACATGCGCTCAATCGCGACGCGACGACAGCATCTCGCAACGAGCGAGATGCTCGGCGACCACATCTTGTATTTGAAGTCACAGGGCTTCGATCTGGTCATCGTCGAGACAGCCGGCATTGGGCAGAGCGACAGCGAAATTGTCGACATGGTCGATTTTTCCGTTTATGTCATGACGAGTGAATACGGTGCAGCGAGCCAGTTGGAGAAAATCGACATGCTCGATTTCGCCGACCTGATCGTGCTCAACAAGTATGACAAGCGCGGTGCAGAAGACGCGTTACGCGATATTCGCAAACAGTGGAAACGCAATCACGTGGCATTCGGCACAGCGGACGAAGATGTGCCTGTCTATCCCACGATCGCGAGCCAATTCAACGACCCCGGAATAAGCTGGATGTTCGTGGAACTGTGCCGCAGGGTTGCTGAAAAGGTCAGCCTGGATACGGAGCGATGGACTCCGGAGGTCGACACATCGATCCGCGAACCGCGGTCGACGGCGATGATTCCCGGCGCGCGGATTCGTTATCTCGCCGAGATTGCCGAGCAGGGGCGGGAAATCAACAGCCGGGCCGACACCCAGGCGGAAATCGCGAGTCGCGCCCAGCACGTCTTTGAGTCGCTGCGGATGTTGAATGACCCGGAGCTGCCAGCAGAGTTCGAGCCTTACAAAACAGAAGCACTAACCGGCGGCGATGATCTTAGTTTGCTGACGCTGCGGCAGCGTTACCAGGAAGCGCTTGGTGACCTGACGGCGGATTCACGCAAGCTCTTGAAAGACTGGCCGCATCGGAAGGCTGGCGTGCGTGCGGAAAAACACAGCTATACGGTTCGCGGTCGGGAGATTACCGGCAACAATTATCGCGAGACCCTGAGCCATCAGAAGATCCCGAAAATCGCGGCGCCCGACTTCGGGGACTGGGGCGAGATACTCAAGTTCCTCAACAAGGAGAATCTACCCGGCGCATATCCATACACTGGCGGCGTGTACCCGTATCGGCGACTCGGGGAAGACCCGACCCGCATGTTTGCGGGTGAGGGCACGCCGGAGCGGACGAATCAGCGTTTTCATTATCTGTCTTTGGGCCAGGAAGCGTCCCGGCTTTCAACGGCCTTCGACTCAGTAACGCTGTACGGTGAGGATCCGCACGAGCGTCCGGATATCTACGGCAAAGTGGGTAACTCCGGGGTATCGATCGCGACGGTCGATGACATGAAGAAGCTTTATTCGGGATTTGATCTTTGTTCACCGAGCACTTCGGTGTCGATGACAATAAACGGACCTGCGCCGATGATCCTCGCGTTCTTCATGAATACCGCAATTGATCAGCAGGTTGAAATGCATCTCCGTGAAACGGGTGGCTGGGAGGCTGCACAAAAGAAGATCGACAAGTTCTTTGAAAATAAAGAAAGGCCGCGCTACCAGGGCAAATTGCCAGAAGGCAATGATGGTCTGGGTCTGGGTCTGCTGGGTATCTCGGGCGATTTGTTGGTTGGCGCGGAGACCTATAGCCACATTCGACAGCAGACCTTCTCCTCAGTTCGAGGCACCGTGCAGGCTGACATTCTCAAGGAAGACCAGGCACAGAATACCTGCATTTTCTCGACTGAATTTGCAATGAAAATGATGGGCGACGTGCAGCAGTTTTTTATAGAGAACAACGTACGCAATTACTACAGCATCTCGATCAGTGGTTATCACATCGCCGAGGCCGGTGCGAACCCCATCAGCCAGCTGGCATTTACGCTGTCCAATGGCTTTACGATCGTCGAGTATTACCTGGCTCGGGGCATGGACATAGACAAGTTCGCGCCAAACTTGAGTTTTTTCTTCTCGAACGGCATGGATCCGGAATACTCGGTAATAGGTCGTGTCGCACGCAGAATCTGGGCTCGTGCCATGAAAGAACGTTACGGCGCGAGTGCTCGTTCGCAGATGCTCAAATATCATGTACAGACGTCGGGCCGTAGCCTGCACGCCCAGGAAATCAGCTTTAACGATATTCGCACGACGCTGCAGGCGTTGTACGCGCTGTTCGACAACTGCAACAGCCTGCACACAAATGCATTCGATGAGGCAATCACAACACCGACGGAACATTCCGTGCGCCGGGCCGTGGCCATCCAGTTGATCATTTCACGAGAGCTGGGTCTGAACTTCTGCGAAAACCCGTGGCAAGGCTCGTTCATCATCAATGAGCTGACTGACCTCGTGGAAGAGGCTGTGTACCAGGAGTTCGAGCGAATCTCCGAGCGCGGTGGTGTGCTCGGCGCGATGGATACCATGTACCAGCGTGGCAAGATCCAGGAGGAAAGCCTTTACTACGAAGCCAGGAAGCATGACGGTTCGTTGCCACTCATTGGTGTGAATACGTTCCTGCCGAAGGAAGGACAGGAGGATGAAGTTCACGAACAGGAGCTGATTCGGTCATCCGACGGTGAGAAGAACGACCAGATTGATCATGTGCGTGCCTTTCAGAGAAATCACGCGGATGAGAGCGCCGATGCACTGGCCCGCCTGCAATCGGTTGCCCGTAAACGGGGCAACGTGTTTGCCGAATTGATGGAGACGGTGAAGTCGAGTTCGCTTGGGCAGGTATCGGCCGCACTCTACGATGTTGGCGGTGAATACCGCCGCAATATGTAAGGATCGGGCAGAGGGTTCCCGGTCGTTTTCCTCCACAAAGGAGATGACGTAATGCCTAGCTACAAACTCACGTATTTCGATTTCGACGGCGGGCGTGCCGAACCAATCCGGATAGCTTTTCACGCAGCGGGTATCGACTTTGAAGACAATCGCTTATCGTTTCCCGAGTTCAACGAGATGCGGCAGGAGACGCGCTTCAATTCGGTGCCGGTGCTCGAAATTGATGGCGCCGCGGTGACGCAGTCCAACGCCCTCAGCCGCTACGTGGGCAAAATGGCAGGCCTGTATCCCGCGGACGATCTGCAGTCACTTTACTGTGACGAGGTACTGGACGCCCTCGAGGATGTCCTCCATTACATGGTGCCGACCTTCGGCTTGCAGGGAGAAGAACTCCGACAGGCGCGTGAAAGGCTCGTAGACGGTTGGCTGTCCGTCTACTTGCGAGGGCTGGACGAGCTGTTGACCCGCGGAGGCGGGGAGTACTTCGCCGACAATCGTCTGACCGTCGCAGACCTGAAAGCCTTCGTGCAGACCCGCTGGCTGCGCTCGGGGAGTCTGGACCATGTCCCATCAGAACTTGTGCAGGAAATAGCGCCGGGCCTCGTCAAACACCAGGAGCGCGTCGAGGGCGACCCTCGTGTGATTGCTTACTACGCCAGTCGTTCGTAGTACGCGCCTCGATGAACGTACGCTTTCGGCCGCTCGCCGCCGATTACCCCGAGGCTTGACAGTCGGCGAGCCCGCAGCTCACCGTGGGGGCTCCTGAACGGGCCCGCCGACGGTCCGGAGAAGATGGGCGCTAGGAGAGCGAAGTGAAACGATACATGTTGCTGCATTTCGGATTCGAAAAACCAACCCCGGAGATCATGGCGGCCTGGGGCAAGTGGTTTGAGTCGGTTGCTGACCGAACCGTCGACCAGGGTGGCTTTCACAGTGGTGCGCGAGAGATGTCGCATAACGGAAGCAAGGACCTGCCGATGGGGATGGATTCCATCACGGGTTATTCGATCATCAATGCCGAGAGCCTCGACGAAGCAGAAGAGATCGCACGGGGCAATCCGTTCATTGCGAGCATTCGGGTCTACGAAATCTCGGCGCAGTAGGCGTATTCAGGCAATACTGCCCAATCCACCATAGAAACGCGAGACAGGCGATGTTTTGCATACAGGGCTTGTCGAATTGATGAAACTACGGATTGTGGCGAAGCAATCGGGTTAAGAGTATTGCGCTCCGGTTATCGAGGAGTGCTACGAAATGACGGCCCAACATTTTTTAGTCGGCATCGCCACGCTCGGGATGCTACTTCCGCTGGCGGTGCCGGTGAAGGCTGCAACCGACGCGGCTGCTCACGAAGCAAGGATCAGCGAGCTGGAAGCGAAGGTGGATAGGCTCGCGGCGTTGCTGGAAGAGCGGTATCGCGAACTCGACCAATCCTGTG
>Ga0265303_10003183_pt1 | contig 10256 bp, 9 predicted proteins | sample Helome_2_FD_192494 | JGI IMG/M metagenome (GOLD analysis project Ga0265303, IMG submission 192494) | Marine sediment microbial communities from subtidal zone of North Sea - Hel_20160317 (Illumina Assembly) | ecosystem: Environmental > Aquatic > Marine > Subtidal zone > Sediment ... | reverse complement strand
CAGGCCGGTTTTGGGATTGGAACATGGCGCTGCATTTCTCTTCGCACAATTGCGAAGTGGGGCAAAGAACCCCACAGGCGCCACCCAGGATATTGTTTTCCTTTATCGTACGAATCGCTCCGGTAATATTTTTGAAACGCAGTTTCCGAATAAATTCTGCCGGCCGGGTTTCTGCCGGACACGCCTCCGAGCAAGGAGCATCGTGACAGAGCAGACAGCGGTCCGCCTCGGCGATAGCCTGGGCCAGACCGAGCCCTTTGCTCATTTTTTTAAATTTTTCAGCACTACTCACAGTTTATCCTCCTTCAGGTGATTATTTTAACAGAAAGCATAGATGCATCCGCTATATATATAATTAAACGCAATAATGTTAGCTATCTATGCTTACGGATAAAAGTGAAGTTTACGCTTTTCGCCCAAAGTTGTCAATTGCTATCCCGGCAGGGCTAAGAAAGATTCATTAAATTTGACGATTTCATAAAAAATCTTGACGTTTATAAGGTTGACAATATATATGTGACCAATCATCAGATGGCTATAAAATAGCTTTTCGACAGCTTTTTTGATTCTTTAAATTTTTAGGAGGAATATATGCCCAGAGTTGTCAAATGTGCCCATATCCAAGCGTCCAATGCCAAGCATGACGGCACACCAGCCGAAATCAAAGAGGCCATGATCCAGAAACACATTCCGCTTATCGAGGAGGCCGGGAAAAAAGGGGCTCAGATTCTCTGCTTGCAGGAAATTTTTTACGGCCCCTATTTTTGTGCCGAACAGGATATTAAATGGTATCAGACCGCCGAAAAAGTACCCGGTCCGACCGTCGAACGACTTTCTGAATATGCCAAAAAATATCAGATGGCGATGGTTATTCCCGTTTATGAAATGGCTATTGACGGCCTCTATTTCAACACGGCCGCAGTGGTCGATGCCGACGGCAGGTACCTCGGAAAATTTAGAAAAATCCATATTCCCCACACCTGGCCGGGTTTTTGGGAAAAATTTTATTTTACGCCCGGCGACCTTGGTTTTCCCGTTTTTGAAACGGCTTATGCTAAGGTAGGCGTCTATATCTGTTATGACCGGCATTTTCCGGAGTGCGCACGCCTGCTGGCCTTGAAGGGGGCCGAGATATTGTTCAATCCGTCCGCCACGACCACCGGTAAATCACAGTATTTATGGGAATTGGAACAGCCGGCCCAGGCTGTGGCCAATGGTGTTTTTATTGGCGCCAACAACCGGGTGGGACTCGAAAAACCATGGGAATTCGGCAAATTTTATGGCTCCAGTTATTTCGTAGACCCGCGCGGTGAAATAATGGTCAAAGGCAGCGAAGATAACGATGAAGTCGTCATCGCCGATCTCGATCTCGATGTGATCCGCGAGGTCCGCGACGGCTGGCAGTTCTTTCGAGATCTGCGCCCCGACCAATACACCGACTTGATCCGCCGGGGTTCTATTTAGGATTGATCGGCCCGGGTCAGTAAATTGACCGCTGCACCGGCCGAACTATCATATAATCCAAGTCGCCGCGATTAGGGTGAGGTTCATCTTTACCTCAGGGCAGGTAAATTCAGATCTTTGGATAATAGGCAAAATAATATTGAAAGGAGGTGAAGGTTTCAGTTAGCAGCAACCCGATTATCGCGGTAAATAAAAAAAATTAAGGAGAGCAGATAATGAGCGAAGAAAAAAAAGACCATTGGATTGTGTATCCGATCGGCAGTAAACCCAAGTGGGGAGTGGCCGTGCTGCTTGGAATTCAGCAGTATCTGACCATGTTCGGTGCAACCGTACTCATTCCCTTTATCGTCGGCGGTGCCATCGGGATGCCGCCGGATCAACTGGCATTGTTGATTTCGACCATATTCTTCACGTCCGGACTCTGCACCCTGATCCAGCAGTCGCCATTGGGCAATAAACTGCCGGTGATCCAGGGCGGCACCTTTTCCTTCCTAGGACCGACATTTGCCATTATCGGCATGACAGCGGCCCAGGGCGCCAGCGGTGACCTGCCGCTTTGGCAGCTCCAGATCCAGAATATCGCCGCCGCCATCATGATCGCATCGGTGGTCGAAATCGTGCTGGGATACACCGGCATTATGGGTCAGGTGCGCAAGATCATCAGCCCGATCGTCATCGGTCCCACGATTGCCATGATCGGTCTGGCGCTGTTCGGCATCGGCGCCCCCTGGATGGCCACTAACTGGATCATCTCGCTGATCACCCTGATCGCCTTGATCCTGTATTCACAGGTTTTTTCCCATAAATCAAAGGTATTCATGCTCTTCCCGGTTCTGCTGGCCATTGCCACCGGCTGGCTGGCCTCTTTGATCGGCACCGTCACGGGCTTGATACCGGACGGCAATGCCGCCAACCTGGCGGGAAAACTCGGTCTGGTCGCAGCCGCCAAGTGGGTCAGCTTTCAGCCCATGGTCCCGTTCAAGTGGGGTTTCCCCGATCTGGGCAGCTCCGTGTTGTGGGCAGGTGTGTTTGGGATGCTGGCCGGGTACCTGGCCTCCATGATTGAATCCATCGGCGACTACATGGCCTGCGCACGAATCTCCGAAGCGCCGGTTCCCACCGGCCGGATGATTTCCAGGGGTCTCGGCGCCGAAGGCCTCGGCTGTTTAATTGCCGGTATTCTCCAGACCGGTAACGGCACCACCACCTATTCAGAAAATATCGGGTCCATCGGCCTGACCAAGGTCGCCAGCCGCCGGGTGGTCCGCTGCGGTGCGGCGGTTATGCTGGTTATTCCGGTGATCGGTAAATTCGGGGCCGTCCTGGCGACCCTGCCCATGCCGGTGGTCGGTGCCATGTTTGTCGGCCTATTTGGAATGATTGCTTCCGTGGGATTGTCCAATCTTCAGATTGTCAACCTGAACAACTCACGCAATCTGTTTATCATCGGGCTTTCATTTTTTGCCGGCCTGAGTGTTCCTTTCTGGTTCACAGCCCACGTCGACGTCGGCACCGGCCAGATTGTCAGTGGCGCCATTGCCTGGGGAGCACAGGGGAGTGTTATCAATGTTATCGGTAATATTTTCCAGGCTATCCTGAGCACCGGAATGGCAGTGACCGCCATCGTCGGAATTATTCTCGACAACCTGCTGCCGGGTGCCACCCGGGCCGAAAGAGGCCTGGAAGCCTGGGAACGGGATGCTTCCGAAGAAGCCTGGGAGGAAGCCGAAGCGCAATGGGCGGCCATGAAAGAAGGCGAAATGCGTCCGGTGTAACTTCAATCAACTAATAGGCCGAGAGGGGAAATTCCCATTTTCCCCTCTCCGCACAATAGTATTTTCCGGTGGGGTCTTTGATGCATTAAAGACCCCCCGTCACTTTTGGCGCGAGATATTTAAAACTTTGCCACGATTTTTATTATATACTATTTACGTTTTGATGGTTTTGATCGGGTTGGTGGCCATGTATTCCCTGCTGAACACCGGCAATCCGGACAGCCTGCTGCGCCCGATCATCCCGAATCCGGCCCACGACGTTTACGTCGCCGTTGTCTCCTCGGTACTGGTATTCATCCTGGGTTTCTTTGTATTTTTCTCACGGGACCAGGAAGGATTTCAGCAACTGATTGAACTGAACGCCGACAGGATCCGGTCGATGCGCAAAAGAAAAAAGACCGATGCCCAAATAGCCGATTCGATACTGGCCGCCATGGGCAGCACCAGCGGCTACCGGCACAATATGGCCAAGAAAAAGCTGGTAGCATATTTAGCAAGATTTGAGTAAAAACTATCTCCAAAACGTCTTTTGCCCCTATTCGTAAAAGATGAATCACCCCGAAGGGCACGAAGAAGCTATAAAACAAGTATAATGGAAATTTCTTTGTGTTCCTCGTGGTTTAATTTCATCCTGAGAAAGCTTCCGGATACGGAAAGATTGGATATGCTCGATATCATCAAGCATCAGCAGTGGATTGTCATTGCCCTGGCATTTTTCGGTATTCTGGCCTACATTGCTATCATCCGCTGGCGGGACCGCAAATGGATCGATCAACGCTTCGGCAACCAGAATCTGCGGGCAATGAGCTTTGGCGTCAACTACTTTGGCCAGGCGACCGAACCCGGTAAACCGCGCCGCAGCTCCGGTTTCCTGCTTCTGCTTCCGGACAGCCTGTTTTATCGCAGTCGGGTGAAAAAAATAGAACTGGAGATTCCCGGCAGCCGTATCGTGCGGGTGTACCATGAACGCGCCCACAAAGGGGTTGATCTGCACATGTCGCTGGTCAAAATCGACTTTATCAACTCCGAGGATCAAAGAGATACCGTCGCCTTCAAAGTCCCCTATCCGCCCCAGTGGATCCAGGCCATTGAAAATACGTTGTTAAAAAAGAGTTGAGGTTCAAAGGTTCAGCGTTCCCACATTCGCCTAAATGCTTCGGCGGGCAGGCAGGGTTCTGGGTTCAGAGCTTATCAAAACACCGACTGTCCTGTCCTCCAGATATATGAGCCTGAACGCTTTTACTCGTAATCAATAAATAACTGAGGGGTCGGGGAGTTTTTCCCCCCCGGCGGGCTGGGCAGAGGTCGAAAAACTCCCCGACCCCTCAAATAACTACCTACCTGAATTTAATACCAACGCCAAACTGGCTTTTCTCCAGATGATTGACAACCAGTAAATAAGAGTTAAACTTTGATTTAGCTTTACTATATATCACTAAAAAATGCTTTCAAAGGAGAATACTATGGATGCCAATGCATACTGCGACATTGTTGGAATCGAACTCACCGGTTGGAAAGCCAAACTTTACGATGTCATACGCCGGACGGAACAGCAGGGAGCCGGCAATAAAGAAAACATCGAACCCATGGTAGCTGAACTAAAAGATATGGTCGATGATCTCGACGAAAGAATTGCAGCTCTGGCCAGGGAATGTCCCGCCGAATGGGGTAGCGAAAAATCAGATATAGACGGTAAGATATCTCAGGTCTCCCTAAAGTGGAAACAAGTCTGGGGCGTGATGGGTGAGGAGGAGTATGGCATCGGTGGCGCCTAAACTAGCAAACGATTTATTTTATGCGATTAAATATATGGATATCCAATCCATTTCAGTCGTTTTATGCATCTAAAAAAAATACGAAGCACGAATTGCGAAATCCGAAACAAATTCGAAATCTTTAAATTCAAATGCTCAAAACCGCTTTGAATTTTTGTCATTTGATATTAATATTTGTTTCGTATTTCGATATTCGAATTTCGATATTATTAAATTGTGTGTTTCTAAAAAGGGTAGACTCCGACCAAACCACAAATATGAACGAAAATTTGTGCATCAATCCAAAGCTGTGCCCCAGTCGTATTGCCGCTTAATATAGTTCAGAAACAGGGACGTATCCGTTCGCACAATCCCGTCAATTTTGTTAATCTTATCAAAAATCAACTCATTTAATTCATCCAGGGATTTGACGACAAACTCGGTGTCGATTCCGGTCCCGCCTGTTGTTTGAACGATAAACCACAATGGCTTGAGTTTTTTTAACTCTTTTATAATTTTTTCCATTTTCTTGATTTCAACATGAATGCGGATGTTACCAACAATTTTAAAGCCAAGTTTAATGGGGTTGCTCACCGCAACTATTTGGATAAATTCGTCATTAATCAGACGGTTTAAACGTGTTCTGACCGTGGCTTCGGATAGCCCGATTTCCTTGGCAATATCGGTATTGGAAATCCGGCCGTCTTTTTGCAGCAGTTCGATCATCTGACAATCTATCTGATCAAGCATTTTCTTTCTATTGGATGAATTACTGCGCTTCATTGGTCCCCCTTTGGAATGACGAATGTCGATTGACGAATAAAGGAAGTCGCTTTCTGCCGTCGTAGCCTTCGATCATTAATAACCCACTACCATTAGAAAATTTAAAAAACAACCCAAAAAATGACTAATATCGTATAATTAGATTCAAAAAAGTTTTATTTTCGTATATTATAAACATATAATTTATATTTTTCGCAGAAAAATATAAATTATATCTTGACAAGAAAAATTGGTTTGCCTAAAGTGTTTTAATTTTGATAAAGCAAGTGTATCAATTTATTAACCATTATCCGCCAATATTCATAACAACAAATTCATCATAATAATTACCAGTAAAGGAGGAAAGGGTATGTCATTGCCATTAATGAAAAACTACATTAACGGGGAATGGGTGGAATCCAACTCAACTACATTCGGCGACGTATGGGATCCGGCCAAAGGGGAGAAAATCGCCCAGGTTGCCTATGGGACCAAAGAAGATGTGGACAAAGCGGTTAAAGCCGCCAAAGATGCTTACTGGGATTGGCGCACCACCCCGCCATTGACCCGTGCCCGTTATCTTTTCAGGCTAAAAGATGCTTTTGAAGAAAATTTTGAAGAAATTGCCGCCGTCCTGACCACCGAGCAGGGCAAGTGTATCGACGAAGCCCGGGGCGAGGTGCGCCGCATGATCGAAAATGTGGAACACGCTACCGGTGTGACCACCCTGATGTGCGGCTATACCCTGGAAGATATTGCCACAGATATTGATTGCTATGGTCATCGTCAACCCATAGGAGTTTTTGGGGCCATCGTTCCCTACAACTTTCCCGGGATGGTCGCATGGTGGTTTTTACCCTACGCCCTTGTCACCGGCAACACCTTTATCGTTAAACCGTCCGAACAGGTGCCCATGACCCAGACAAAGATTTTTGAGATTATCGATGAAATCGGATTTCCGGAAGGTGTCATAAACATGGTTCACGGGTCCCGTGATGTGGTCAACGGTTTGCTGGACCATCGGGATATTGAAGGTATCTCCTTTGTGGGCGCAACCCCGACAGCCAAATATATTTACCAGCGCTGCGGGGAAACCGGCAAGCGCTGTCAAGCGCTGGGAGGGGCAAAAAACATCGTCGCCGTCATGCCCGATGCTAACCTGGAGGCAGGAATGCCTTCGTTGATCACCTCATTTTTCGGCTGTAGCGGGCAACGCTGCCTATCCGGTTCGGTACTGGTACCCGTTGGCGATATTGCCGATGAACTGGTAGAAAAATTCACGGCTGCTGCCAAAGCCATGAAAGTCGGCAGCGGACTGGACGAACAATCTGGCATGGGGCCATTGGCCGGACCGGCCCATAAGGAACGGGCCTTGAGTTACATTGAAAAGGGAATCGAAGATGGTGCCGATCTTATTATGGATGGGCGTAATTTTACGGTACCGGAACTGCCCAACGGATTTTTTGTCGGACCCACCATTTTCGACAACGTCAAAGCCGATATGACCATTGCCAGGGAAGAAATCTTCGGCCCGGTGGTCAGCGTAGTGCGTGCCAAAGATCTGGATGAAGTCATCGATTTGATCAACACCCGCGGATTTGGCAATGCCGCCTGCATTTATACCAGCAGCGGCGCAACTGCGCGGGAGTTCAAGTATCGGGTCAAACCGAGCATGGTCGGCATCAACATTGGTATCGCCGCTCCGATGAGCTTTTTCCCGTTTGGCGGGGCCGGGGATTCCATGTTCGGTGATACCAAAGGCCATGGCCAGGAGATTTTTAACTTTTTCACCGATACTAAGGTAGTCATTCAACGTTGGTTCTAGACCGCGTTACGGGTTTCGGGTTTCGGGTTACGCGGTCCGGGTTGCGTGTTGCACGTTACTGGGGTTCGAGGTGCGGGTAAATGAGTTGCACGTTATCCTCAGAACAGTCAGCCCCGCAATGCGAAACTTGTAACGCGCAATTCGTATCAAGTACTCGTAGCACCCAACCCGAAACAGATATGACATAAATCATAACACTCAATGAGGAGGAGACCATGCCTCTTGAAAATTTTGGAAGTATTCTCAATTTTGCTGAGAAACTGGAAATCCAGGACCAGGAATTTTTTGCGGCGGTAGCTGAAAATCCGGCATGTGCCGATTATAGGGAAATATTTGCCAAATTTGACAATGACAGCGGCAAAAATGTTAAAACGGTTCTAAGGACCCGCCGAGAAAATGTCACCGAGATGATTCTTGAGCCCATTAGAGAATTTACCCGGGCACCGTACTGTGAAGAATGTGCCGAGGCGGGAAGCATGAGTGCTGAAGATGCGTTGGCCACGGCCAACCGGCTGGTTGACAGAGCGGAACGCTATTACACCGAGGCCGCTGCAAAAATCAAGGCCTTGCCGGAGGTCGCCCGTGCTTTAAAAACGATATCCAAAAAGCATAAGGCCCATCGCGAGAAATTGGCTGCATTGTAATCGTGGCGATAAATAAAAAGGAGAAATAGATATGACCGATGTAAGCGAAAGAATCAAGGAGATGGCGGCCCATACCTACGGCACCTGGAGTCGCCAGAGCGCATGGAAGACCCCGTTGCTGATCACCGATGCAGAGGGTATTTATTTTTACGACAATACCGGCAAACGCTATCTTGATTTTTCGTCCCAGTTGATGTGTTCGAACCTCGGCCACAAAAATAAGGCCGTCATCGAAGCCATCGTCAAGCAGGCCGAAAAATTGCCTTATATTGCCCCCGGCTTTATCACGGAGATTCAATTAGAGGCCGTCGAAGCCCTGCGTTCGGTGTTTCCGGAGAAACTCAGCAAGTTCTTTTTTTCCACCAGTGGAACGGCGGCCAATGAGGCGGCCTTGAAAATGGTGCGACAATCCCAATTTCCGTCTTACAAAGTGATTTCCCGCTACCACTCTTATCATGGCGCCACCGCGGCCGGGCAATCCTTCACCGGAGATCCGCGACGCTGGTACGCAGAACTGGCCCGCACGGTGGTCGATGGTGTTGTTTTCGCGCCGGACAACTACTGCTATCGGTGCCCTTTCGGCATTACTTATCCGGAATGCAACGTGCAGTGCGCCAGATATGTGGATTACATGATCAAGGAAGAAGGCAATGTGGCGGCCATGATCGTCGAGCCGATTGTGGGCACCAATGGCAGAATGATCCCGCCGCCCGAGTACTACCCGATCCTGCGTCAGATTTGTGATGACCATAACGTTTTGCTGGTATGTGACGAAGTCATGTCCGGCTGGTTCCGCACCGGCAAAACCTTTGCCATTGAACACTGGAATGTCCTGCCCGACATTCTCACCACGGCCAAAGGGGCCAGCGCAGCCTACACACCGGTTGCCATTACTGCCTCAACAGACAAAGTGGCGAACTTTTTCGAAAAGGAGCTCTTCTGCCACGGCCACACCTTCGCCTATCATGCGTTGGCGGCCTCGGCCATTCCGGCGGCCATATCTGAGCACGTTAAACTAATGGATTCCGGACTACCGCAAAAAGCCAGCCAACATCTCGGCCAAAAGCTTTATGAGCTGGCAGATAAGCATATCTGCATCGGTGACGTCAGGGGTGTTGGCCACTTCTGGGCCCTTGAAATCGTAAAAAACCGCAAAACCAAGGAGCCTTTTGATACCAAGCCTGACAAATTCAGTGGAAAGGCCCTGATGACGGGCAAGATAAGCGGCGACGCCATGCAAAACGGGCTCTACCTGTCGTCATGGTACGATACCATGGTCATTACGCCCCCACTGATCATTACCGAAGACCAGATAGATGAAGCAATCGTTATTCTCGACAAATCTCTGGAAATCGCCGATAAAGAAGCTGTTGAAACAGATGTAGCGGCTTCCCGGAGCTGTGAATATTCAAAATAACAGGTTGCAACCATCCCTGAGTTCCAAAATAATCTCGGGTATCAGATCGGGTGGATATTAAGCAGGGTGCAGGGCATACGCCCCCATCCTGCTTTTTTTTGCTCAGCATTCATAAAATACTTACCAGTTGAACGCTCCCCTGAGTATTCGCGCGCCCCAGATGCCAATTATTTTTATTGTATTTAAAACAATATGTTATGACTTGCTGCTTGACACAGCTTCTGCGGCTTTCTATAATAATCAATTACAATAATTTTTTATACAAATATCCGGGCATCTGACGATTATGGCGATCATCAATTTGAAAAAAAAGGAAGTTGAGTGCAAAATCGTCTACTATGGCCCGGGTCGATGCGGTAAGACGACCAATCTGGAATATGTATTCAAGAACAGTCGCCCATTAATGACGGATGAAATGGTCTCGATTAAAACCAAAGGCGATTTGACCATTTTTTTTGATTTTGTTCCCATGAACGCCGGCAAAATTAAAGGATGCGATGTAAGATTCCAGATGTACACCGTCCCCGGCCAGGTGAAATATAACTCTACCCGCAAACTGGTATTAAAAGGGGTCGATGGCATCGTTTTTGTGGCTGATTCCCTGAAGATCCGCCA
>Ga0265303_10003182_pt1 | contig 10256 bp, 5 predicted proteins | sample Helome_2_FD_192494 | JGI IMG/M metagenome (GOLD analysis project Ga0265303, IMG submission 192494) | Marine sediment microbial communities from subtidal zone of North Sea - Hel_20160317 (Illumina Assembly) | ecosystem: Environmental > Aquatic > Marine > Subtidal zone > Sediment ... | reverse complement strand
CAGAAAAATCTCTTTCAGCAGATGTTCGGCGGCAACCGGCGCGATGTCCTTCGTCGCAATCATAGAAATTTTCATATCACCTTTTACTCCCCCGCCGTTCATCCCCATGCTTTTGATCATGCCAATGTTGGCTAACAAGTTTTCCATAAAGTTCGTGGGTCTGAGATGGAGCACATTGACAGCATCAAGTTTGTTGAGTTTTTGTTCGACATCGTACAAGCCTTTGACTGGGCCGGTTTTATCGGGAAACTGTGCACCATGACTGCTCAAAAACACCACATGCTTGATGTCCGACTCCTGTATCGACTTGACAATATTGTCACCCATTTCATTGTAGTCATTTCGAAAATTCTTTGCCTGATAATTCGGGGGGATCATGGCAAAGGTCGCATCGGCGCCCTTAAAGGCATTGGTCAAAAATTCTACATCTGAAATATCGCCCATTGTTGCAATCGCTCCACGATCAACAAACGGTTGTAGTCGTTCGGCTGCGCGTCCGATGACTTTAACCTTCTCCCCCTTGTTGAGCAAAATACTCGCTAATTTACTGCCAATATTCCCTGTCGCGCCCATGATCACGTACATCGCCTATTCCTCCTAATTGTTGATTCGGTTCGAATTTCACCAGTCATACCATGGTCCGGCTATCCACCCAATTATGGAACGGCCGTTGAACTGAATCAGTAAGCGATCAACATGGACGGTCAGCATCCACGGTGATCCCACTTTCGATTTTTGGCACCTCGGGTGTCGTCGTGAAATGACCCGCCGCGATGCGAAATAAGGAACGACGGCCAAACCTGGTCCAGAGCAAGCGCTGCACGTAGACTAATTTGGGATTGTGCTCTTCATCTTCGATCAAGGCTCGGTCGACAATGTGCTCCCATTCCTGTCCTTCCATCGGACTTCCCTCATGATCAACCGCACTCTGGTACTTTGAGTGCAGCGCTTCAAGCGTGGCTCGGGTTGGAACCTCACCACGAGAGAAAATAATTCCCAATATGGCGGTCCAATAGCATTTGATGGCGCTTCTCTGCTGGTCGATGGGCAACCGGTTTGCGATCTGCTCTATTCCATACAGCGACGTGATCAGGTGGAGGATCAGGAAGTCTCCCGGCTTGGTCAAGAACAACAGCGTCACGGCTTCATAGAGCTCTTCCCAAATGGTGCCGATGTCCTGATCCCCTATCCAGGCAGGTGTTTCGTGGATCAGCGAATGCCCTTCGGCTAGCACTTTAGCGACGTTGAACTGCGCCCCTGTGACGGCGAGCTCGGGATGAAAGTCGGCAGATGCGCTGTACTTGTTGTCGGTGAGCGTCGCTTCGAGCCAACCGTGGAGCGCTTCTTGATCAGATTCCCAGGCGTCCGCAATGCCCAGAAAGGATTCCAGCACTGAGGTGTCTTTAACAGTGCCACGCGTCGAGGGATAAGTCCTTTCTGGGTTGCACGAGAGGTAGGAAAACGCCATGTAGGCCAGACCTTCGATGATCATCCACCGATTTCCGGAATCCAATGCCCACCCGAGGTGTATGGTTCCGTGCATGAGTGACCCTACGCAGCCTGGGAGGAGGGTGGGAACGTATTGTCTCAGCAGTGGCTCCATTCCCAGCTCCTTCTCCTTCTGATCAAAAAACTGGCAGAAGGACGTGAAACTGCAGTGCTGCCCAAAGTACACCTGCCAGTTGTCTTGAGTGATGGTGTGCTCTGAGGGTCTCGCAGGATCCACGCCATAACCATACGGCGTACACTTAACGTAGGTGTCGTAATATTCCTGGATCCTTTCCGGCGATGCCCCAAGACGCCGGAGGGCGATTACTGCGTGCTTCACGTGGTTGGTTAAGAAACCATTGAACTCGATGTGGTAAGACTGATCGTTAAGCAACGTCTCTACAACGTTCAATACTTTGTTTTCATCTGTGGACATGCTGCTTCCTTCCTTCCTTCGTCCGTCACCGCAGCTAGCGTGGGTACTTCTTTCACTTTGCCATGGTTGCTTCATTCCGCGAACGACTGGGACTTTCATCAATTGCCCTCCTAGCGAATCTGCAACACGACTCTGAACCGTGCTTTATTCGTAATCATCTGCTCGTAAGCGGCTGCGGCCTGGTTGAGGGGAAAGGGTTCAACCATCGGGCGAATTCCCGCGAGTGCACTGAATTTCAGCGTGTCTTCTGAATCCTTGGCATGTCCACTTGGCCACCCGGCAATCATACGACCACTGATTAAGGATAAGGGGATAATCTCCAGAGGATCTGAGGCTGCAGCGACAATCAACAGTTTGCCGCGAGGTGTGAGCCCATCGACGAGGGAGGAAATGGCTTGGCTGTTGGGAGCTGTTGCAAGGATCACTTGCGCTCCACCGAGTTTCTTTAGTTCTTCAGCCGGGAGGTGATCCCGATAATTGATATAATGGTGGGCTCCCAATTCTCGTGCAAGTTTTTCTTTGTCGTGACCTCCTGAAATCGCAACAGTCTGAAAGCCCATTGTGCTTGCATACTGGACGGCAAGATGGCCGAGGCCGCCTAAGCCTTGTACCGCCACCAGATCTCCTCCTTGTGCTCCACTATTTCGCAGAGCATTAAAGGTCGTGACGCCGGCACACATCAACGGAGCACTTTTCACCAAGTCGAGTCCCTCGGGCAGGCGAGCAAGAGCCTCCTGTGGAGCCACCATATATTCCGCATAGCCGCCGTCATAACTAATTCCTGCCACTTGGCCTTTCTGGCAATTCATAAAGTCTCCTATGCGACAAAGTTCACACTGGAAACAATGGCCGCCATGCCAGCCAACCCCAACCCGATCACCGCTATTCCATTGATTCACTTCTTTTCCAACTTTATCGACATACCCAGATACTTCATGGCCCGGAATTCGAGGATAAGTAATTCCTGGCCACAGCCCATCTTTGACAAAGACATCGCTATGGCAAATTCCGCATGCCTCGACCTTGATTCGAACCCCGCCTGTTCCTGGTTCAGGAATCGGGCGTTCCACCAGTTCGAATGGGCCTTTTGCACGGGTGACTTGAATCGCTTTCATCGTTGCCATGATTGCTCCTCTTTTAATCGAAATATTTTCGCGCGATACCGAGGAATTGGTTTTTTGCCGCTAAGGCTGTCTCCGTTTTAGTTTCACGTGCAGGTCTTTTTCGATGTAGATTTCCAGGAATCCAGGTAGCCCGCCCGCCTTGACCATTTCCTCGAATGGCCGGTGATATTGCCGTTCGTTGTTTTCGGTTAGAATGACAATGCGCCAGAGGTTCAAGGGGTTACCTTCAGTCCCCCCGACTGCGTGCATCACGTGAAACAAGGGCTGAAATCCGTTGGTGCGAATAGTCTCTCCAGTCTCAGTTTCCATTTCGGCTTGCCCGAGAAAGAATATCTTCTGCTCTTTGTGATTAATGAAGACGTCTTCGAGTACCGGACCTCTCGTGTTGGCGATCCAAGCTTGGGCGGTTATTTCCCTAAATAAACGCTCGTTGCCGTCGTCGAGAAAGTGGCGTCCCCACGAATGATTGCGGGAGACGACATAAGGGATGTAGGAAGCTGGATCCCATGCCTTCTTAAGCTCCATGTCCCAGACCAGACTGCGCGTCAGTTGAACGGGCTTGCTGACCTCGTAACAATCACTGAGCACCTCGTTGACATCAACTGCCGGCAACTCAAACCGTGTTTTTCGCTGGTTTTCCCATGCGATCTCGAATTCCTCGTTCGCCGCAGCGAACGAATGCCCGGTATTCCGTACAGTGTTCATTTGCTCTCTCCTCCTGATCAACGTTTCCACAGCACCAAGTTCAATACAAGTGGCACCGGGGAGTATTATTCCTCAACGGTAATCTCCGTGTTCTCGCCCATCGACAAGCTGGTCGATGGCTTCGCAAACAACGCGCCTGGATGTGCTCCGATCAAATGCTAGAGCACAATTCAGGCTGCCGATTAGGCGTTACTTATACGTCATGCCTTTTTCATCCTTTCTAATTTAATTGGGTAGATGATAGACGGAACGATGGGATCGAATATCAATATTTGGGCGATTTTCATGTTAAGCCGTTTGTGAGACCCAGCATAGCAGGTAGATTGAGCCCAGCACACGATTTCACGAGATAACGTCCTATCAAGATCGGTTGGGGTTGTTTGCTATCGTTGGATGGGGCAATTTAATCAGCGGTCTGAAAGTCCGCTTTGGATCGGTAACCGACATGTCTGCGTTCGGTCCAGGCTGTGTGAAAACTCGGAATTTTCTGGATTCAGGGGGTGCCTCACCCCTTCCTTATACAGAGATCGTGGCATACAGGCGATCCTCGAAGGCTAAATTTTTAGATCAAAATTTTATACGGAGTTTTTACACAGTCTGGGCCACAAGCGGACAGTTCTACTTCAATTCACACTAATCTACGGTATGCATCAATTCACTTAGAAGGAAGTGTGCATAGATGCATCTCATATGCGAAAGTCCCATCATAACCATTCATACATTGAACATGCTTGGCTGTTTTCTAGTCCTGGGCCCTGAAGGTCCTAGTGTAAGTTCCTATAGGCCCCACGGTGTAGGTCTAAAAACTTGTTGCACAACTCAACAACGATGCTTGATAAATAGAATCTAAGACTTAATGAATTTAGAGTATCCTGAGAGATCGTTCATTAAATCAATTGGAATGGGCTTCCCAAAGCACTAACAACGCATACTCGTCATTTATGAGTCTTGCCCTCTTTATCCCCCTTCTTCCGTTACTTGCCGCGGTGGCCATCATCGCTTGCGGGAAACGTTTCACGTCTTTTGTTCCTAGGATTGGCATTTTAGCGACAAGCAGTGCTTGTCTCCTCGCGATCCTGACATTGTATGAGGTCAGCACTGATGAAGCCATTCATATAATCCTTTGGCCGATGCAAGAAAAAGGGGCTGCCTTATTCAAAGTGGGTATTTTCGTCGATCGACTCACGGCCGTGATGATGGTGCTGATTACCAGCGTCAGCACAGTCATTCATGTCTATTCCGTTCGCTATCTTGAAGGCGATCCGGGTTATGCTCGGTTTTATGCATTACTTGGTTTTATGACGTTCGTCATTCTTTCGCTTGTGTCCAGTCCCAACCTTCTGATGTTGTTTGTGTTTTGGCAGCTATTGAGTTGGACCCTGTATTTGATTCTCGCATTTAATTATTCGCATGTGCCTGCCTACCAGAACGCGTTTAAAACATTGATGGTGCATCGCATTGGAGACGTCTCCTTTCTTTGTGGCATTTTTCTGACGTACAAGTATTTCGGCACGCTTGAGTTTGGCGAACTCTTTCAGCGAGCATCAGAACACCTTCACGTCATTTCTCTCTTGCCAGGAAATCTCCTCGATGTCAGTGCAGTATCTGTCATTACATTACTGATCTTTGTTGGAGCCATGGCGAAATCTTCGCAATTCCCCCTGCATGTCTGGTTGCCGGATACGATGGACTCTCCGACTCCTGTTTCAGCACTTATGCACGCGGGAATCATTAACGCAGGAGGATTCCTGCTCAATCGGCTGGCTCCACTCTATGCTCTTTCACCCAACACGCTTCATATCGTGTTTGTGGTTGGTGCGATAACTGTGCTGCTGGGTGCATCTATGATGCTCGTGCAAAATGACATTAAGAAAACTCTCGGATTCTCGACCATGGGTCAAATGGGATATATGATCATGGAATGTGGCCTTGGCGCATTTGCGCTTGCCATCTTCCACCTCATTGCCCATGGGCTGTTTAAAGCCTCTCTTTTCCTCAGTGCAGGTAATGTCATTCATAGCGCTCGTCATGAACCCAAGTTCCCAGCTTCTTCTAGCCATGAACCAACCAGACTGCCAGCCCAAACAACCTGGGTGACTGGATTGATTGTGACGTTGATCATGCCGTTTATTATTTTGATGGTCGCGCATGATCTATTGGAAGTTCCGCTTGAGGATGCCCATGGGGCCGTCATCTTTCTCTTTTTTAGTTGGGTCACAGCATCCCAAGCTATTTTCAGCTTGTATCGATTACATGCCGTGGCTTCGTGGAAAGTTGCGAGTGCGATGATTGCCGCGTTATTTCTTATTGGATTTACGTATTTGTGGGCTGGCGAACTCTTTACTCATTTTCTTTACCCCGAGCCTGGGGTTGCGGATGCCTTCTTCGTCGCTGCGGCCTTGAATCCTACAGTCTTTGATGTATTCATTTTGGGGTCCACGATCTTAATTCTTGTAGGGTGGATTTCTCTCTATACCGATGCCAAAGGACAAAAGATCCTGAATCCAGACTGGAGTCTCGCCATTCAACAAAAAATTTATATGTTTCTTATCAATCGGGTATACGTGGATCTCATCTACGTGCGGTGGGGCAAGGTACTCTTTCAATGGGCTCAGAAAATCGGAACCCGGTATTGAGGACAAGATCGCAAGAGAGTTTGGGGCTGCCATGAACATAGACTCAACATCGCTACTTGCTTTTGCGATTATTCTCTCTGCCATTTGTGCAATCCTTGGACAAGGCCATTCAAAACACTCGACAATCGCAAGCGTGGAAATTCTCTTTGTGTCTGGGCTAGGCCTTGGAGCGTTACTGACACCAGTACCCATCAATAGATATTTCCTTGTTGGGGTTCTTGGCTATGCTGCCTATTCTCTCTTCCAATCTCATTGTACTGGTGCTATAAAAACGATCAGTCTCGCGCAAATAGTTCTCGCGATTCTTCTTACCCTCGTTTCTACATTCACGGGCAATGAATTGGCCATGTTCGCCGGACTGTTTCTCGCGGTAACACTCGTGCCGCTCCTTCCCTTCCATCTGCCTTTCGCATCCCTCGTTGGTTCAGCCTCGGGAGCACTCTCTGGGGTATGGACGACGGTTTTTCTCGCTCTCGGATTGGCTGAACTCTCGCAGCTTCAAACTTTCCTGTTTGAGGGGCTGCCTGCCGCCGCTTCTTTGTTGGCATTGGGCGGTGCGCTGTATTGCTCATTTAAGTGCCTCGGGCAAAGCCAAATTCGGCCATTACTCACTTATGCGACCATAGCGCAAGTCTCCATGTTGTGGGGGCTGACCACGATATTTTCGACGTTTTCCCAATGGGGTGTACCGTTTGGCATAACCATAGCCTTGGTCATGAGCGGTCTCTTTGTCACGTACCACTGTGTCCAGCAGCGGTTTGGAACTCATGCAATAGGAACCCTCCCCGGCTTGGCTTCTCCTATGCCGCGACTCGGGACCATGTTAATAATTCTGATCAGCATAGCCATGGTGCTTCCCATTATTCCGATATTGACCGGCTTAACAACAATGCCGGCAGCGGACCATCAGACTGTTTCCCTGATAGTCATTTCCTTGATCATACTCAGCGTGTGGATGTTGGGAAGTTGGTATTTTGCACATTTACTTCACCAAACGGCTTTTGGAAAGGCCAGACCAGATATTCCCTACTCGGATCTCAAGACAGCGGAAATCTGTTCTCTTGCCTTACTCATTGTTGCTGCGAGTTATAGCGGACTTTTTTATTAGAGAGTACGGATGGTGGCTGAAGTCAAAGAATTCGTTCCCTCAAAAGACGCTCAGCGAATGGAAATTCGGTCGTTCGTCAAATTGGCGAGTGAACCCATTTCTCATTTTTGGCCCATGCAAACCTTTATTCACCATAACCCCCTTCATGGATTGGAACATTTACCCTTCGAGGGCGCTATCGAACAAGGCAGGAAGTTTCTTGGTGGGAAAGGATATTTATCCAGTAAAGAATACCAGAACTACTACCAACAAGGCCGTATCACCCAAGAAGCCATTGATGAAGCGTTGAAGAATCAGACGCAAAATCAAATTATTGCCATTGGCAATCGAAAATTTTCCCATCTCGAAGTCTTACGTACGCTTCTGATCTATGGAGACGGCTACACAGCGCCCGATGTTGCTTCAGTTGTTTTAGAAAAATCACTGAGTGACAACGACGTGAAAGGACTTATTGACAAACTCCATGCTCTGTCCGAGTCGAAAGGACTCACATTTTCTTTGAATGATCATGCCAAGATCGAGAAAAAGGAACTTGCTTCGAGATACACCTTTTCGGCTTGGTGTGATCAAACGCTAGGCACCACCATTCAAAACGACGTCAACCAAGAACTCATCAAATGGTGTGGAGGGTTTCTCGATGAAGGACATGCCCCCTGGCCCATGCCTCTTCGAAGCAAAACCTTTTATGGTGGGTGGAAAATATTAGCCCAGGATGATCGGTCTGGTCCGCTGTTGGGCATTCCACAATGGTTCTCAAAAATTCAAAACCTTCCGAACCGGCCAGAAGATGCCATAGTGGAAATCCTAGAGGCTATGGCCATTCCCCATGATCTGTGGATTGATTATCTCACATTGCATTTAGCTCAGCTCTCAGGATGGGCCGGGTTCATCAAATGGAGATCTGAACAAGCAGATCATGAATGGCAGAAAGCCTTTCGGATAGACCTGGTGAAATACTTAGCGGTTCGCTTGTTTTATGAAAAAGAACTGGTCGCCTTGGCATGCCAAGATAAACTTGGTGTCCAAGGGACTTACACTTCGATTTTGTCCTTCATGGACGACAATTCAATCGGATACGGACTGTACAAAGAATGGAAACTGACTGGTTTACCACAACAGATTGTGGAGGATCTTGATCTTTCATTATTCGTGCGATACCCCCTGCCCCTTGATGCACTGAAAAGTAATGCGGCAAGAATCAGAGAAACCTGGCAATCCATTCGCCTTGAACAAGACATTCACCAAAAGGCCTTAGTTCTTTTGCACCTCGCCCCAATCCTTGACTTCTCTCCCAAGGAGTTAGTCGCAAGTCCCCAAGAAACCTTGGACGTATTACTGGAATGGGTGTCACACTTTCCAGAGTCACAACATGGTCCGATTTGGCTCAAAGCATTTGAACTCAGCTATATCAATGGCTTCATCAAACAATTTTCTCCGAATCTTCAAAAACTCGTGAAGAGCGATGAGTCCGTGGAATTGCCAGCGGAGTCACGTCCTTTGGCTCAAGGTATTTTCTGTATTGATGTGCGCTCGGAAGGGTTTCGGCGACATTTTGAAGAAGTGGGAGGCAATGAAACCTTTGGGTTTGCCGGATTTTTTGGCGTTCCCCTCTGTTACCAAGGGTTTGGCAGTGAGCAAGAAACCGATCAATGTCCAGTGCTCCTTAAACCCAAACATATCGTGAAAGAAATTCCACGCGCGTATCAAGGAAAGGCTGCAGAACAATTTCTGGAACGACAGCAGTTAGCAAAGACTGGGCACACCCTGCTTCATGATTTAAAAGAAAACGTGATTACCCCGTATGTCATGGTAGAAGCGATTGGCTGGTTTTTCGGCTTCAGGCTATTTGGTCAAACGTTGGCCCCTTTATGGTTTAAACGAATCACCTCCTGGTTTAAAGAACGATTTGCCATTCCTATTGGAACAACGTTGACCGTTGAAAAGCTCACACACCAGGAGGCAGAGGAAATGGTGGCATCAGAGCACCGGGCGACCATCTATCGAATGCTCATCCAACGATTTGGCCGTCAAGGCAACGCCGTTTCGCATGACCAAGTTGAACAGCTTCGCAAACAGGCGCTAAATCAGATAACCTTTAATCCGACTGAAGACGAGGAATTACACAGCCGCCTCCATTGGACGGAGTCCGACCATAAGCAGTTTATTCAAGATTTGAGGCGCGAATATGATGTCCACGAACGTGCAGTCACTCATCGGATGCATCGCATCACGCAGACAGGATTCACCACAACCGAGCAAGGCCATTTTGTGGAAACCGCTCTTCGGGTTTTAGGTTTTACCAAAACATTTTCCAGACTGATCTTGATATGTGCCCACGGTAGCATATCGGACAACAATCCCTATGAATCTGCTTTAGATTGTGGGGCCTGTGGAGGAAATCATGGTGTTTCGAATGCCCGGGCCTTTGCTGCGATGGCCAACAAAGGACACGTCCGACAACTACTGGCACAGAAAGGGATTCATATCCCTCCTGATACTCATTTTCTCCCCGGCCAACACGACACCACCACCGATGAGGTCGAATTGTTTGACTTGGAAGATGTGCCAGCAACTCATCGCAAAGATTTGCAGAGATTGCACCATGACCTGGAAGAAGCCACTCGCCGCAATAGCCTGGAGCGGTTAACTCGCTTTCCTGACGAGAAAAGCTGCCAGTCCTTAGGCGAGGCTTCTAGGCGGACCAAACGGCGTAGCATAGATTGGTCTCAAGTTCGACCCGAATGGGGGCTTTCTCGACA
>Ga0265303_10003181_pt1 | contig 10258 bp, 9 predicted proteins | sample Helome_2_FD_192494 | JGI IMG/M metagenome (GOLD analysis project Ga0265303, IMG submission 192494) | Marine sediment microbial communities from subtidal zone of North Sea - Hel_20160317 (Illumina Assembly) | ecosystem: Environmental > Aquatic > Marine > Subtidal zone > Sediment ... | reverse complement strand
TCGATGAGGCTCTCGACGCCACCGAGACTCGGCGCTTGATAGGGAATATGCGTCGAATCGATGAAGCGCATCGCGCCCTCGAGGTCCGTGTCGATCTCGAACGTGACGACGCCGCCACAACCCGTCATGACTCGACGGGCGATCTCGTGGTCGGGATGACTCGCGAGTCCGGGATACCAGACCTGGCGAATCTTGGGATGCGATTCGAGGTAGGTGGCCAGCGCCAGGCCGTTCGAATTGTGTCTCTCCATCCGGATGTCGAGGGTCTTGATGCCGCGTAGCAGGAGCCATGCGGCATGGCTATCGATGATCCCGCCGAGGACGCCGAGGGCCTTGCGAATCGGCTCGATGAGCTCGGTCGGTCCCGTCACGGTGCCTGCAAGCAGGTCGTTGTGCCCGCCGAGGTATTTCGTCGCGCTATGCAAGACGAGGTCGGCCCCGTCGTCGAGCGCCTTGTGGTTGACGGGCGTGGCAAAGGTCGAATCGATCACGACCTGTACGCCCTTCTCGTGCGCGACTTCTACGAAGGCAGGCACATCGACCACCCGCAAATAGGGATTCGTGGGCGACTCTGTGAAGAAGAGTTTCGTATTCGGCTGGATCGCGGCTTCGAAGGCCTCGAGATTGCTGGGCTCGATCACGGTCGTTTCGACGCCCATGCGCGAGAGGAACTGGCGGATGAACTGGCGCGTTCGGCGATAGCAATCGCTCGTGACGATGAGATGACTGCCTTCTGGGAGAAGCGCCATGAAAGTCGTCGTCGCCGCACACATGCCCGAGGCGAAGAGGATGGTCTCCTCGCCGCCTTCGAGTGCGCTGACCTTTCGCTCGACGGCGCGCCAGGTCGGGTTGCCATAACGACCATATTCTTCACGATCGGTCTTGCCCTCCTGATAGTCCGTGACCTCTTTCGAGTTACGGAACCAGAAGGTCGACGTCTGATAGATCGGCGTCGTGATGGCGTTGGCTTCTTGCTGGCGCAGCTCGCCAGCATGGACGGAACTCGTCGCGTTTCCGCGATCACTCGGTTCCTCGGGAATATCGGACATGTTGCCTCTCGAACGATCGCCTCGGCCGAAAACTTTCGTCCAGGGTCCGCAGGGTCGATGCGAACTCTTCGTCGATCGAAGGAATCGTGCGCATCGAAGGACTCATGAATCCGATCAACGCTCGACCCGTCCGACCTCCTGACTCCTCGCCCCATGGCGACAGGCCTTGGAGTGCAGGCAGACTACGGCTTTCTACTATGACAATCGCGTGATGGCACTTAGCAAAGTCAGTAGGCCCATGACTCGGACTGTTTCGGATCCATTCGGACCCATCGAGTCGGGAGGCCCCGCGATCTCGTTTCTCCACCGAAACGGAGAGCGAGGCCGCGTATCCGTTTGCTGGCGTCAGCGCCACGGATAGGGTTCTGCAAGCGCCGGAAATCAACCCCTTGCGTTCAAACCTGAAGCCGCAAATCTACGCGGGGGCCCGGGGGTCGTCAACTGCGCCCTTTTGCGGTGGGGCGGGCCCACCGTCTCGATGATGCCCTTGAGCGTGGGAGAGGCCGCGCGGGCTCGATCAGACGATTCAAGGCGACCAGAGAGAGACGCCAGAATGGAAACGCGTTCATGACGACGGATCCCCTGCCCGAGACGGTGTCACGGCATGTCCTCGTCTTCTGCGCCTCGAGCCGCACCTGTGACCCCGTTTTTCACGGGGCGGCGGCGCAACTCGGCCGCACGCTCGCGCTCGCCGGTGACACCGTCGTCTATGGCGGCGGCAGCGTTGGTTCGATGGGTGCGCTCGCCGATGCGGCGCTCGGTGCCGGTGGGCGCGTCGTCGGGATCCAGCCTCGTTTCATGCGCGAGCTCGAATGGACGCATCCGGAACTCTCGCAGCTCGTCCTCGTCGACGACATGCAGACGCGAAAACGGGAGATGCTCGAGATCGCCGACGCCGTCGTGACGCTCCCCGGCGGATCGGGAACCTTCGAAGAGCTTTTCGAGGCCATCACATCGAAGCGCCTCGGCCTCTTCCGAAAGCCGATCGTGATCGTCAATCAGCGCGGCTTCTTCGATCCCTTTCTTTCCATGATGCAGCGAAGTGTCGATGAGCGATTCATGCACGACACCCATCTCGAGATCTGGCAGACGGTCGAACGGGTAGAAGACGTCGGCGCCGCCCTGCGGGATGCGCCGGAATGGTCCGAGCGCGCCATCGAGTTTGCGTCGCCATGAATCGATCGAGTCGGGCGCTGGTCGCGGAGCTGATCCGGGTGTTTCCGGTTCCCGATCCCAACGAGAGCGACGGTCGCGGGCTCATCGCCTACGGAGGTGACCTGGGTGCCGAACGACTGCTGGCGGCCTATGCCCAGGGCATCTTCCCATGGTATGAGGAGCCGCCGATCCTCTGGTTCTCACCGGATCCACGAATGCTGTTGCGGCCGCGAGATCTCCATGTCGGTCGGAGCCTCAGGAAACGCGAACGCCTCGCGCCCTTCGAACTCCGGATGGATACCGCCTTTCGTCAGGTGATCGAGGCCTGCTCGGAAGCCTCGCGGCCCGAACAGGACGGAACCTGGATCACGTCCGAGATGATCGATGCCTATGTCGTTCTTCATGAGCTCGGCTTCGCGCATTCCGTCGAAGCCTGGGAGCGGGACCGGCTCGTGGGGGGCCTCTATGGTGTCTCGTTAGGCCGAGCCTTCTTCGGTGAGAGCATGTTCGCCGCCGAACCAGACGCCTCGAAGCTCGCCTTCGCCGCTTTCGTCCGACAGCTCGAAGACTGGGACTTCGATTTCGTCGATTGTCAGGTCGAGACCGAACATCTCATGCGCTTCGGCGCAACGAACTGGTCGCGCCGTCAGTTTCTCGAGCTGCTCACACGCGCACTCGAGGGTGAGACGCGACGCGGGTCCTGGGCCTTCGACCCGCCCTGACCCGCGCGGATCCTTGTGCACAGCCACCGGCCTGAGATCGACGGATTTCGATTCGTCCCAGGCGCCGGTCTAGAAGTCGAGCGGGAGCTCGAGATGGCGCTCGTAGATCCGATCACGATGTGCGATCAGCGCGTCGTCGAGCGCCGCCTCGGTCCGCGGCGACATCGAGCCATAGGCGCCGCGCATCGCGTCCGACATCGGGCAGAGTTCCGGCGGCAGCGGTTTCAGCATTGCGGCGAAGGTGGCCCAGTAGATGTCGACCGCCGACAGACTCGTGCCGATCAGGTAGTCGCTGCCGGCGGCGCGCTGTGAGGCGAGTTGGTCTCGAAAGAGTTCGAGGATCTCTGCGACGCGTCCGTCGGCCGCCGCCGCCGACTCGGCGCTATAGCCGTACCGCCCCGAAAGCCGCCGTGCGACCTCGAGCGCCGGATTGGTCTCGATGTCGGGCAGCGACATCATCGGTTGCAGTATCTGATGCCTGCGCATCCAACCGAGACCCTCTTCGCCGCAGATTTCATGGGACAGGCCAAAACAGAGCGCGCGCTCCCGCGGGTCGCTCGGAATCAGCCGGGGCTCGGGCGCGAGGCGCTCGGCCAGCAGAAGGATCTCTGCCCAGCCGGATCGCGCCGGTTCATCGTCGAGCACGGCCTGCGGCGCGTTGGTCTGGCCCGTCCACGCCTCGAGCGCCTCATTCGCCATTCCGCCGTCCTGGCGCACGGGCACGTAGTCGATCTTCTTCACATGGAAGATCGATTTGGCCGCTTCGCCCCAGGGTCCAGGCACACCGGTCGTCAGTACGAGTCGAAGCCCCGGTAGGTCGCGAGCCGCTTGCGGTTCGAGATAGTCGGTCATTTCATCAGTCCTCGATCAAATCTCGGGGTTCCGCGGGCGCGCGGGCCTCGGAAGTCAGTTGATTAGGCTATCGCGTCTCTTTAGACGCATCTCGTCCGCGGCGAGAAGGTCGACCGGATCGCAGTCGAGACCATCGGCAAGGAGCAGCAACGACGCGTAGGAGATGCGCTCGGCGCGCTCCTCGATGGCTGCGATCTGATTGGGTGTGAGTGTGCGGCGTAGGCCGCTCGAAGCGAAGGAGGCTTCTTCGATGGCCGTGACGAGATCACGAGGGGACCAGCCATGGTCATGCCGGCGACGACGTACCGCAAGTCCATCGAGCTGAACGAGTCGACTCATTTCGTGGTCGGGGGCGGTGCTCGGCGAACTCGCCTTGAAAATCTTTGCTGGGCTCTCGTTCGTTCGGCGCTTGATCGGGGGGCGCGGGGGCAATGCAGATCCTGTCTCGGTCGGTCCGATGAGGGATTGAGGGAGCCAGTGTAGGATAACCGGATGTCGATTCAGACCGATCTACAAATCTTCGAACGTTCGGTGGACGCGCGCGGGCGGCTGCTTCGCGTCGAAGCCGACCGCACCGGGCTGACGCCGAGGCAGCTCGTATTGACCTTCGACGTGGGCCGCGTGCTGCTTCGCCCGACCGATGACGGACTGTCGGCGGCGATCGTCGAGGAACGAGAGGCGCTGCCCCCTGGCGTCGAGTCGATCGATGAGGAGGAGCCCTGGTGGCGGGTGCTGGGCCAACCCCTGACCGCCGCCTGGCCCGGCGGAAGCGACGAAACCGAAGGCGCCCGGGGCTCTGGGCCGCTTCTGGTGCTGAAGTTGCGTTTCAGGGAAGAATCGGAGAATCCTCGCATCGTGTCGCTCGAATCAGCGGGCTCCGCGATTCGTGTTGCTGTCGAGGGATGAGATGAATCTGGATGAAGTCGCGCTGCTCGATGGAGTGGCCCAGGCCGAGTTGGTGCGTCGTGGCGAAGTCACGCCGCGTGAGTTGATCGACGCAGCGATCGAAAGGATCGAGCGGCTGAATCCACGACTCGGTGCGGTGATCCATCCGACCTTCGATCGGGCGCGCAAGGAAGCCGAGGCCGGGCCGGTCGACGGTCCCTTCGCGGGGATTCCCTTTCTGCTGAAGGATGCTGGCGGCGAGCAGGCCGGTGAGTACAGCATGCTCGGGATGGCCGCGCTCAAGAAGATCGGTGCGCGTGCCAAGGAAGACAGCGCGATCGCTACCTTCGCGCGGGATGGTGGGCTGATCGCGTTAGGTCGAACGAACACGCCCGAGTTGGCGCTCCTGCCCACGACGGAGCCGGAAGCCTTCGGGCCGGCGCGCAATCCCTGGAATCTCGATCATAGTCCCGGTGGTTCGAGCGGCGGGGCCGCGGCCGCGGTCGCGTCGGGACTCGTGCCCGTCGCCCATGGGAGCGATGGCGGCGGATCGATTCGTGGGCCGGCGTCGAAGTGCGGATTGGTCGGCCTCAAGCCGACGCGCGGGCGAACCTCGCTCGGTCCCGGGCGCGGAGAACACTGGAGCAGCCTTTCTACGCATCTCGTGCTGTCGCGGACGGTTCGCGATACCGCGACGGCCCTCGATTGCCTGAGCAGAGCCTTCCCGGGCGATCCCTATCATGCCCTTTCGCGGCCGGCGTTGCAGGGCAGCTATGCCGACCTTCTTTCGCGAGCACCAGAGACGCTCAGGATCGGCTACGTCGCGGAAGCGCCTCGTGAGCTCGAGAATCATCCAGATGTTTCGCGCGCGATCGACGCGATGGCCAGCACGCTCGAATCGCTCGGCCATGTCGTCGAGTTCACGAATCTCGCGCTGCTCGACGAAATCGAACCGACGCTTGCGTACGTGCGAATCGTCGCGGCGAACGTCGCTCGATCCCTCGATCGAGTTGGCGCGCAGATCGGCTCGCCGCTCGGTCCCGACGATGTCGAGCGGCTCAGCTGGGCCCTGGCGGAGCGGGGTCGAGAGATACCGGTGGTTCAACATCTCGCGGATATCGAGTTCATCCATCGCTTCGGCCGCGACATGGCGCGCTTTCAGACCGAGCAGGGTTTCGATCTGCTGCTGACGGCGACCCAGCCGCTGCCGCCCGCGAGGATCGGCGAGATCACATCGACGCCCGATGAGCCGCTTCGAGCCTTCGTCCGCGCGGGGCCCTATGGTGCGTTCACGTTGCCCTTCAACCTGACGGGGCAGCCGGGCATTTCGATTCCGGCGGGCTTCACGACGGGCGAAGATCCTGGCTTCCCAGCGGGACTTCCGATCGGGGCTCAGCTCGTGGCACCGATTGGACGCGAAGATCTGCTCATCCAGGTTGCGGGTCAGGTCGAGCAGGAGCGAAACTGGGCGGCGCAGCGGCCACCGATTTTCGGCTAGCCACGCGAGGAGAATACGGATGTCGAACGAAGACAAGGTCGAGAAGAGTGATGCCGAATGGCGTGAGCAGCTCAGCGAAGAGGAGTTCCAGGTGGCGCGATGTTCGGCCACGGAGGCCGCCTTCACGGGTCGCTACTGGAACGAGAAAGCCGCCGGAACCTATCATTGCGTCTGTTGCGATGCGAAGCTCTTTCGATCGGAAGGGAAGTACGATTCGGGGACGGGCTGGCCGAGCTTCTTCGAACCGATCGATGAGAACGCTGTCGCCGAGAAACATGACGTGAGCCACGGCATGGTTCGGATCGAGTCTGTCTGCGCGAAATGCGATGCCCATCTCGGGCACGTCTTCCCCGATGGACCGCCGCCGACGGGCCTTCGCTATTGCATGAACTCAGCTTCGCTTCACCTCGAAGAGGACGACTCGTGATCTTGCCGGATCCGCTCATCACAGCACCCACGACGGCCGGATGAAGGACGCGTTCGACGTCATTCTCTTCGACAATGACGGCGTTCTCGTCGACACCGAGCCGCTCTTTCTCGCGGCCACACAGGAACTCCTCGGCACGGTCGGGGTTGCCATCGACATCGAGATCTATCGCGACCTGTGTCTGGTCCAGGGCCGGAGCGTTTTCGATCTCGCGCAACGCCAGGGGCTCTCGAGGCAGGAGATTCTCGAGCTTCGCGCTCGACGGGACGCGCGCTACATGGAGATGATCGAAGCGGGCGTTGCGGTGCTCGACGGTGTGGGCGATACGCTCGCGAAGCTGCATGGCGTTCGCCCACTGGCGATCGTGACCAGTTCCCTTCGCCCTCATTTCGAGAGCATCCATCGTCAGACTGGACTTCTGAGATATTTCGACTTCGTGCTCGCCGATGGCGACTATGCGAGGCACAAGCCGCATCCGGATCCCTATCTCGCGGCGGCGAAACGCTTCGATGTCGACTGCGAACGCTGCCTCGTCATCGAGGACACCGAGCGCGGGCTCGAAGCGGCTCACGCTGCAGGCATGCGCTGCGTCGCGATCCCGAACGCGCTTTCCGAGACGGGAAACTTCGAGAAGGCGGAACACGTGCTGGGCTCCATCAAGGAGCTGGCGGGCCTTCTCGGGCTCTAGCGAAGCAGGAGCTGGCTGGCTGAAAGCAGGACCACGACGACGAAGAGGCGCCGCACCCAGCGCTCGCCGTTTCGGACGGCGATATAGGCGCCGAGATAGCCACCGACCGCGGTGCCCGCCATCAAGACGAAGCCGAGCGAATAGTCGATCAGCTCGGCTGCGGCGAAGACGATCGACGAGGAAATGGCGAGCACGATGAACGGGAGCATTTGCGTGGCGGCGACCTCGATGATCGTGACGCCGAAGAACGCCATCAGGATGAAGTAGATCATCGTTCCTGTTCCTGCGTGGAAGAAGCCGGCGAGGACCTGCACGAGAAAATAGAGCGTGTGTCCGATCGCGATTCTCTGCTTCGTGACGTCTCGACGTGTAATGCCGAAACTGTGCTTCACGAAGAGAAAGGGAACGAGGGCGATGAGCAGGATGCCGACGACGAATCGCAGCGATTGAGTCTCGGCGTTGACGAGCAGTCGAGCACCGATCAAGGATCCGGCGAGGCTCGTCGCTGCGAGAATCGGTACGAAGCGCCAGACGATCTTCTTCGAGAGGGAGAATTTGTAGAGTGCCGTCGCGGCGCCCCCGAGCGCCGCGAAGCGATCCGTGGCGATCGCGACCTGTGGCGGAAGTCCGAGGAAGATGAGCAGCGGGATCGAAAGCAGGCTTCCACCGCCCACCATCGTGCCGATGACGCTGGCGGCGACTCCGACTCCGAAGACGGCAGCCAGGGAGTAGATCTCGGTCACGTCAGCTCGAAGCGCCGGGCACCTGCTCGTAGTGCTCGACCGTGGGAAAGGGATTGTAGAAATGATGCAGGAGTTCGCGCCAGCGTTGGTATTCGGCAGATCCGCGAAAGCCTTCGGTATGGCTCTCCAGGGAATCCCAATCGACGAGCAGGAGGTATCGATGGGGATCCTCGATGCATCGTCGGAGCTCGTGGCGGAGGAATCCCGGCATCGAGGCGATGATCTTCTGGGCCTCTCGAAATGCGCTTTCGAACTGCTTCGTTTGCTCGGGACGTACGTCGAGAACGGCGACTTCGAGGATCATGGCGTCAGGGTAGCGTTCGGCGCGTCTGCTCGGAACGACGGACCCGGGCGAAACGAGCCGACCCGGTCCGCTACTTCAGATGACTGCAGTCGTCGACGTAGCCGATCACGCGCAAACGTTCACAGTCGTCATAACTCATTTCGGCGTCGGCCCCTTCGACGGCGCGGCCCTCGGCGGCCATGCGCTGCAACTTCGCCATCTCCTCGAGGCGTGCTTCGGCTTCGGGATCTTCGTAGGGGTCCTGTTCGAGCGGGTCGCCCGAGATATCGAAGTACTCGCGTTCCGGGAGTTTCCTCGGGTTTCCGGCGTTGGCGACGATGAGTTTCTCGTCTTCGGTGCGCAGTGACCAGAGCACATTGCCTTCGTGGTCCTCTTCCGAGAAGACCTGCCGATCCTTCTCGAGGCGCGTCGAGTAGGGAGCGCGCAGATCGATCCCCTGCATGCCTTCCGGAACGTCGATGTCCGCGGCGCCGAGGATCGTCGGACCGACGTCGATCAGCCGAGCGACGCCTTCGTCGGCGCCGAGCGCCGACTGATCGCCGTTTCGAGCCCATTTGATGACCAGGGGAACATGGATCTGTTCGTCATAGAGCGTCAGCCCATGCCAGAATCCGCCGTGCTCGTTGAATTCTTCACCATGATCTGCTGTCAAGACGATGACCGTATCGTCGTAGAGACCTTCGGCTTCGAGCTTCGCGAGGAACTTTCCGAAGTTTTCGTCGAGGTATTCGACCTCGCCGCGGTAGAGCTCGTGCAACTCGCTCGAGGCTTCTGCCTCGGGTTCGGGCATCGAAACCCGTGCAACGCCACTGCCGTCGTAGGGATGTACGAAATAGGGATCGTGGGGATCCATGTAGTGGAGGAAGAGGAAGAATCGCTCGTCCTTGCGCTCGTCGATCCATTCGAAGGCGACTTCGTTCACGACCTCGGAGTCCTGATAGAAGTCGTTGAAGTAGACGTTGTCACCCTTGGCGATCCCGAGCCAGAGCTGACGGACGACCTGGTAGATGATGAGTTTCGAACTCGACTCTTCGGCCCCAGCGATGTAGTCGGGCGCGAGGTAGTAGTAGTCGTCATAACCCTGAGCGAAGCCGAAGCTTTCGGCGAGATTGATATTCGAGACGATCCCACCGGTCGTGTAGCCGGCCTCCTGCATGGCTTCGGAGATGAGGGTCAGGTCCGGGGAGAGCGTCGACGGTTTCGACATGGCGACATGGGTCGAAGGAAGGGTCGAGGTCAGCAGCGAGGCGGTTGCCGGCTTCGTCCAGGACGCATGCGAGAAGCCCTGATAGATCGTGCCGCCCTCGGCGATGCGACACAGGTTGGGAGTCTCGATGTCGGCGCCATAACACGACAGATGATCTGAACGAAGGGTATCGACCATGACGAGGATGACGTTGGGCTTGTCCTCGAGGCCCGCGGCGATGCCGTCGCTTCCAGTTCGTGCCTCGGCCGGCGGCGACAGCGTGATCGACAAGGGCAGTCCGATTCCGACTACGCCCAGGACGAGAAGCGCGATCGGCGCGATCGGTGTCGTCAAGCGGGTGGCGATGGGGTCCAGGAGCTTCTTGGCCGGCCCGAGGATCAGCCACAGCAGAACGGTCGCGCCGAGGAGCACCATCGCGATCACACCGATCGGCGGCATCTGTTCGAGATAGACGTCTCGACGCAGTCGAAACAGGACGACGAAGAGTCCGAAGGGGATCAGGCAGGCGCCGAACCCGAGTCGCGTGACCCAGCTTCCGATTTCCTTGCGGTCCATCGGCAAGACCGCGAGAAAGAGTCCGCCAAGGATCGCGAGGCTACCGAGAATCGATGCCCAGGCGAGCGGGCCGTACCAGAAGACCTGAACCTCGGTGCCGAGTCCTGTACTCCAGATGAGAAAGGCTTCGCCAAGGCCGATCGTGATGCCCGCGGCGATGCCGGCGAACGCGC
>Ga0265303_10003180_pt1 | contig 10258 bp, 9 predicted proteins | sample Helome_2_FD_192494 | JGI IMG/M metagenome (GOLD analysis project Ga0265303, IMG submission 192494) | Marine sediment microbial communities from subtidal zone of North Sea - Hel_20160317 (Illumina Assembly) | ecosystem: Environmental > Aquatic > Marine > Subtidal zone > Sediment ... | reverse complement strand
AGAAATCGTCATGACTGAACCCCTGTTCGACCTGGCCGGCCGGCGGGTCTGGGTGGCCGGCCACCGCGGCATGGTGGGATCCGCCTTGGTACGACGCTTGGCGGGCGAGGACTGCGAAATCCTGACCGTCGATCGCGCGACGCTCGATCTGACCCGCCAGGCGGAGGTCGAGGCCTGGATGGCCGACGCCAAGCCCGAGGCGGTGTTCATGGCGGCGGCCCGGGTCGGCGGCATCCTGGCCAACGACACCCGGCCGGCCCAGTTCATCTACGAGAACCTGGCGGTCGAGAGCAACATCATCCATGCGGCGTGGCGCAGCGGCGTCGAGAAGCTGCTGTTCCTCGGCTCGTCCTGCATCTACCCCAAGCTGGCGCCCCAGCCGATGCCCGAGGAGGCGCTTCTGACCGGCCCCTTGGAACCGACCAACCAGTGGTACGCCATCGCGAAAATCGCCGGCCTCATGATGTGCCAAGCCTACCGGCGGCAATACGGCTGCGACTTCATCTCGGCGATGCCGACCAACCTCTACGGCCCTGGCGACAACTTCGATCTGCAATCGAGCCACGTCGTACCGGCCCTGATGCGCAAGATCCACGAGGCGAAGATCGCCGGCTCCGAGGCCGTGGAGATCTGGGGCAGCGGCCGGCCAAAGCGCGAATTCCTCTACGTCGACGACCTGGCCGACGCGCTGGTCCACTTGGCTAAGCATTATTCGGGCGAGGATCACGTCAACGTCGGCAGTGCGGAGGAAGTCACGATCGCCGAATTGGCGCGGGTCATCGCGGAGGTCGTGGGCTTCGCGGGCCGTTTCGATTTCGACACCGGCAGGCCGGATGGCACGCCGAGAAAGCTCTTGGACTCGACACGGCTCCGAGAACTGGGCTGGTCCAGTAGGACCGGTCTGCCCGAGGGAATCGAGCGATCGTACCGATGGCTGCTGGCGAACGCCGCAGTCGAAAAGACTCTTAACCCGGCATCATGAGCGAGGCGCAGGGCGGCGCACCCCGAGTATCGTTGTAGATCAATGCTCGTTCCCGCCGCTCAACGGTCGCCTATTTCCTCGCCAACGCGTATATCGATTGGGCTCGTCGTTCCTCCATGTCCAAAGAGGGATCGAAATCCCTTAACTGAACTTCCCGAAAGCGAGCTTCTTTAAGCACTACCAACAAATTCTCCTCGTCAAACATATAGCGATGGTGCCCATCCATGTAGGCGATGTAGTTAACTAGGTCGATTTTCGCCTCATTTGATGTTGCAGGCAGATGCGTACAATATTTCTCACGATCAAATAGCTTTTCTTCCAGATAACCGGCAATATATAATCTTGCATTAGGTACGCATACACCAAATAGGCCATCGGGACGCAGAACTCTATGGCACTCCTGCAACAATTTCATTAAATCTGAATAGTAAAAATGTTCGAGCAGATGAGAAGAATAGATCTCTTGAACTGAGGCAGCAGGGAACGGCAGTGGCTCTCGCAAATCGTGATTGATGTCGCTGCTTTTGTGCCGATCGACAGATAACCATCCATCCATCTTTCGGTTACCCGCGCCTAATTCGAGGCGGATCGGAGCATCACCGTTAAGAGCTGCGACTACCGCGTCCCTGTTTCGGACCCGTAGTTTGACCCTTCCCAAACTTTTTCGGAAGCGTTTTCGGAAGCGTTTGGGTATCAATTTCATGGGATGCGTTACGCCATATTCTTGGCCAACCTATATGCGGCCTGGTCAGTTCGTGCTGTTCTAGTCGGTTGAGGGTAGCAAGGAAAGGCGCCATTCCCCTGCCAGCAGCGGCTCTATCAGCAAGCCACGCCAGCCTAGATACTTCTCAAGATAGCGGGTGTTGGATTGGGCCACACCATCACTTGCGCCGCATTCGATGAAGAAGCCTTTCGTTCGTGGCAGGAACTCCAGAACTTTGAGGTCCAGCCCGTTGAGGCCGAACGACTTTCTATCTCGACGAAAAAAACCGCATGAACTTCTTTCTGAATGGCATGTCCCAGATCATCCTTGAAGCGACTGCGATAGAAGCCAAGACCGACCGTTGTTGCCATGTCCCGTAGTCTGAGACCGTTGAATATCAACGTGAGAGTGCATGTTGGTACCATTCGAGGTATTCGTTCAGTTGTCGTTTCAGGTCGAAGCGCTGCCGCGCATCTCGCACTGCGTTTTTTGAGAGTTGCGCCATCAATGCGTCATCCGCAAGGATTTCCGGCACCGTACGGGCGATTGCTTGCCAGTCCCCCGCTTCAACCAAGACGCCGGTCGCCTGATCCGGCCCCTTGCCATGTCGCAAGGAGCGAACCTGTTCGGGGATGCCACCCACGGCTGTTGCGATGACCGGCGTTCCGCAGGCGAGCGCTTCAAGCACCGTGGTCGGGAAGTTGTCGCATTTGGCGGCGTGCAGGAACAGGTCGGCAGCCTGATAGTAACGCGCCATGGTGGCGGGATCCTTCTCGAAAGGAATAAAGCGAGCCGTGATCCCGTCGATCTGCTCCGGCGGTGCCGAATCACCGAGAACTAGAAAAACGATGTTTTTGCTTGGCCCCGATTTCGCGATCTGGGCGACCGCTTGGCGCAGAGTGGCGTAGTCCTTGAACCTGTTACTGCGAATTTGGTTGGCAGCACACAAGAGAATCCACGGGTCTAGTGGAAGCCCGAGTTCCAGACGCGCCTGCTTCGACTGCTGGGGCCGGAAGACATCCAGGTCCACGCCGTTGTGGATCACCCGGGTGTCCCGCAGGGCCGGGGCGAGGATCGACTGCTCGGCCTCCTCCATCAGCCATCGCGATGGCGTGGTTACGAAGAACCGGCAATCTTGGTAGATGGCCCTTTTGACGCGCCAGTTTTTTGCCGTGGCGTCGCGGCGAATCGGCGGATAGATCGAAAGATCAGGACACGACCCACAGCCCGTCAGCCACCGATCGCAACCTAATGTGTAGGCACAATGCCCGGTAAACGTCCATTCGTCGTGAAGCGTCAAGACGACGGGCAGTTTTCTGCTTAGCTGTGGCAGTTGTCGAAGATCGAAATAACCTCCATGGAGGTTGTGGCAGTGCAGGATGTCGGGCGGCGCGGGCGGTAACCCGAGAATCTGCTGCGTCGCCGGGAATCGGAAATCCTCGTGCCCGCGCCATTGGTCTATGGTGTTCAATGGATAAGCGGTGCGTCGGAGCCTTTTCTGTGCCTTCCTCGCGATTTTATGCTTGCTGGCCAAAGGCTGGAGACTGTTCGCCAGGGTCAAAACGCTTTTCGTAAATGGGCCCAGGCAACGTCCGGCCATTTCGTATGTTTCCGGGGTAGCGCCGCGCCGTTGCTTCACCGCGAGCCAGGATTGGTGTCCCAATGCGCGTGCGGCGCGTGCCAGGTCGTTCGCGATCTTTTCCGCGCCACCGCCAAGGTCGTAGGTGTTGACGTGAAGAATTCGAAGCGGCTTGCCAGTCATGGAAAGCGCCATCCCCGATAGCCGAGCAGTCGCTTCAAGCTTTTTCTGATTTTCCTGCCACCGCGCTTGACGAACTTAATCCAGGGTCTCGCCCGGGAACGCATCACGACCGACCATCGATAGGGGCCCGAGAGCAATTTGAGAACACCACGCTGCAGCGCGTAGCGCTTCGACGACAAGAGCGCCTCGACATCAGACGTGTCACGCATTTCGATCGGCAGTCGGCCAAGCCTGATGTCCTCGCGCAGGGCCTCTATTTGAGGCGGATGTTGGCCCTCGAATCGCTCAAGCCAGCTGATGTGGCTGTAGACGTTGTGGACGCGAAAGGGTCGCCTCAACTTTTGAAACGCTTCATCGGCCCACTGCTGCGCACCCGGTCGACGCGCCCAATCGGCGGTTCCATAGTATTCGCACTTCTCGCGAACTTGTGATGGGAACAACAGGGAGTAGTGATAAAGCACGATGCCGCGCCGGGCCATGGCATAGCCGCCAACCGGCCGAAGCTGTCGCAGATTTTGGCCTTTCGCATCGACCACCGTGGGTGGCCGATGCGTTTCGTAGCGGTATCCTTTTCCCCACTTGAACAGACGATGATAAATCGCCGCCCCGGACCGCAGGTACCAGCCGTCGGTTAGATAAGCGAACCCGCCCCAAAACGTGATCTGCTTGAACGACACCGTGCTAATCGAGGGGTTGTCGCGCAGCATCTCGAGGATTGCCGACATATCCTCCGGCCGGTAAAACTCGTCGATGTCGACCTGCCACAAGTAATCGCCGCTGGCGCGTTTCGCGTAGGCTTGACTTTGCTCGTCCTTTTCTCCTGGCCAAAAGCCGTTGGGATGTCCCGCGTCTTCGGCGGTTATCAGAGACACTTTTTGGTCTGGATCCTCGTCGACTTGAAACTGTTTTATGGTGTCGAGCGTGGTATCGCGGGAATGGCCGTCAGGCGTTGCAATGCCCTGCGCTGCCGGTGCTGCGCCCTCAACCACGATGATCTCGTGTGCAAAGGGGTAAAGGGCCTTGAGATTGTAGCGAACGAAAGGCTCGCCATTGAGCACAATAATCCCGAAGGTGATTTTGGGCGTGACCATTATGATGATGTCCGGCCTTTCAATCCTTTACTGCCCATGAAGGTGAATTGCTAAACGTCCAGCATCGAAATTTGCCGCGTGCCAGCATCGTTTCCCTCGGAATTGCAAAACGCGAGCCCCGACCGCGGCCAACTCTCAATCCGAAGGCTCCAGGTCTTGTGCCCGCACCCCTGGCGCGTCTTTTGACATCTACCTGTCGCGGGAGCAAGGCACACTTCCTCGATTGCCCCACCCGACCAAGCTTCTGAATTCTGTCGAAAACCATTTGCAATTGCCCTCAGCCTGCGGACCTATTGGGCAGGAGTGCTGCGCTGGCGTGAAAGGTGGCAAAGACCGCGCCCTCGGGTTTCCGAGCGTTGCGCAGTTTGGTATCCCTTCGGTTAGCGCAATCGTGCCAGTAACCTTTACGACGAATGAACAAATGACATTTTCTATACCGTATCCGACGCAAAACGGCGCACCTAATAGCACAAAGCCCGGAAATGAAACTCAGTAAGCTCTTCCGCAATTGGGCGACGCGACGGGCAAGGCGGGCAATCAAGAGGTCTCGTCAAGAACTCCCAATTCGGTTCGAGAAGCTCGGAACAGAATACGGCGGATGGATGTTGCCGGTCGATTTCATAAGGGCGGGACGTCTGGCAATTTGTGTTGGCGCGGGAGAGGACATTTCATTTGATCTCGCGCTCGTCCAACGCCACAACATGCTTGTCCACATCCTGGACCCGACACCCCGCGCCAAGGCCCACGTCGAGGCCGTCTTCGAAGGCCTTGAGCAAGCCGGAAAGGTATCAATCAACAATAGCTCAGCGAATTTCTATGATTTATCGAACGTGTCGCCGAATTCGCTGCATTTTCATTGCTTGGGCCTTTGGAACGAGAACAAGAGAATGCGGTTCTATACGCCCAGGAATCCGGCCCATGTCAGCCACTCGATCCTAAACCTCCAAAGAACAAGCGAGTTCTTCGAAGCGGATTGCGTAACACCCGAGCGGTTTTGTCGGGACCAGGGCATAGAGGAGGTGGAGGTGATGAAGCTCGACGTCGAGGGTGCGGAGTATGCGATCATCGACACACTCGTACGTTCCTCGATCAGGCCAAGGGTCCTGTGTATCGAATTCGATGAGGGGTACAATCCACGTGATAGCTGGTTTTTCAGGCGGATCAAAAAGTCTGTGAAGCGTTTGCAGGCCATAGGCTATGATCTTGGCCATGTGGATCACTGGAATCTGACGTTCGTCCGTTCCTAGGGATCGAACAGGCGCCGCTTCGTGTTTCTCAGCGGCAAGCGGACCACCCAGACCCGGCACTTGTTAGATGCCGAGGCGTTTGCGCTTATGAAGAATGGCACCTGCCCGGTCAAACTTTCGCCCGGCCCATTGGTCCACGACTCGGCCTTGGTCGCGGCCGCGGAAAACATCAGATCCTGCAATGCCGTTCTGCGAACGGAACATCTCAGCGTGGAATTGCCGGATTTGGGGCGGGAGCTATCCCTCGCTCCGCCGTGTCGACATTTGAAGAAGCGGGCCTATAAAGAAAATCTGTCCGAAAAGGCTCTTGCCGGTCTGCGGGAGTTGATGACACCGGAGTATCGGCTGTTTGACAAACTGGGGCTGAAGGCGGCAACAGGCAATTGAGCATTGGCTGGGGCGGGAGGTGGCGGGGTGCAGACCCGACCCATGGCGTCACTCCACGCGGGCGGCCTGAAACCCGCCGCTACGAGCGCACCAAAACCTGAAAGTCGATGTTCTGCCATTCGACTTCATAGCCGCATCGCTCGACCGCCAGATCTACGCGCTCATGTCTCTTTGCTCGACGCGAAGGCTCCTTGTTCTTGATATCTGGCTTCAGGCCCCAGTCGCGGTGCCCCATGGGCACGCGGGAGCGAACGACCACCCGGGGGCCCTTACCCGCATCGCACAAGGTATCCTCAATCCGAACCAACCCTTCGAGCGTGCGGTGATCGAACCACGCCAAGTTGGCCCAGGGCAAGGTGTCCGTAGCGTAGTACATCATGGGCACCTCCCGGTATGCCAGGATGCGCTCGCCCGGTTTGGTGCGTGCTCTGATCGCGGCGATCACCCCATCCAGGCTTTCTGCCCGTGCCCTTGTGGTGAAAATTCCGACCAATTTGGCGGATGTGAGAGGGGTGTCCAAGGACAACCGGTCGAGCGAATCTCGCTGCACGCCCCTGAAAACGAGATGATAGAACGACACGGTAAGGACGACCCCAGTCAAAGCGACCGCACCGGCTTTGAACCACCGCGCCGGCGCCCCAGGCGAACGTTCCCAGTTCCGACTCAACAAGAGCATCAGAGCCACGGTCAGGGGGACAAGCAGCCAGGCGCCATAGTGGGCTTTCCAAAGCGTGACAAAACTGCCCGCGGCGAGCATCAGGCAAAGCGCGTACGCCGCCGCAGTGAGAACCAAGATCCAGAAGATCTCGTTACGCTTTTCTGCGCGGTGCAGGGTCGCCAGAGCGGTCGGCAATATGAACACAAGCAAAAACGATAAGATGCTGAAGTTGTACAGGCCATCCCAATACAAATTCGTATCAACTATTATCGAATACAGCCAAAGTGCGCTTGCGAGAGCCAAAAGCGAATAAAACGCGTAGGTCTGAAATCCCCTCCCCGGGATCGGAAATCGAAATGCCGTGGCGATTAGAGCGATAGCGCCGAACACATAGTACGCGTCGCCGAACACGTGCGAGATCTGACGCCAAGCTCGCTGGAAGATCTCGCCGAGCGAATAATCCGATCCCTGAACCGAGACGGGATTAATGAGAAGAGACAAATATCCTGCCGGCAGAACGAGCAGATGGAACACCAGGAATCCTACGGCGAACGTCGTATAGACGATAACGGCGGCTTCGAGTGACGTCCGGGCCTTCGACCGATCGACCGCCAAAGCGATAAGCCAAACTATGAGCGGGAAGATCAATAGTGCCCCGGCTGTGATCCGGGCGAAAAAGGCCAACAGCAACAGAAAGCCTGCGAAACCGGCCTGCAAGGCACCTGCAGAAAGAAGTAAGCTGCCTTCGGGTTTGCGTTGGATCAGTTGGAAATACAATAGGAAGAAGAGAAGCGCGATCAACGACGGCGCGTAATCGTAGCTGATTAACCCGAGAAATGACGCAAAAAAAGGTGCCACGGCCAAGGCGGCAATGACAACCAGCCAGTGCGCATGAACCCTGCGGCAGACGATACGGGCTGCCAGAGCAGCACAAAGGGAAAATAGTAACGTCCCGCCCAGTCTCGCGCCCAGCATACCTAGCCCCAAAAAATCGGTGCCGGCCAGCCACACCCCGCCAATCACATCGGAAAACCACCAGAAGGGTTGAACCAAGACGTAGTCCGCCTTGAGGTCCCAAAATAATGTCTGGTTGGTCAGATGGAAGCCGGGGTCGGTGACGTCGATGCCTTGGAAGATAAAAGGCAACAACATGAAGAATGATATAAAGAATGTACAAGTAAAGGGCCGAACCGCTAAGACGTCAACGGCATTCTTCCAATTGCGCCCTCTGTCGAGAGCGGCTGGCAAATACTCAGAATCGGACATTACTTTCAAACCCAGTTAGATCAGCAATCCCTTCAGCCCGTATCGCACGCCAATCCCGTTGTCATGCGATGTCCCGGCACATCTCGCCAGGCCGCACGCATGCGACTCCAGGCGGTCAGGACAAGGCGCGGTAAATCCTCTTCACTCCGGGATCGATGCCAAGATTTTCTCGAATTCGGTGTGGTCGTGGATGTAATCGGCTTCATCGTAGCGGTCCGATGCGAGAACCAGGACCACCGTATCATCGTCGGTCGCCCGCAAGCTGACCCAGCACAGCGGCGGCAAATACACTCCCACGTCGGGGCCGGCGAGAGCCGTCTGCAAGCGGCCCGACCGACCCTGCGCCTCAAGCCTAAGCCCCCCGGAAAGGCAGATTATGAACTGATGCTGCTTGCGATGGGCATGATCACCGCGCCGCGCCCCCTTCGGAAGCCCAAAGAGGTAGAATGCACGCTTGATGTCGAATGGTACTTGGTCGCCAGCTTCCACGACTCCCAGGCTGCCGCTGGCCGGACTCGGGATCGTGCGCAATGGCCGAAGTGCGGGAGCCGGAGGTGGCTCGGGCTGTTCTACGGCGCCCCCCAGGTTCGTCACTTTTTGAGGCACATCTTTGCTCCCAGATAATTCAGCGGTGTCATCACTATTACGACAATAACCGGAGCGAGGCGGAGGTGCATGTGCAGCTGCTCCACCAGAGCGCTCAGCATGCCGAGGCCGATGGCATAGCTGGATAGATAGAACACCGTATAGGCAAGGGCGCGCCGAAAGGTGATCGATATCGAGAAGACGAACCGGCTGTTCGCCAAGAACGAAAAGCCGATGCCCAAAACAAAGCACAGAGAATAGGCGAGCCAGTAGGGCAGAACAAAGACGAGAGCCTGATAGATCAGAAAGGTGAGCGCGCTATTGACGCCGCCCACGATGAGAAACCCGCCGATTTTCGTCGCCTCTTGCCGCATCGCCATCATGCTGGCCGCCACCTGGCAAACTGTTCAGCGGCCCGCCGGCTAGGCACGGACTTCATACACGTCATGCATCACCGCGCGGCCGCCGAAGCCTTCTTTCTGTTCGATCAACCCAGTATTGAGATCGCGCCCCGGAGGCGTGTTGGAGGGACCGAAATCAAACCATGGTTTGGTCGAACAGTAATCTCTTACGAGTTCGGTGAACAGGAGATCGAGGGCGGCAAGCTTCCGGCCTTCGTCGTTGCTTGCGATATACTGTACATGCGCCACCAGGTCCGTTTCATAAATGACGGTGCCGGCAATCAGGGAGCCGGAGGCGTTGCGCGCGCCGAAGAGCTTGATGCGCTCCGGGAAAAGGCTTCGCAGATGGTTGATTTCCTCAAGACTGTGGACCGGGGCGACGCCGAAGCGCTGCTCGAGATGACCGGTCAGCATTGCCCAATAGCCTGCCCAATCGTCATCTTTTCCGCTCGAAACCTTCTCGGCCCGAGCTTTGCGCGCTCCACGCGCGCGACGGTCCTGTATCACGGGAGGATGGCCCATGCCTATTACCGACAACACATCGCGACGAATCAACCGCGCGCCCCGGCGGAATAGTGCAAATCGGTCTTCCTCTGCGGGTAGTCGGTGGTAGATATGAGGGATGGTCTTGTAAAGCACGGACTCTATCCCTCGGTCTCGATAGTACTCCAGGACCTTCTCGAAAACGTCAAGCATTGTTGGCGTCTTCATGTCGGGACCGATGACAAACCCTCCGTACGTCAGGCCGTTGTGGCTGCAAATGCGGTCAGCCACTTGGTGGGCGGGAAGGAGAGCGCAAATTCTGCCACCCCGCTCGATGATCACAGAGTGATCTTCGAAGCGGTCGGAATGGTAGTCCATGTAGGTGCGGCGCAATATGAACGTGCCGTTCTTGCTGCTCTCGACAAAGGAGTCCCAGGCGCCCGCGCAGCCCGGCTCATAACAGAACACTTTCAGCGACAACTTCGTGGGATCCTGAGCCAGCTACAGGTAGGTCTGGTTTATGACGCTTTCGGGCTTGTTGTTGACCATTTCAAAGGTCCTCCACAGATATTCGCCGATTATGCCCAGCATCACCAGAATAGTCCCGGAAAAGAAGCTGATGAGCGTCACGATCGTGGCGAAACCCTGCACCTCTGATCCGTCGAACAACGTTTGGGCGATTATGTTGAGACC
>Ga0265303_10003179_pt1 | contig 10260 bp, 10 predicted proteins | sample Helome_2_FD_192494 | JGI IMG/M metagenome (GOLD analysis project Ga0265303, IMG submission 192494) | Marine sediment microbial communities from subtidal zone of North Sea - Hel_20160317 (Illumina Assembly) | ecosystem: Environmental > Aquatic > Marine > Subtidal zone > Sediment ... | reverse complement strand
TTTCTTACTAATTAGCGTTGCTTTTTATTTTGTAATGCACATTTATTCAGGAAAGAAGACTGCTCCGGTCTATAAAATTGGCTTCAATACGTTTTTTGTGATAATGGGTGTAATATCCGTATCTACTGAAGAAGCAGGTACTGAGATTTCGGAACGTCTGCTACAAATAGGTCTGGCTGTTCTTTACATTATAGTGGCTTTTAAAGTTGTCAATACTATTAATAATCCGAAATTATTGAATGAATAAAATAAATCTGACATATTTTCTGATCATTACTTTTTTTATCGGACTGTCCTCCTGTAAAATTCAGAAAGACTATGTCGCTCCTCAAATTCAAGATGTTTCTAATTATAGTAGTGGTATAACTTCAGACAGCAGCAGCTTCGCCGATATATCCTGGTGGGAAATATTTAATGATTCTACATTAGTCAGTTTAATAGAAGAAGGACTCACTAATAATCTTACTTTAAAAAATACAGTCAGTTTAATTGAGCAATCCCAGCTTCAATTAGAGATAGTCGGAGCACAATTATATCCTGCAATAAACTATGGTGTTACTGGTGATATTACTAAAAACACATTATCATCTGCTACTACTCAAAATGTAATTGCAGCAGCAAATGTCTCCTATACCCTAGATCTATGGGGAAGGATCAGAAATCAAAATGAAGCGGCCTTGCAAGCTTATTTGGCTACAGAAATGGCGTACAACCAGGTACAAGCCACTTTGGTGACGCAAATTGCAACTATCTATTTTACCTTGAGAGATGTTGACAATAAGATTATTGTTACTGAAAATATGATTGAATCGCTATCAGAATTCAGAGATATCATAGAGGCACGCTATAATGGAGGTTTTATATCTAAAGTAGATTTAAACCAAGTTATAATTAGTCAAAAAGACGCAGAAGTAACATTACAAGCCTTGTTCCGTGGAAGAAAACAAATAGAAAATGCCTTAAGCACAGTTTTGGGATCCACACCAAAATCTATTCCAAGAGGATTAGCACTTCAAGATCAGGTGTTTCCTTCAGAATTACCAACAGCTGTTCCTGTTGATCTATTACAACGAAGACCTTCGATCTTGATCTCAGAGAGAAAACTAAAAGCTCAATTAGCAACTATTGGTGCGGCTGAGGCATTGCGCTATCCAAATTTTACACTATCATTGGATTTGGGCGCTCAAATTACCGATCCAAGTTTGCTGTTCAGTAATATAGCAGGTAATTTGGTCGGACCCATTTTTAATAAAGGGCGAATTGAAAATTCCATTAAAATAGAGGAAGAAACTTTCAATCAACTTATTATAGAATATGAACAGTCTTATTTATTAGCTTTTCAAGAGGTAGAAGATGCTTTAATAGCCATTGATACCTACTATAATGAATTTGAAATTAGAAAAGAACAATTAACGCTTTCACAGGAAGCTTTAGATTTATCATGGGTACGATATAATGAAGGAGTAACTTCATTCTTAGAGTTTTTAAATTTACAAACCTCATTATTTAGTGCCCAATTAAATGCCTCAGACAGTTACAAATTACATCTACAATCAATAGTTAAATTATACCTGGCTTTAGGTGGTGGATGGGAAAAAGAAATTTAATTTCAAAAACAATCCCTTATTATGAAAAGCAAAATTACAATGACGTCATTTATTAGACTTTCAGTCTTAGTATTACTCATTTTATGGGCATTATATATTGTTAGACCATTTATTGGTTTATTGGCTTGGGCAATTATTCTGGGTGTTGCTATCTATCCGTTTTATCAAAAATTAGTAGCTATGGCCGGACTGAAACTAAAGAAAATGGTATCTATTATCTTCGCATTGGTCACTGTAGCCATATTAGCGATACCCTCGTACTCCATTTTTAGTTCAGTAATTGAAACTACAACCGAAACCATTCAACAATTAAGAGACAATACATTAGAAATAGCAGGGCCTTCTGAAAAAGTAAAGGATTGGCCAATGGGCCAACAAATATATGCGGATTGGGACAAGGCTTCTAAAGATGTAAAAGCATACGCTTTAACCCATAAAGATTTTATTCTTGAAAAAGGAAAAGGAATTTTTGGTAGTTTTTTAGGAATTATGGGCACCTTATTGGTGTTAATCCTCTCATTAATTATAGCTGTGGTTTTTATGCATAATGCAGAGGGAGGTTATATCACTTCAGTAAAATTAGCGAACAAACTCGTCGGTAAGGATGGAGAAGATATCATAATTATGTCTCGTAATACAATTAGAAGTGTTGTAAAGGGCATTTTATTGGTGGCGGTAATACAAGCTTTTTTAAGTTTTATAGGTTTTAAATTAATTGGATTACCAGCGGCTGGTATTTTTACTTTAATCGTAATGGCAGCCGCTATTATTCAAATTCCAGTTACCCTGGCGGTAATTCCAGCGATTATTATGGCATTTTCAATTTCCGATAATTCTACATATACCATCATATTTACGGTGTATATTATAGTAGTATCGCTGTTAGATAATTTTTTAAAGCCTGTACTACTTTCAAAGGGATTAAAAACACCTACTATCATAATTTTCTTAGGAGCCATAGGAGGTGTAATGCTTCATGGAATTATTGGTTTATTTGTAGGAACGGTTGTTTTGGCATTGGTGCATCAATTCTATTTGCGTTGGGTAAATACACCCGAGGAAGTTTAGGTTGGGCATATGAGATCAAAACAAAAACCAAGTCTTTAATAGCGTGATAATATAAGACATCAGGCTCTTGGCATATCAATAAGTTTATGGAACAATTGAAAGAAGGTGGAAGCCATTAGGTCATTCTAAGTTACGTCCTGCTACGGCCACTCCTAACTTATGAATAAAACTCGTTTTAACATTTTTATTAATTACCTTGGGTGCTTGAAAATTAAACAGATCACTTTAAGAAATCACTATGAAAAAATTAAGCTTACTCTTACTTCTATTATTTGCATTTACGCTCACTGCCCAGGACAAACCCAATATCCTGGTGATATGGGGCGATGATATCGGATGGGCAAATATCAGCAAGTACAACCACGGAATGATGGGCTATCAGACGCCTAATATTGACAGAATTGCCAATGAAGGTGCTATGTTCACCGATTGGTATTCCCAGCAGTCGTGTACCGCCGGACGCGCAGCCTTTATACTTGGGCAGCATCCCTTTAGAACGGGCTTGTTGACTATTGGTATGCCAGGTTCCGAACAAGGTATAAAAGACAACCAGGCAACCATTGCCGAATTGTTAAAGCCATTAGGCTATACTTCCGGTCAATTTGGAAAGAATCACCTTGGCGATCGCGATGAACACTTACCAAGCAATCATGGCTTCGATGAATTTTTTGGCAATCTCTATCATTTGAATGCTGAGGAGGAACCGGAAACTTACTATTACCCAAAAGACGAAGAATTCCATAAAAAATATGGTCCAAGAGGGGTTATCCACAGTTATGCAGATGGTAGAATTGAAGATACCGGACCGCTTACACGCAAGCGTATGGAAACAGCAGATGAAGAATTTACGAACGCCGCTATTGATTTTATCGAGAAAGCACATGCCGATGGCAAGCCTTTCTTTGTGTGGTTAAGTGCGACACGAATGCACGTATGGACACACCTCAAGGAAGAAAGTTATGGCAAAACCGGGATTAGCATTTATGCTGATGGCATGGTGGAGCACGACGATATGATCGGTACCGTATTGGATAAATTAGATGAGCTTGGTATTGCAGACAATACCATGGTCATGTACTCCACAGACAATGGTGCAGAGAAGATCACATGGCCTGATGGAGGAAATACCCCATTTGCCGGGGAAAAAGGCACGACCTGGGAAGGCGGTTTTCGTGCACCTTGTGTTATCCGATGGCCTGGTGTAATTAAACCTGGCTCGGTTTATAATGATATATTCTCACATGAAGATATGATGCCAACCATTTTGGCTGCTGCCGGGGTTTCTGATATTAAAGAGAAGTTATTGAAAGGCCATAAAGCAGGTAATAAAACCTTTAAAATTCATTTAGATGGCTACAACTTAAGGCCTTTCTTCGAAGGGGAAGTTTCAGAGTCGCCACGCAAAGAGATATTTTATTTTGACCAGGCAGGTAATTTAAATGCCCTGCGTTACAATGATTGGAAATTACACTTCTCCATTCTGGAAGGTGGTATTAATACGGCATACAGAAAGTCGCCGGCATGGCCTGTACTTATTAACTTACGGGCAGATCCCTATGAAGTATCCTGGAAAGACTCTGAGATGTATGTAAGGTGGTTTGCAGATAATATGTGGACCTTCGTTCCAGCACAGCAGATCACAGGAAGATTCTTGTCAACTTTTGTTGAATACCCCCCTGTACAAGGTTCATCCTTAGGAATAGACCAAGTGTTGAAATCTTTGACAAATGCAGCTGCGCCTCGCAATTAGAAAAAGAAGGTAACAGCTTAGATCAATATAATATAGAACCTGGAGCTAAGTTCATCTAGTAACTTTTCCAGGTTCTTCCTTCAATCCTCATTCGATTTTAAACCATATGTTATGAAAAAGTTTGTTGTGATGTTGTTCCTTGCAATCCCCCTCAGTGGTTTTTCCCAAATATTAGTTTCCTACAATAAAACTGATGACACAGACCTCTCCAGCTTTAAAACGTTTAAAGTTCTAGGATTCAAGGTTGAGACTCATCCTGAGTTCGAACCCAAACGTCAGGGACTAAATACCCTCATCCAGGAGATCAATAACCAGATGATGGCACGAGGTTATGTAAAAGATGATGAGAATGCCGACTTGATCCTCAATATTGGGGTTACCATTACAAAAGAACAGCAGACCCGGGAAACCGATATTCGCGATGCCCCAATGTATATAGGTCAGCGAAATTACAGTTGGAAATCCGAGGAGATCGTGACCGGGGTTTACAATGAAGGAACCGTGACATTAGACGTAGTGGACAGGGCCAATAACACCATGGTCTGGCAGGCTGTGGTAAGTAGTGTGCTCTCCGAAAAACGCGAAAAAAACACCAAAAAGATCATTCGCGGTGTGCAAAAACTATTTAAAAAATATCCGGTTTCAGCTTCTAAAAAGAAGTGAGGCTTTCGGTTTACGTTCTATGAAATTTGGGCTCGCCATAGCGTTAGCATTGCTCCTATCCATAGGGGTATATGGTCAGACGGATAGCCTGACCTTAAAGAATGGAGATGTTCTTGTCGGGGAGATAAAAGAGCTGACTACTGGTGTGGTCACCATGGAAACCTCGTATAGCGACAAAGATTTCCAGATCGAATTCAATAAGGTCGTCCGGATCCACATGAAACGAAAAAGTCTAGTGATCCTGGCAGGTGGCGAAAGGCGTTTCGGTCTGATTCAATCTAGGCAGGACGGTGAAGTAACAATCACTGGCGATGATGGGACATCCGAAACCGTGGATATGGAAAAACTGGTTGGGCTCCAGGAAGTCTATGATAATTTCTGGAAGCGTTTTCGGGGCGAGATCGACCTGGGGCTTACATTGACTAAAGCCAATTCCAACCGTCAATTTACGATCGGGGGCTATACAGATTATACAGGTGAAAAATGGATGTTGGAAGGAGGCATTAATTTGTTGCAATCTACCCAGGATGATGCAGAGAAAGTACGGCGAACAGATGCCCATATTGAGCTTATACGCTTACTGCCAAAAAATTGGTACTTGCTGGGTGATATCTCCTACCTCAGAAACACTGAACAACTTTTAGACGGACGAACCAGCTTCAGTTTAGGTTTTGGTAAATACCTGGTAAGTACGAATAAAATGTATTTAGGGTTGTCTTCCGGTTTTACCTATAACATTGAAGACTATGTAGATGAATCCCTGAACAAGTCTTCCTCGGAATTCTTTGTGTCTACTACCCTGGAGTTATTTGATTTTGAAGATATCGATCTCCGAACCGGACTCAAGGTGTATCCAAGCCTCTCAGAAAGCGGAAGAGTGCGGGCCGACTATGATTTTACCATGAAATATGATTTGCCGTTGGATCTATTCATTAAATTGGGTTTCATTTTAAATTATGACAACCAACCGGCTGTTAACGGGAGTCAGACTGACTACGTGATCATTAGTGGTTTTGGTTGGGATTTTGATTAAAAACGTTAGGTTAACTTAAAAATTGAGAACATGAAAAAGATCGTTTTATTAGGAGGGGCATTACTTTTCCTGCTTACCGGTTGCGGCAGTAGTTACCTTGCTAACTCAACCAATGTAAGTAAGCAGAAAAAATCCTATGATAAGATCCTGGTTGTGTCCAGGACGAAGGACAAAACAGCGCGCATCAATTTCGAGAACCAGGTCGTACAAGATCTCACAGCAAACGGTGTACAGGCTAAAACTTCAGTAGAAGTGATTAAAAGTGAGAGTTTCTCCAAGGAAGTCACAGAAGAGCAGGTTGCAGGCATCCGGCAAAAATTACTAGCTGAAGGTTTTGACGGAGTGATCATCACCAACCTGATCAATGCCGAGGAATACACAGATGTTACGCCCGGTACCATGAGTACAGGATATTATCCGGTACGGTATGGACGATTTGGGCGCTATTATAATGCCTATCCTGTGTCCTATTGGGAACCGGACCGTGTAGAAACTGGGATTGAATATACCCTCGAATCTTGTCTGTATGACATTTCGGTAGACCAAAAAGATAACTTACAATGGGTGGGAAGATTCAAAGTGAAAAACCCAAGTGATCTTATAGATGCCATTGAAAAATATTCGAATGAACTGACGACAGCACTCATGGAATCTAATATCTCAAACTAAATTTCTCTAATGCAAAATCAAACTAAAAAGATAGTTTCATATATACCTGTCTTACTGATCAGTCTTACTTTTATTCTTACCTCCTGTTCAGGGGCGAAAGTTTTATATACGTATAAAGCGGATCAGCTACCTGATATCCGGGACAATTCTGTCCTGGTCGTAGCACGTACGGCGAGGGAGGATATACGAAAAGCGTTTGAAGACGAGATCACGGAAGATCTGATCAAGCGGGGGATCAATGCCGAACCCAGCTACACACGGATCCCACAACTTAATCCGGATGAAAAGCTTACGGATGAGCGCAAGAATGAGATCAAACAAATGTTGGAAGAGGCCGGATTCAATGGTGTTGTCCTCACTGTTTTGAAAGACTACCAGGAGCGAACACGTGTGATCGGGGAAGGGGGCTATGATGCTTCTGTAAATTATGGCTACCGTGACCTTCCCACTTATATGGGTTCTGGGTTTTACGTCTACTTTCAACATCCATTGTCCTATTCTACTGAAGATCTTTACGTTCCTCAGTCGCCAGACGTCATCACTTCTAAACTATATGTAGTAGAAACTGTGGCTTTTGATCTGGAGAAGGAAGATGATAAACAACTTGTGGCTGTAGTGCGGGCTTCACTCGAGAATCCCAGTGGGGCCGCTTCAACCGCCAAGGAATATGCAAAGGCCATTGCTTCAAAATTTAAATAAATACAATTACACTAAAACAAAATTATCATGAAAAAATTCATTCTTATACTTCTTTGCCTGACACTGGGCATCCCTGCCATCGCACAAGATGAAGCCGTAGAATTACCTGTAGGAACCATCTTATTCCTAAGGGCTTCAACCGATATTTATGCGCCCAATTTTAGAGCCGGTGACCATTTCTTTGTAGAATTAGAAAAACCGATCACTAGCAAAGGCAAAGTGCTTGCTCCTGCAGGGACGGTCGTGCAAATGGATGTGCTCGTATCCGAGAACAAAAAGCGAAGAGCAAGTACATTTGGTGTCACGGTTGGCGGACTCATTATTGATAACTACTTACATCAGGTTAAGACGGAATCGAAGATTGTTACCACAGAAGACAAAGCGAAAGGTACAGGTCGAAAGGCCTTAGTTGGCGCCGGAATTGGAGCTGCTTTTGGTGGCTGGAGTGGCGCCGGTAAAGGAGCAGCCATAGGTACCGGCTCGGGAATGTTGGAACCCGGGACCGTTATCCATTTTCCCAAGGGAACAACAGCAACTTTTCAACTGGAAGCACCACTGAAAGTAGATTGGCTATAAGCCTTTTTTACAGCAAATAAAAAATCCCGCCTTGAGCGGGATTTGTCTTTTTAGAAAGCGTATGACAGGGTGATCGCATACCGGAATGCCGGCAGGGAAAATGTAGTTTCCCGGGTTTCGCCAGAGCCACCTTCGAAATCAAACTCGGCTCCCAGAAGATCCAGCACACTGTAATCATTCAGTGCATCATTCAGATCCGTATAGAACTCATCCGGTAAAGGTTGACGATTCGTTAATTCATATTTGTGACTGGCAAATCCCGGACCTGCGATCAGGAAATCCAGTTTCATGCGTTCACCTAAGGCTAGCTTATACCCAATCATTGCACCAAAGGATGTTACGTTAAATTTCCCATCTACATCAATGGCGAATTGCTCATCAGCGGCGTTGGTGTAATCCCCTAACAGATCGGAATTATAGCGCTGGATCTTAATAAATCCCCCAATATAAAAGCCTTCCATCCCACTGCTTATCTCATTGAGGTAATACCGGAAAGCCGGAGTAACCTTAAAGCCAGAATATGTAAGGTCGTTTGTTTGTATAAATTCCGTATCCAGGCCGGATAACTTTACCAGGCCTTCGTCCATTTTTAGACCCAGTCCTAAACCCCAGGTAGTATGCGCCCCAAGCGGACGCTCATAAGTAAATTGAAAGTCGGCATTAATAAGGCCTAATACTTCAAATCCTACCTCGTTTTTATAATCCTGTGCATATATAGTAGCAGAACAGGCAAATAACAAAGAAAACAATATGGGAAACCAGCTTCGGCTTAATTTTTTCATGATAATGTAGTGTTGGATTTTTCGTAGTAAAAAGGTACGGAAATAAAGGGGGCTTACAAAGGGGTAAGCATCTAATTTTAAGGATTTAATCAATGTCTTTTACCAATCGGAATCCAACGTGATTCATGGCTGCATCAATTTCCAGCGGCATACGTGCTGATACCCTGTAACTGGCACAATAGCTATCGTTACATAAAAAGGAACCGCCCTTGATCACCGTGTGCTGAGCATAAGGTGATTGCGGATTATAACTGCGATCAGGGCCTTTGGGATTATCAGTAAAGGAAGTCTGTGACAGCGACTGATAATAGCGGATATCATACCAATCGCTCATGATCTCCCAAACATTACCAGCCATATCATATAATCCAAACCCATTAGGTGCAAAACTCCCAACCGGAGCTGTATCTACAAAGCCATCGGCACCTGTATTTTCGGAAGGGAATTTACCCTGCCAAAAGTTACATTGATATGGGGATTGATTGACATCGATATCTCCCCAGGGATATCGCTGCTCTTCCAGGTCGCCACGAGCTGCCCATTCCCATTCGGCTTCTGTAGGCAATCGTTTGCTGGCCCACTTAGCATAGGTCTTGGCATCTGCCAGGGCAATATGTACGACCGGATGGTCATCTTTTCCTTCGATGGAACTGCCGGGACCATTGGGTTGTCTCCAATTCGCGCCTGTTGTCCAAGCCCACCATTGAAAATAATTGCTAAGATCTACAACGCCCTGGCGAGGGACAAAAACAAGGGAACCCGGGGCTAAATTTTCATCCGGGGGTTTTGGCGTTCCGGCAGGGAGTTGCTTTTTTAATTCCTCCCAATCCACCGGTTGCTCTGCAATGGTTTTGTAGCCTGTTGCATTTGCGAAGGCCATGAACTCTGCATTCGTAACTTCATAGGCCTCCATATAAAAGGAATCTACTTTTACCGGATGTTTTGGGTATTCCCTGTCTAATGCGAGTCGGCCTTCTGCCCCCATCAGGAAATTTCCTCCGGGAATCATAACCATACCGGAAAATTGGCCCGTACTGTCCGTAACTTGATCAGCCAGCATTTCTGCTCTGCCTTTAGGCGGGCAGCACGATTTGGAATTTTCCCCTATTATCTCAACCGGAGCATCTTTAACTTCCTGCCGGCATGAAAAGAGCACTAATATTATATAAGTGATTCCGAAAATGTAATACCATTTCTTCATAGGAAACAGATCGTGATCCAAAGCATTTCCTTGAATTCATGAATGATATAATTCAATACTTTTTTCATCACAATAACAGTCTATTGAAGGCTTTGAAATATCTTTTCAGCGTATACGTCGGCTGTTTTATAGGCGCCCTTAGGATCGTTGAGTGTGGTAGTCACCACGGCAACAAGTTGGTTGTCATCTTCTTCCCCTAAATTATAAGCTAC
>Ga0265303_10003178_pt1 | contig 10261 bp, 13 predicted proteins | sample Helome_2_FD_192494 | JGI IMG/M metagenome (GOLD analysis project Ga0265303, IMG submission 192494) | Marine sediment microbial communities from subtidal zone of North Sea - Hel_20160317 (Illumina Assembly) | ecosystem: Environmental > Aquatic > Marine > Subtidal zone > Sediment ... | reverse complement strand
ATATAAATTCTCCTCCGCTGTCACAACGGATCTGTTGAGGACGTGAGGTGGTTGAGGCTAATACTTTTTTGAACACCTCAATAAATTCCTTTCCTTGTTTTGTCTTCATAGGCTGTGCATATAAGTATTTCGAAAAAACATCTATGCAGAACATTATATATTTAAATTTTCGGTTCTCTGCTGCGTATTGTATTAGGAAGGTCAGGTCTATTTCCCAGAGTGCATCTATAGTAGGGCTATAAATTTTATCCCTAGGAAAGCGTTTTCGTTTCGTTCTGTTTAATGTATAAGTGTCTGTACTGGATAGGAATTCTTTCACGTCTGATCTTTTAATTTCCGGAAATTTAATCCTAGCTTGGTTAAAAAGTATTTCGGAATTTGAAAAACCGGCAGGACTTCTGATATCGAAATAAATTCGTTTAAGGTGTTTAGTATAAGCAGGCATGATGCTAAATGAGCTCTAATACCTTATGTTATATCATATATATATATATATATAAGTGTGTGATAATGTGGGTTATGTTCATTCAACATTCTCAAGTCAAAATGATACCACAGCCTCTGAAATTCGCTTCGCAAAGCTGTTTGAGGTTAGTGGGACAGAGCAACAGCGGCAAAACTGAGTTAATGAAACGGTTTATACTGGAACCAGGATGTTTTGAAAATGAATTCGAGGAGATCTATATATTTTTCAAACAAAATCAACCAGCATATACTGAGATGAAAGAAATTTTGGGTGACAAGTTAGTTTTAAGCCAGGAATTCCCAACAGAGGAATTTATCGAAAGTCTTGATAAGAACACACCTAAACTAATCGTCTTGGATGACTTCGGACTTCGTATATCCAAAAGCGGTGTTATTGCGGACTTAGTGATTAGTTCTCTTCATCATAGAAATACGACATGTATAATAATCGAGCATAATCTATACCCGCGAGATAAATATGCACGCCTGATAGCTTCCAACAGTCGATACCTTATTCTTTTCAAAAATATTAGAGACGGCTTACAGGTATCATGTCTAGCGAAACAGATAGCTGATGAACATTTCACATACAAGGATATACTTAAAATTTTTGGTATCGGTTTAGTGAAACCTTTTGATTATATCAGGATTGATTTCAGTTCTAAAACTCACTATACATTTCGCTTCAGTGCTAGATTGTTAGACCAATACCCTGCTGTCTATTTCTAAAACATGATACATTTCGTGGATATAATCATAGCTTTGTCTAAAGAGAATTTAAAAGCGTTGTTTTCAAAACCTGACAAAAGATTGATGCGTTTCATTATGAATGTTGCAGCTAATACGACAACTGGCTTCGGTGCTTTCAAGAAAACGATCAAAAAATTAGCCAATAAGAAAATTTCAGTTGACTATAAAAGAAAGCTTGTCAAAAAAAAAGGTCATTTATTCTTTCGACGGCTTGTTGTTCGAAACACTAGTGCGTATAAACAGTTATAAAGTCATGGTCCAAGAATATTCAGTTATACAGACTGCCGAATTGAAAGTACTACAATCGGACAAGGTGCCTGTCGAGCAACCAGTGAAAAATGAGGTAGTTGTTAATATAATAGAACCAACATCTGTGATACCTGGTAACGATGCACATGCCGCAATCTTAGAGTATATGCCTAAAGGTTTTTTGAAAAGGACTAAAAGAATTTTGGGTTTCATAGAAAAATTTCCTGAGATAATCAGTATAAACAGTGACGGTTTTCTTTTGATTAAAAACGTTCTACAAGATGGTAATGATATATCAGATCTCATACAGGCCTTGTTAAGTACATTGCCAAGAAAATTTGAACCCATAGGTATTCAAGGTTTCCTAGCTGCCATGGCAGAGATTAAGTTACCGTTGTCTCTTATATCAAATAGTAAATACCGTAAAATCGTCATGAATTATTCCAAATGTCGCAACACTAAATCTAAAGCGTTATCTAAAAAACAGAAAATCAAATGTTTGAGATACTATTGAGGAAAAAAGTAATAAACATCGAGTATTTAACATAGTGTTGTTGTTTATTCAATTAATATATATATATATACAGTTCAGATAACCCAACTTTTAGTTACATATCCACCCCCATCTATGGTTAACAGTGAATCATACATAGCCAATATTATAATATTTAATGCCTCTGTAGGGATGGCTTTGAATTTTATGGTAACTTTGAGTGAACCTTCTTGCGTGAACATGCTCATATCGTTTGAGTCTGGGTTAAGACTGTGTGAAAAAATGCAATACCCCTCTGCAAATTCTTTGTACGGTATGACGGGCACTTCTTGATTTGATATGCCTCTAAATAGTCCTAAACTTTCATACAGGTCGATATAGGTTTTCGTATACGCCTCACTACTAAAATTTGGATTCATAGATTTCGTGCTTATATCAGTGTCGCTTGTTTGAAAAATGACATTATCTATTTCAAAAGCTGTAGTTTTACCCATAAAACAATAGGGTGATGTTTTGGGATCTCCGTTTCTTTGAGAATCTAGGCAAACAGCTATCATAACGTGGGAGGGTAGAAATTTTTGACTACCTATAGTTGTCGTGTACACATTTGACTGGTTGGAAATGCCACTAAACGAACAATGAGGTCTTTTTAATAAATAATTCGCTTTCCCTCCGTTTTTAAGCTTCAGTCTAATACTGTTTAGAACTTTAGGTATAGGTGTGACATACTTCACGCGTACCACTATTTTATGTATAACTAGCTTATATTTTTTTTCATCTTTTCCGTCGGTGTGTATCACGAAGTCATCATCAGCTACTTTAAAAATTAATTCCAGTTTTTTGCCCTGATTTACGAAAAAACGGTCTTGATTGCACAATGGTATGTTTAATTGGCCACCCATAATGAACTTTCCGTTTGTTATGACTTTTCTCTGGGTGAAGCCTTTATTCTCTATCGTAGTGTCGTTAAATTGGCCACCCGTGTCTGGATAGAATAGAGCTGCGGCACCTAGACTTTTCACAGAACTGGCACCATAGGATAATAGATTCATAAAATAGGACATATAGTTATACATCGCATTGCAATCCATTAAGACTTTATAATCGTACTGTAGTAGTACATCTTGAAAAATGCTACCAATACCGTTATTAATTAGAGTTGTATCTTCCAAAACATCCACTTTTGTGATACCATCGGCATTCACTATTTCACTAGTGACGTATATCTGGACTGCTTTGAGGTCGATAAAAGATGACATGTGTTCGTTATCTAACTCTATGCGAATTGTTTTTTTATCAACGGTTGTCTCAATGGGTTCGAATTCTTTCCAATATATGCCCGCCACTGACGGTTCGTCCTCGGCAGGGGTGGAAAAAACGTCAAAACTGCCCGTCGACGTGTCGTCATTATCAGGCTCTTGATAACTCCGTTTCGTACCGGTACTCATGATTTATCTTTTAGCTTTTTTTCTCTTCTTAACAGGGGATTTTCTTCTTTTACTAACACCACCTTTGGTCTTCGATGGTTTCTTTCGGACTGTTCTTTTCTTTGCAGTCTTTCTCTTATATGTTGAAAATTCAGCTCTTAACCATCGATGAAGCATTTCAGAATTCGACGGCATTCAAAGTCATTTAGAGCCCCAAAAAAAAATGTAATCTTAAAATCGTAGTACCCAAAGAAAAAGGGATATTATCTCCAGCGAAATCTACGATGTTGAAAGTTATATAGTCTAGATTTAATCTTGTTAACTTTTTATAGTCGGCTTGTATGTTATCACTATAGGTGTTATTTGTTGTAAAAGCACACGAGAGAATCTGTCTACTGCTCTGGTCAACCTGTTCGCTGGTAATGAAATTACATTCTAAAAACAAAGACTTTATACATGCATCAGGGAAAATATCATCAGCTATCATATTATCCAAATCTAACGGCCCGTCGGAATGGAACCCCAATGCTGTTGGTAGCGACCCCTTTAGGGTGATTTTCTTAACATCGTTTTTCAGCACGATATAACATCGATCTTGTTTTAGTTTAAGAATGATGGATCCGCCGGTGTCTTTTTTAATCAGTTTATTCAAACTGTTAATCGTAGGGTATAAGCCGTCATTTAATTTATATTCTGTAGCTCTGTCATTATTATCAATCACAATAATACTTGAATTAGTTATATTGAACGGGGTTGGCGTCTTTAAACCCACTAGGGATATTTTTGTTCCTTCTGGTAATTGTATATTGATAGGACATGTAAACCGTTGGGCCGTATTTTGAGGAAAGAGCCGATTAGAAGAACATAATGTTACATATTGGTCCACCATTTTCAAACAGCTATGCGCGATGGTTTATTCCGCTTAACCTTCGCATTGGGGAGAATAGCCGAAAGGGTGAACGTGAGTAGACTCGTCCAGTACACCTCGTCCCCGTTTTTCAGTATCAGATTTGTCAGCGCAGCTAGTAAGGCCACAGCTAGGAAAGTCACCTGAACGGCGTACGTAATAAGACTACGGGAACAAAGCTGATTGCCAATGACCCAGCTATCTGAATTCTGTCTGTTTAGAGGAGCACTTTCTATAACATATGAACTCTTTGAAGCCATATTGTTTAATGATAAATACATACTGAATCACCACCTTATATATATATAAAAACAAAAAAATCCGGAGTATAATTACCTTTTTTTATTAAATCAGGAGTATACATTTACATGTTATGAGGTTTATAATAAAGTTCCAATTGGTCAGCTAGATAAGTCATCATACTCAAACGGTACATGTCAAAATACTTATCATCGTTTAGAATCAAACAATCAGGATTTAGATACAAATGTCTTATATAATTCGGATCGTAAGCCATAAATTGAAAGAAATCAGCACGAGTAGTATTTTTTATGATTAGAATAACATTAGCTCGATAAAAAGTATGTTCATCTATAATACTACCTCCACATAATTGGGTACAAAAACTATCTGCACAGTGTAGAGGACACTTCTTCATAGTATCACGTTCCAGCAATTCTCTTAAAAAGTTAATAAAACAACATGTTAGATTTCCTCCATATACCGTAGATAGAAAAATCTCTGTACGTATATTTAAAGCACATTCGTTATGAATGATAGGACCCACATATTGATCACACAGTGTACAGATACCATTTTTTATTTCCGGCAGTTTTGGATATCCACAACATGACAGGATAATATTCCATTCGTTATGAGTTAGTTTTAAAACCATTCGTTCATTATATGTTGAAATAAGCTGATGTTCAAATTCATTAGTAGTGTAGTTAAAAGTATATTCATGTGACAATTCGTTATTTAGATAAAGTTTATCATTATGCCAGAATCTCTGTACTCTTAAAATATAATCATAATCTAGTGTCATAAATACATCACACTTTGAAACGTTAATCCCTCTCGTTGACTGTGTGGCGGTAAACATTATTAGCTACTAAAAGAAAACAAACGATTCCGCGTGATAGTATGTTATCCGGTAGGTGGTGTTGATAGTTCTACGATAGGGGTTTTCTGATCGTATGTAGATTTCCAAGTTTGATGAAAATCGGTTAGAGCCGGAAGTACTTTGTTTTCCCAGAAATTTTTATCGAACGGTATTTTTTCAATATGTATGCCCCTGTAGGTATATATTACGAAATGACATATGGTCACCTCGCTGCAAGCCATTTGTGCTTGTACTTGAAAAAAGTAATTCGTGTTCTTCTTAAGCCTCCCGGTATTATCGATGTAGCGTAATTTTTTCAGTGCTTCCTCTGTGGTGCAATGTCTTGCGCTATAAGGTGCCTTCACTTCAATAACGCCTAAAAATTCACCTGTGGTGTCATAGAACAGAGCATCGGGGCTAGCGACTATAAACGGGTGGGTCCTAGATGTGTAAAGCCCCACCTCTCGAATTATATTTCCAGTTTGTTCGGCATATTTAGTCAAGGCTATCGATTCGCACCTGAGTCCGTGAGCGATAGCTGGAATTTTCGATAAATCTAACCGTTGTCTCAGTTTTGTGACAAAGTCAAGTGTTATTGGTTTCCGTCTTTTGACTATTTTGGCGATTTGTGTACTAGAAATTTTATTATTTTTAGCTTCAAACCATTTAGGATTTTTATATTGTCCTATTGTTAATTGTTCAACTTTTCGAACCTCTTGCGCCGAGAGCATGCTAGAAGATGTTCAATTTTTTCCACTCTCAATTTAAACCTTATACTGTCAATAGCCCAAAAACCTTGCCTATCTTCGAACGGTGGTATTTCTCTAAATGATACACTACCAAAAGAAACCTTGCGACAACTCACGACGCCCACAACATTCATAATGACGGAAAATGAAAAACAAGACATTATTTATATATACGCAGATCTCATTTTAATTTTTTTTAAAACATGCAGAATATTATAGATTTTCGGTACAGAATAAAAAATCAGCCATCTCATTCTCATAACTAACACAGTTAGTTATAAGCATGAGATCGTCACTAGCTATATTGTTCTCAACACTTTTAATTAATAAAGGTGTCATCAGGTGCACTAAATAGTTAAATAGTTGAATGTTACTTAAATAGTACATGTTATATATATGACAATGCCTGATAGGCCACGCCATTTTTTTAACCCACTTCATATCCAAGTCTTCTTTAAGGTATTGTATAATGTCTTTACGCAAAGTGTCAGAAAAAGGATTTATCCTGTTCATTAACCAATCCGTTAGCATTGTTTTAACATAAAGTCCGTCTAGTGTTAAAAACAACAACCTACAAGTCAACATATCCTTAGTTTCCAAAGCCTTGGGTAAATCTGAATGTCCTCCATATGGCATCTGGTCGATCTTGGTGATATCTCGTACCAGTTTACATCGTTCGTTTGCATTAAATGTTATCCAACGGTCACCGTTCTTGTAAAAAATAAATTCCCACAGGTTTTTAGCCTGATAACTAATATTATCACCTAGTAACACAATAGTCTTACTATCCAGGTTTGATAAAAATCTAAACATCATGCCGTAACTTAATGTTATTATATGATCATCTTTTCCAAAAGAATGGTTCATATTCGATAACTGAAATGTGTTTGCAACCTTGAATGCTGACATGATGCTGACATGATAAGGTTTTGTCAAGTTTATTTATACTAGATGAAAAACTAATTGATGCAAACATCTGTAATAAACACTACAGGTGCTTGTCATGTATCTGAAACCATCGATACAGGTGTCTTGTCTCAGATCCTAATCGTTGACTCAGATATGAAAATCAATATATAATGCCAATAAATTAACAAAAGGATTTTTAATTCATGCTGTTATAGATTTTTATTAACTTTACACAGACAAAGGGTGAAATTTTCTTTGTTATGACACAGTTGCAAATGTTCAAAGAAAACAGTTTTATAAACGCTCATACATAATAAACAAATTTGTCTTTTTTTTGAAATTCTCCTAAACAGGGGTCTTTTAAAGTAAGAACACTGGTCACATTTATCCATATCTCAGAAAAAACGGTGTGAGATAGCCGATATTAAAGCTTCTTCAGGTAACCAAACGTGGCGTGTCACTAAAACGGCGCCTGCAGTTGCGTTCACTATTTTATCATGTATTGATAAGCACTCTGATGACTGTATTGTATCCAAGAATTTTTTGTAATCGAGATGTGATGTACAATTTCTAACGTAGGGGTAATAAATCCAGTTTGACGGAAATTTTATAATTCGGTATATATCTGTTATAAATTTCGATGCGGTGAGTCTTATAGTGAATTTACTACATGTAAGTGTACGTATTGCTTCACTGACATCGTCGTGAGTAATGACTATTGGATAATAGATATCACGCAATCGCGATACTAAACCGCCCATTCTAGTAAAATACGTCCTACTGCCAATAAGACTAATTCAGATATGTTCAACATAGATATAACAGCGGAACATATACTTATTAAACAACTAGAATCTAGGATTATATTAACGAACGCTGATCTGACCAAAATCTTAACCAGTGATCACAACCGTGTAGACTTAAGTCAGGAGATTACGTTTTTTAGAAGAGAAAGTGGAAATATAACATTTCTTTTTTATCGAATCAACGAATACGGACATAGGATACCATGTTTAAGTCGAATAGACATTAGTAAGGATATTTGGCATGATATTATTAACAAGCGGACTTTTTTAGATGCACCCGTAATCAACCAAGGCATATGTATTAGTTGTGGAGCCGAGTCCGACATGACAGTTCATCATCATTGTGTAAAATATACTAGAACTCTGCAACTGTTTTTATTAACACCAGACGGGAAGGCATGCTTGTTTATATTCACTAAAATGCTGGCTTATATTTACGGGAGCACTAAAACATTTCATATTAAAAATAAATCTTTAGATATATTAATGCATCTAAACTTGGATATAAAGCATGACGTCTTTAAACCCATATATGATAACTGGATTAGACGAAAAAATCATCCATTCGCATTGGAAATAAACTTTAATTACTTTATCAAGACATGTGGACCTCTAATCTGTGAAACGACTTTACTTGCTCTGAATTACTAAAATAAAAAACTCAATTGATATATTTTCATTATTTTTTTATTCCTTTTTTTGAAATGTTCAGTTGATATTCCTTAAAAAGGCTAACACTGTCAGACATAAGTTCTCCGTTGTAATAAAAAGCCGGTGGTAAACTGTTTTTCTCGCGTGATATGAGATGATTATATAAATATAATACAGCGTTTAAAGACATAACATCAGTTGTGCACCATGTACGTATTTTAAACTCATAAAACAATTCATCTGTTAAACGCGTCAAACTGCCATGCATTGAATTTTTATCAGCATCCTTGAAACCATCCCTAAGCTGAAAGTTCCTATAAACTAGTGAATATCCTTCGCCTGTGGGTAAAGTTGGTTTATTAAGTCGGTTAACTTTTTCAATGTGTAGTTGCATTTTGTTCATGTGGCTATTATAGTTCTGTTTTAAATAATCATAAATATCCGACACTGTATCGAATGGTCCACTCTGGTAATAGGTACGGGCAAATTCAAAATCCTCATTGCCACAAACAAGCATCAGATCCTTTAGTTCATGTGATTTAAACGCCATATCTGCTGGAAATTCCACCATCATTCTAAACATAAACATCACGCAACGATCTAGCTCAATAACAGTTGTGAGTAAATCATTCGCTTAGCGGACTTTATATAGTCATGAGCTCGTCGGTAAGGAAAATATTTAGTTGATGTATTTATTATATAGATTTTCACTATCGGGTAGATGTATACCACTGAAATAGATTTCAGGAAGGGCAAAATCGCCTGTCAGGTTTATAATATCTCTATATAATTCAAGAGTCTCTATTAATGATCCAATCTCTTTAGACTGGTAAATTTCTATCACAAAATGTCTATATTTCTCAACCGTCGTTAATATAACACTATCCGGGAAATTCACTTCAATAATCTTTTCCTTTTCGAAAATATATCTTCTAAATACAAACGAATACATGTTAACCTATCAAATACTATTTACTATGTGACTCGTTTTTATAACGGTGCATGTTATTTATACTATGGATGAAAAACCGTCTAAGACCCGTTATTTATTTTTTTTTGCAGAAATTTGTTTGTACCTATACTCTAAATGGATCGAAATGTCGAAAGACGTTTTATAGAAAATCACACTTTAATACACATATGCAGAGACATGCGACAGGCTTCCACTGCACGATATGCCCAATCAGCTTCGCATCTAAGAAATCGCTCGAAAAACATGTTAAGCTGCATAAGAGTCAAGATGAACCAATAGCTTCAACCTCGAGTTGCAATACGGAACAACAACAACAACAACATGCCTGCCCGATTTGTGAAAAAACATTCAAACAACGATCGAATATGTTAAGGCACAAACGTACAGAACATACCGATGGTACTTTTGATTGCAAAAAATGTAGTATACCTTTTAGCGATGGGAAATCACTAAACAGGCATAACAAAGCCAAACACAAAGATTTACCTAAATTACCGCAAATGACAGAACATGAACCGGATAACAGCTGCCCAATTTGTCAAAAAACATTCAAACGTCGGCATGACATGCTAAAACACAGGAGGGTAGTACATGGACTAACAAACATCGTTGGTGAATACAAGTGTCCTTTATGCCCGCGTAAATTTACGGCTGAAAATACATTTCAAGATCACATGGTATATCATAGAAGAGTTGAAACCCAGCCCGAAAAATCATCGGATAACAGCTGCCCGATTTGTCAAAAAAAGTTTAAACACCGTCAGAGTATGTTACGTCACA
>Ga0265303_10003177_pt1 | contig 10263 bp, 9 predicted proteins | sample Helome_2_FD_192494 | JGI IMG/M metagenome (GOLD analysis project Ga0265303, IMG submission 192494) | Marine sediment microbial communities from subtidal zone of North Sea - Hel_20160317 (Illumina Assembly) | ecosystem: Environmental > Aquatic > Marine > Subtidal zone > Sediment ... | reverse complement strand
GCGTACGAAGCTCATTTCCCCACCCGTATCACGATGGAGCTTCCCAAGAAGAATTCTCATGCCAAGGACCTCGTCGTCGTGTCGCTCACCGTGGTGCATCCGAGCGATGCCGCTATCGCCTCTGCGGTTGATAGGAGACGAGCGCAACTACGGCGGGTGCTTGAACAGATTGACGAGCAGGGCGCTGCGGCGTCCACCAAACATCTCGTGCGTGCCCTCGGGGCCAGTCACGCCACGATCAAACGAGATTTAGCCCATATTCGCTCCTGATTTGTGGTGGTTGCCTTCGTTCAAAGAGCTGAAGAGAGAAGTGATCCCCTAAAATTTTCCATAGTCCGCAAACGTTCCTACGCTCTACTAACACGTTTCTTTGATACTGGAGCCAACGAAACTACTTCAGGAGTGCACATGCGTCGCCGTATCCTCATCACAGCCGCCATCGTTATTGCCAACCTTGCAGCCGCATTGCCTGCCTCGGCTGGCATCATCGTTCACCGATAAGCAGTCTTCTTTTTGATTTGATTCAACCGAACCACGATCAGAAAATTGGCGAGGCAGCCTCCTCCTCGCCTCTTTTCGTCGTGGTTTACGAAAAGGAAGCCGTGATGAGCGATCGCTTAGAAGACGCAAGCTGGCGGGTCAGAGTGGCGAGAGCGTGGCGTTTTCTCTTTGACGAGCCGGGTGGAGCTCCCCGAGGGCGGATCTGGTGAGGGCTCGAGCAGGGTTTGAGAGTCTGGCGACGCGCGTTGGATTCACGAGAGACAGGAGAGCTCAGCCGCCTTCCTACGGTCGCGCCGTAGATCTAGCCGTGGATCGATTCGAATTGAACGCTCGATTCACGACGGATGAACATGGCATCATCGTCAACGTTTCGCCGCTGCTTCTGGAAACACTTGGTGCCGATGGCGATGCGGATCTGATGGGCGCACCTCTCAGCGACCTATTCGTCGATCCGGATATGGCAACCACGCTGGTTCGCCGCCTGACCCCGAGAAGAACTCTCCGAGACGCTCATGCTGAGGTAAAGCGTGCTGATGGCACCACTATCTGGGTGAGCATCTCGATGCAGCGCCCGACCGAGGGGGGCAAAGTTATTGGGACGATGGTGGACGTTACGCATTTTGCGCAACTCGCGCAGAACCTCTTTCGGAGCGAGTCTCGATACCGTTCTGTCTTTATGGATTTGCCCGCGCCCATGTGGGAACTCGATCTGACGCAAGCCTGGGCACTGCTGCACCGCTCTGGCTACGCCATCGTCGCTCCGGTTGATTTGGAGCGAGAGCTGATGGATCGGCTCAGAATCGTGGATGCCAACGATGCTGCGCGCGCGGCGTTAGGTCTGTCAAGCCAGGCAGAGTACGTCGAGATGTTAGTGCCGTTGGCTACCCTTCTGGGTGGTCCCGAGCTGATGTCGATGCATGTCCAGGCCTTCCTTGGTTCGCCGGGTCCCTTGGTGGCCGAGATGACCGGGCATTCGGCGCGCGGTGGCGAGCAGCCGTGGAACGTTACGTGGATTGCACCCGATGCGATCGGCCGTCGCGATGTCTCCAGAACGGCTCTCGCAGTGGTGCCTAGGACTGAGATCTCGCTCTAGGCGGTGCGCACCCTGTATATGCGCCGATTCGCATAGACGCTCCGTCGGTTGCTACAGTTTCGGCTTCAATCTTTGAGGTATCACATGTTTGGGAAAAGATCATTGGACGTGGCGTCGGTGCACGGTCGACTCGCCGAGGGAGCCATCCTTGTTGACGTCCGCACCAAGGAAGAATGGCGCCAGGCTCATGTTCCCGGTGCAATTCGTATTTCGCTCGACTCGTTGCACGGTCGCCAGGACGCTCTGAAGCGTAAGTACTCGGATAGCGAGTTGCTCGTTATCTGCCGGTCGGGCAGTCGTTCCGCACAAGCGGTGCGTTTCTTTTGGTCCCTAGGCATCAACGCATTAAATGTGCGTGGCGGAATCAACTCCTGGAAACGTAAGGGCCTGCCGGTGACCCAAGGGAATTAGCCCGACCGGCTGTTTCGAATAGAATCGATAGGTTTCTAGAAACCGTCATCCGAACTGCCCGCCGGTTCCGTATACACCCGAACGAAGGAGCCCCCTCAAAATGAATTCCGTGATAGAACCCGCCCGTTTTGTGAAACTTCGCAGATACAACGCCGTCATGGGAGCGTTGCATTTTGTGCAGGCCCTCGGAATCCTGGCGCTGGCCAACGACTTCTCGCTGCCTGTTGTTGGGACGTTCTTGAACGGCCCTCCTGGATCGGACAACTTCCAGTCGAACCTCTTGTTTGATGTGCGGGTTGCCTGGGGCGTCGCGGCGTTTCTCTTGCTGTCCGCGGTTGCTCACCTACTGCTCGTGTTGCCCGGCATCAACTCTTGGTACAACGAGAACCTCGCTCTTGGGCGCAACTACGCCCGTTGGGTGGAGTATTCGTTGAGCTCGTCGCTCATGGTTGTGCTCATCGCCATGCTGACCGGCATTGCTGAAGTCTCGGCCCTTCTGGCCATCTTCGGGGTCAACGCATCGATGATCCTCTTCGGCTGGCTCATGGAGAAGTATGAGGACGCGGGATCGCCCAACTGGATCGCTTATTGGTTTGGCATCATCGCCGGGATCTTCCCGTGGATCGCCATTGGCATCCATCTCTGGTCGCCCGGTTCTGACGCCGCCCCGCCGACCTTCGTGTATGTGATCTTCATTTCGCTCTTCATCTTCTTCAACACCTTCTCCATCAACATGGTGTTGCAGTACCGCAAGAAGGGGAAGTGGTCTGACTATCTCTACGGAGAACGGACTTACATCTTGTTGAGCCTGCTGGCCAAGTCAGCGCTGGCGTGGCAGGTCTTCGGGGGAACGCTCGCTCCAACCACGTAGACCTGTCCGACCGCCCCTGAGCTATCCGTGAAGTTGCGGCTTGTAGAAGCTTCCTAACTGCGCCGAGGCAGGGATCTTGACGCCAGCTACCTCGATCTCGAATAAGCCCCCTTCGATCCAGTCCTTGGTGACGCCGTCCGGGTTGTTGAGATAGCCCATCGCCAGGGCGGAGCCGACCGTGTAGCTCCACATGCCGGAAGAGGTCCGGCCGACCAGCTTGCCGTCGCGGAGGATTGGTTCGTCGTGATAGAGCAGCTTGTCGGGGTCTTCGAGCTTGAACTGCACGAGGCGCTTCGGCAGTGGCTGGCCTCGTTGGGCGACAAGTGCATCCTTGCCGGTGAACCCGCCTGGCTTGTCCCAAGCTACCGCGAAACTCAAACCGGCTTCGACCGGGGTGTCTTCGTCGGAGATGTCATGGCCCCAATGGCGATAACCCGATTCGAGGCGGAGCGAGTTCATGGCGTGATAGCCCGCCAGTTTGAGTCCATGGTTCGCCCCGGCGGTGGTGAGACCTTCGTATAGCGCGGGCGTATCAGGCGCCGAAACGTACAACTCCCAACCGAGGGCTCCCACATACGAGAGGCGCATGGCTGTGACCGGGACTCCGGCCAGAGTGACGTCTTGGCGAGTGCCAAATGGGAACGCTTCCGAGGACCAATCGGTTTCTCCGAGCTCTTGGAGTACGGCACGGCTGTTGGGGCCCATGAGCCCGAGCATGGAGATGTCTTTGCGATGGGCCATTGCGACATCGCGACCCCGAGCGGCCCGACGAAGGTGGGTCCAGTCCCTCGTGCGGGGCGCAGGAGCGGTGACCACCATGAACTCTTGATCTCTCGAGCGGCTCACGGTGAGGTCGGCCTCGATGCCGCCCTTCGTGTTGAGCCATTGGGTGTAGACAACCTTGCCGAGGGGGACATCCATGTCGGCGGCTGAGAGTTGGTTGAGAATGTTTAGAGCGTCTGGTCCCTCAACGGAGAATTTGGCGAACGAGGTCTGATCGAACAGGCCGACGGTCTCGCGGACGGCGCGGCACTCGGCTGCGGAATTCTCGAACCAGTTCTGCTTGTCGTAGGAATACTCGTACACCCGTTCTTGGCCATCATTGGCATACCAGTTCGGTCGTTCCCATCCCGCGGTCTCACCCCACACGGCGCCTGCCGCATTTAGCTGATCGTGGATGGGGGATTTGATGATGTCGCGGGCTGACTCATACTGGCGGAATGGCCAGTGCATGGCATACAGGAGCCCGAGCGACTCGGAGATTCGGTTCTTCAGGAGGCTCTTGTCCGCTTGGTAGGGATGGGCGCGCCGAATGTCGACGCTGTTGAGATCCATGGGTGGCTCACCGTCAATGATCCAATCGGCCATCACCCAGCCGACGCCGCCCGCGGACTGGATGCCGATGGAGTTGAATCCGGCCGCTACCCAGGCGCCGTCCACCTCGGGCGTTTCGCCGATGTAGTAGAGGCCGTCGGGCGTGAACGCCTCGGGTCCGTTGAAGAACAGCTGGAGACCGGTTTCGCCCAACACAGGCATGCGGCGCAGGGCGCGCTCGAAGATGGGGCCGACGTGATCCCAGTCCTCCGGGAGCGTGCCGAACTCGAAGTCGCGGGGGATGTGATCGAGGTTCCACACTTTCCCGCGCGGCTCGAAGAACCCGGCCATGATCTTGCCGGTCTCTTCCTTGAAGTAGGTGTAGTTGCCAGGATCGCGTACCGTCGGAGCTCCGGGCTTCACCGCTTCGATGGGCTCGGTGACGATGTAGAAGTGTTCGCAGGCCTGCAACGGAATGTTGATGCCCGCCGTGGCTGCGAGCTGGCGAGTCCACATGCCAGCAGCCATCACGACCGTTTCAGCCTCGACGTATCCCTGCTCGGTCTCGACGCCCACGATCCGTTCGTTTTCGGTCTTGAGAGATGTGACGGACACGCCTTCAACGATCTTCACACCCTGGTTTTTGGCGCCCTTGGCGAGTGCCAGCGTCGTGTCGACCGGGCTGGTCTGTCCGTCCCGGGGGATGTAGACCGCGCCGATCACATCATCGATGTTCAGTGTGGGCCAGTAGTCGACCGCTTCGGTCGGACTGATCTCGTGGACGTCCACGCCAACCGTCTTGGCCATGGACATGCCCCGGAGGATTTCTTCCCACCGCTCAGGATTGTCTGCCACGGAAATGGAACCCGGCACACGATATCCCGTGGCTTGTCCCGTTTCGGCTTCGAGGCCTTCGAACAGTTTGGCCGAGTAGGTTGCCAGGCTGGTCAGACTGTGTGAAGACTTGAGCTGGCTCACCAAGCCGGCCGCATGCCAGGTGGTTCCACCAGTGAGCTGGCCCTGCTCAAGTAAGAGCACATCGGTCACGCCCCGTTTCGCCAGGTGGTACGCAATGGAGCATCCGACGATGCCGCCCCCGACGATCACGATTTGGGCTCGCGAGGGGAGTTGGGACATGGGGACCACCTGTTGCGCTCAGTGAAACGTTGCGTTGACTAGGATAGCGGATATGCAATCAGTCGAGCGGGTGTTCTCCATACTTCGTGCCTTGGCCGCCCAAGGCGGTCGCGGGACCGTCGGCTACGTTTCCGTGCACACCGGGCTGCCCAAGAGCACCGTGTCGCGTACCTTGGCTGCGCTTGAAACGGAAGGTGCAGTCGAACGCGTTGATGATGGGGCTTACGCCATTGGCCTGGGTCTCACGAGCCTTACCCAGCAGATGGATCAGACAACCATGTTGCGACAAGTCACGGAGCCCTACCTGCGCGACCTCGTCGCTGAGTTCGGTGAAGGGGCCGGACTGTCTGTCGAGGACGACGATCGGAGCCTGTATGTGGTCCACATTGGCTCCGAAGGACCGGTCCGAACGGAGGACTGGACTGGTCAAGCTTTCCCCTTCCACACCGTTGCTGGAGGGCTCGCCGTCCAGGCGACTTGGACCGATGAACGAGTTGACGCTTACGCCCAACGCGGCCTGGCCAAACTGGCACCCAACACGATTACCACGCAACGCGAGCTACGCACCAGGCTGAACCAGATTCGCGCCGATGGCTACGCTGCGACGATGGGGGAGTTTGCGACTGACATCAACGGGTTTGGAGCTTCTATTACCGCGGCAGATGGTTCGGCGTATGGTGCGATCAACGTGTACGGCCCTGCCTTCCGCTTTCCAGGCAAACGAAATCCCCAGACCATCGGGCATCGTTTGATGGAGGTAGCCTCCACGATTGCGGGCCGGCTGTCTGAACTTTGAGGGCAACTCCAGATGGATTGTGACCCTTGTCATGTGCGGCTGGGCCATGCGAAAATGGTTCTTTTGCTAACCCCATGAGTATCGTGGAAGCATGAATTACCTTCTGCTGGTCCGAACTGCCGCGACCGTAACGGAGACAACCGAAACCATTGACTGGTTCACCCTGGTGATCGGACTCGTTGGTGGATTGGCTTTGTTCTTGCTCGGCATGGACCGCATGACCGATTCGTTACGCCGCGTTGTCGGAGACAGCGCCAAACGGCTCCTCGACCGCCTCACCTCAAACCGATTCGCCGGACTGGCGACCGGGGCGGGGATAACTGCTGTTATTCAGTCCTCTTCGGTCACCACGGTGATTGTCGTTGGGTTCATCACCGCCGGTTTGATGAACCTGGTGCAAGCTATCCCGGTGATTCTGGGATCGAATATTGGGACCACCATTACCGCGCAGATTATCGCGTTCAACGTAACGAAATGGGCGCTTGTCCTCGTGGCGGGCGGCTTCGCTCTGAGTTCCCTCGCCAAGCGCGCCACCCGCAAAGCTCAAGGGACCGCCATTATGGGTCTCGGTCTGGTGTTCTTTGGCATGGTGGTGATGGGCGACTCCATGCGCCCGTTGAGGACGTACGACACGTTTATCGAGATCATGAAGACGTTGGACAACCCGTTCCTGGGGATCCTGGCGGGGGCAACGCTCACCGCGCTCGTGCAGTCATCGTCAGCCACCACGGGTATTGTCATCGTGCTCGCTACGCAAGGCCTAATCTCGCCGCAAGCGGGAATCGCGCTGGTGCTAGGAGCCAATATCGGCACGTCCGTGACCGCGCTGCTGGCGGCCATCGGCAAGCCTCGAGATGCGCAACGGGCCGCGGTCGCCCACTTGTTGTTCAACACGATTGGGGTCCTCATCTGGCTTCCCCTTATCGGCGTACTGACATCCTGGGTTGGATCAGTTGGCGGAGGCACTGCTCGTGAGATCGCGAATGCGCATACCATTTTCAATGTCGCCAACGCCCTGATCTTTCTCCCGTTCGTCCCTCAGTTCGCGAAGGTCGTCACCAAACTCGTGGTCGACAAAGAATCGGACGGAACCTTGGCACCAAGGTACCTCGATAGGACCCTCATCCAGCAACCCTCGTTGGCGCTAGCTCGAGCCCGCATGGAGATTCTGCGTATGGCCCACCGCGTGGGTGAGATGATCTCGCAAGGTATCGATGCCGCGCTCGATGGCAGTATCGACGAACTTGCAGATGTCGAGGCACTGGATGATGAAGTCGACGACCTACATGGACTCCTTATCGAATATCTCGGCCGCATTGGCCAGCACGAACTCACCGAGGGGAGCAGCGAAGAGTTGATGAACCTGTTTGATGTCACCAATTCGCTGGAGACCATTGGTGACATCATCGAGACCAACATCGTGGCCCTGGGCTATGGACGCATAGAGGGTTCGGTTGAAGTGAGCCACGAGACAAGAAAGATGATCTCGGCCTACCACGCCGCGGTTGTTGAGGCATTCGGGTATGCGTTGATAGCAGTTACCCAGAAAGATGAGTCGGCAGCTCGCACCGTCAAACGGATGAAGTCTCAGATCAAGGCTTTGGAGCGAACGGCCCTTGAGAACGAAGGAGCTCGCCTCGTGGTTGATGCTCCCAACCGGGTCGCAACGTATCGTTTCGAGATGGATCTGATTGCGAATCTCAAGCGGATCTTCTATTTCATCCGGAAGATTGCTGCGGCCTCTGTACCAGGCGACTCGCGCGTTGAGGTCGACTAACTCAGCTCAATTCATGCCGGATGGCGTTCGAGGACAATGAGCGGTATTGAGCGCTCTGTGACCGAGGCGTACGCTTCGTAATCCCCATACACAGCTACCAATTCAGTCCAGATCTCATCACGTTCAGACCCTTCGGCGATGCGAGCAGTCACGTTGTCTACGCCCAGCCGGCGGGGCGTTCCTCGCCAAACAGGGGAGTCTGTCGTTTTTCGTGCGAGACTCGGCCGGTCGTGCCAGGATGAGCGTTTGGGCTCCGCCGATGCTGGCTCCGATCCTGCCACCGGATATCTTGTACGGGGCGACGTGAATGCGGGATGTAAGCTTGCCGAACGTCGGAGGTATTTTGGTAGATGCCATGGGAACTCTCAGTTCTCGTGTTCCGGGAGTCGGCTTATTGAAGCAGGCGATAGTTGCCGACGAGTGTGGCGGGTTGGGGGTTGGGGCCTTGGTCTGGTTCGCACCGTTCCGTGATTCCGTCTTGGAACATGGCGAACGCAGCGGTTTGGCTGAGTGGGTTCGGATCTGCTTCCACGTCGGCGATGTGGATAAAGGACCCGTCGTCCAAACGGAAGGTGGCATACCGAACGCCCCCTGGATCCGTGGCGTTGAGTTCGGAGAAAACGTCCTCCACTAATTGTTGGTTTCGCTCGACTTGGTCGGCTTTTGGACGGTACTGCACGACAATCATGGTTGCCCTTTCGATCTCTTGTGAAGGTACGACGATTGAGGATAGGGAGTTTCAGCCCGTGAACCCGGAAAATGTTGATTGTTCAAATGAGTGACTCGGCGGAACAGGAGAATTGGTGACAGATCATGGATGAAGTGGGGCGCCTGGATAGAAGGACTTGGATCGGCGATGATCGACATGGGTCAACCGTTTGGAGGGGCCGCTTCGATCGTGGATGACGGTTCGCAAGGATCGGCTCCGCCCTTGTCCGGCTACTCAATCATCGAGGCCGACAGCATGGACGCCGCCAAGGCTTACAGTGCCAGCCATCCGTTCTTGAGTGACGGAAACGGAGAATTTGCGATCGACCTATTCGAAATGATGCCCGCCCCCGGCATGTATTAAGACTGAGAAGTCTTGTCAGCCGCCCGAATGGGCGGCTGACTCGCGTCGGTTAGTGACGCGGTTAGAGTCGCACCACGAGGCCGCTAGGAATCTTGGGGCCGAACCAGGTGGACTTCGGCGGCATGGTCTTGCCCATGTCGGCCACAGCCATCACATCGGAGACCGACGCCGGGTAGGCAAGGATCCACGCTTGACAATCCAGGCGCTCCTCGTGTTCGGTATCCGCCACGAAGTGGAGACGTTTGTCTTTGCGAGGTTTCTTGATCCCGAAGATCGGCTCAAGGATGAGATCCTGTAGGAGATTCACATCGAGGGATTCGTACAGGTCGTCTGGGATCTTGTCCCGATCCAGGTGCAGGACGAAACTGTTGTCTCCAAGTAGGAGGCCGTATTCGAACCGATCCCTGGGGCGCGCTGCCTCGGGTCGTACCGGTTCCAACCGGTGCTCGGTCGCCAAGCGCCGAGTGACCTCTTCGATGTCGATCTCGGGATCGACTACACATCGAGCGAACGAGCGAAGGCGCAGTTGATCAGCCGAAAACAGTGCCGCTGGTAGGTGTGCATCTGATCGCCCTTCCTCGGCTGCGACGATAGATGCCGAGGCCAGCCTGTGATGCCCGTCGGTTATGTAGAGCTCGTCGTTGAAGCTCTCACACACGTCGGATGCCTCCTGGCCTTCGATCGTCCAAATTGCGTGAGCGGTTTCATCTGCGGCGACGAAGCTGTAGTTGGGTTCTCTTTGGGTTTGTTTGGCAATGACTGCGTCGAGACCGGCATGGGGTCGGTACGCGAGCGATACTGGGTTGCCGTAGATGCGAGTGGTGCGCATGTACGACGCCATCTTCTCTTCTGTCTTGGAGAGCGTTTTTTCATGTCGTTTGACCCGACCGGAGTCATAGCCAGCGATGGAAACATCAGCCACGATGCCGGTGGCAGATAGGTCGCCTTTGGTGATTCGGTGGACGAAGATGGCAGGCCCGACCGGGACGAGCGCACCGAGTCCCTGGACTGTCTCGAGCCACTCTTGCGCCTCTTCGTGGGAACTTCCCGCGCCTTTGCCAACCACGTGGCGGAAACTCAACGGATCCATCTTGCTGACTTCGCGCTGGTCTGGAGAAAGCATGGACACCGGAGGCCCCACGATTCGGTGGGCGAACTCGGTCGCGGGCAAGAATCCAGTGAAAGGTGAGATGAGGGAGGCCACGGCACCATTCTGGCAGGCAAAGGCAGGTCGTCGCCAGCTTGAACCCTGCCAGTGGTCCTTTCCTGGACCAAAGTACTCGGGCTGGGT
>Ga0265303_10003176_pt1 | contig 10264 bp, 8 predicted proteins | sample Helome_2_FD_192494 | JGI IMG/M metagenome (GOLD analysis project Ga0265303, IMG submission 192494) | Marine sediment microbial communities from subtidal zone of North Sea - Hel_20160317 (Illumina Assembly) | ecosystem: Environmental > Aquatic > Marine > Subtidal zone > Sediment ... | reverse complement strand
TATACACAGCTGCTGGATTTTCAACGGCGCCTGATCATTTCCGAGAACACGCTCAAGTCACGCACGGACAGTCTCTATATCATTCAGCAGCGCTTTGATAAGGGCATTATTCCCGAGCTGGATGTCAACTGGGCACAAATCGAGAAGGAAATAGCCGCGGCGGCGATTCCCCAGTTCAAACGCAGCATTGCAAAGACTGAAAACAGCCTCAGTATCTTACTGGGCAAATTACCCGGCGCCTTCGAAATCCAGGCCAATATGCTCGAGCGAGTGATACCACCCAAAATCCCGGTGGTAATGCCCGCGGATATCCTCGACCGTCGCCCGGACATTACCCGTGACAAATTCCTGCTCAAGGCGCAGACCGAAAACATCGGCATAGCCGAGGCTTTGCGCTGGCCGTCGATATCGCTCACGGCAACCCTGGGGGTAGCCGATACTGACATAGGCTCGCTTAACGTCGATGGCGACACCTGGTCCCTGGGCGGGCGTCTGCTGGGGCCGATTTTCGATTTCGGCAAGAACAAGAGCCGGGTGAAAATTGAAGAGGCGATAACGCAACAGGTTCTTTTTCAATTTGAACAATCGGTTCTGACTGCTTTCCAGGAAGTAGAAGATGCCCTGGTAGAGATTAAGACCTACCGTCAGGAACTTGCAGCTGTCGGTCGCCAGCTGAAAGCCGCAAAGAATGCCAACCTGCTTTCCAGGGAACGTTACAACCAGGGAGTCAGTAGCTATCTTGAAGTGCTGGAAACGGAGCGACGCCTGTTTTCCACCGAGCTGACGCAATCCGAGGTACAGCAGTTGTACCTCAACGCCTATGTCAATCTCTACAAGGCGCTGGGCGGGGGCTGGGTTACCGCGTCCGATCGCGAACAATTGCAGCAAACAGCCAGTTACCACTAAGCCTCTTTCCGGGGACAGTATACCTGTTGACTTACGAAGGATAATTAAAACAGGAGGCGGTGATATCGATGCTCGAATATTCACTGGAATCTGCATGCCTGGTCCATAATTCGCTAAAACTCATAATCCTATCCAGCAATAGGTAGCAATTTAAGATACGAATAGTAGTAAAAAACGATACTTCTCGTTTTTTAGTTGTTAATTGAAACTTTCAGGACCAGTCTTCTCGCTATCGTAAAAACGATATCAGGAGGATGTCATGAAGGTTGCAAAAGCTTTTAAAGTTTTACCTTGTATAGCCTTGTTACTGACCCTGACAGCTTGCGGCGGTGGCGGCGGCAGTGGCAACGAAGCAGATGCGATCGATCCTCCCAGGATCGCGGGAATCTGGTCGGGCACCTGGGAAGGAATCGATTCGAATTTCGGGCCGGCTTCCGGTACCTGGGAAGCTACCATTTCGCAATCCGGAATCGATGTCAGGGGACCAATGTTCTTTGGTGGAGATATTGATTGCGCAGAGGGGAAAATGAATGGCACGGCTGATGCCGATACTGACACAGTTTCCGGAAAGGTCTACCGCGATCCATGCCCCTCTAATGACTGGATTTTTTCAGCCTTCAACCAGGACGAATTTATTGCCAGCGGCAGCTGGGAAAAACAGGGTCTTTCCAGTGGTACGTTTGAAGGCATGCGTATTGCCAGGTTCACCGGTCCCCGTATCAAGTACGTGTATCCTCCCGGCGCCCTGGCGCGAGGTTTCATTGCCATAGTCGGCGAACGGCTCGATATGGACCCGGTTAATGACACCATTACGCTTGGTCCCGGCGGACCGGTGCTGGTGCCAACAACGATTTCCGATACTGTCATTACGCTAAGACTGCCTGGCAATATCAGTCAACCTGGACACCTGATCATGAGCACCGGTTCAGGCAAGGCGCTGAGTCCGAAATCCTTCAATACTTTAGTTAGTCAACCCACAACGGGTACGCTCCAGGACATCACGCTCGGGAGTGGCAACCTCCAGCCCAACGGCATCGCGTTTTCCGTCAACGGGCGCCGCGCCTATGTCGCCAATGCGGCCGATGGTTCAGTGAGCATGATCAACGCCGAGCGAGGTGAGGAATGGACTTCAACCGTCGTATTACCCGGTCCAATGCCGGCGATTCCGATGTACTCGGTCGCGGTCGATCCGGCCGGGCGTAACGTTTATGTCGCGGGCGACAACGTGCTCGGCGTGTTAAATGCGCACACCCTGGAATTGTTGCGTACCGAAATCGTACCGGCCAGCGGCAGCATTAACTCAAATCCGCAGGGTATCGCCGTTAGCCCGGATGGCCGTTGGTTGCTGGTTTCGGATGCAATTGACGGTGGCAGTGTGACTGTTCTCGACATTGAAAACCAGTTTGCCGTTGCCGATACCCTGGTGATGGCCGCGGGTAACATTCCGCGAGGCATCGCTACCAGTCACGATAACACCCGCGCCTTTATCGCGGTCTCGGGTAACGACAATGAAATCTGGGTTTACGACTTTGCCAGCGCCACGGTCAGTTCGAAAATCATCATCGGCGCAAGCCCGGCTTCGGTTGCGGTGACTCCCGATGCCAGCCGGTTGTACGTCACCAACGCCCCGGCCGACACGGTTAACTATTACGACCTTAACACCGGCAATTCGGGTGAAATCGATCTTGGCTTCGGCGTAATGCCGCATAGTCTTGCTATTAGCCCGGACGGTTTCAAGGTATACGTGACCGGAAGCCTTACCGAGATCTATGTCATCGACGTGTTGTCGAACCAGGTGTCGCCGCATTTCGTCGGTAACTCCTCGTTGGGTGTTTCGATCAGTCCCGACGGCAAACGCGCTTACGTGACCCTCGCAGGAGCCAACAAGGTAGTCGAGATAGGTGATCAGCGCAGCCTGCGGATCAGTAAACAGGGGGGTGGTATCGGCACCGTTTCCACCACGTACAAGGAAATCGAATGCGGCAGCACCTGCCTTGCGACCTTTGACGTCGGGGAACAGGTGCAGTTGTTCGCTACCCCTGATTCCGGCAGTAACTCCCGATTTGACCGCTGGAGCGGTGATAGCGACTGTCTCGACGGTGTTGTCAGTTTGAACAGCAATCGTTTCTGCGTGGCCAATTTCAGAGTTTATGCACCACCGCCACCACCCAGTGGACACGGTGGACACGGATCACACCATTGCTTCATCGCCACCGCGGCTTACGGTTCCTGGCTCGATCCGCGTGTACTCAGTTTGCGTCAATTCAGGGATGACTACCTGTTGACGAATGCGGCCGGCACCTGGTTCGTTGAATTCTATTACCGGAATTCACCTCCGCTCGCAGACTATATCCGGGAACGTGAATCACTCAAGTTGATGGTCCGGGCCCTGTTGACGCCGCTGGTATATATGATTGAATACCCGGCGGCCGTGTTTTGCTTTGTCATGTTGCTGTTACTGATGAAATTGAGACAGCGACAGATCGCCAGTTAACCCTCAGTTGCGTGCTTTAATGCCCCTTCGGGGGCTTATTTTTTCGATTCATCGAAGTCTAGATTCAGACGCGTTGATGCAGCCCGAAAAAAAGCACGAAACGGGTTCGTGCTTTTTGTCTGTGTAACTAGCTGAGATTGATGTGGTTAAAGTAAAATTGTGCTGTCGAACACAAAGGTACCACTGCCATTATCCAGGTCTACATCGGCTGCATTGGGTCCGGTCACGGTAATACGTATCCGGGTATTATCGCTACCGTGAACAATTAGCTGGCCGCTGGTAATTTCGGCAGAAAACACGTTACCCGCCCAGGCTTGTGCCGTTGTCACCAGGAATCCACTATCGGGAATGCCGGACAATGAAAAACTGACGCTAGTGGAGAAGGCACCGGTGCCGTCATTCCCGGATTCGAGCGAGTTCATCACGATGATGATTGTTTCACCGGCCGCCACCACAGTTAACGTGCCACCGGCCTGAAAACTGTAAGCCAAAGTGGTGGCGTTAAAACTGGCTTCATATAAAAAACTGCCATCAATCTCTATCCCGCCAATGTCACATTCGGCAAAAGTAACCGAACCCGATGCGTTGTTTCCGGATTCTTCAATGCTTGCAACAGCGTCACCCGAGACACATAAACCCGCACTGATATTCTCGGTGCGAGCGGCTAGTGAAGATGATGTTCTAAGGTTTTGCATGACCCGGTCAGTGGCCAGTCTGGCAGCCTCCGTCAATGAAGGCGACTCTTCTGATTTGAGTTCCGCGAGTGTGTCAAGGGTGCCCACAAAACCCGCAGCGGTATTGGCTATATCGTTCGCATTGACGGCGTCAAATCTTGCCGCATCAGCAGGTAATTTGGGGGTAGGAAAGCCATCGTCTCCATCACCACTACCGCCACCGCCACCGCAGCCGGCCGCGAGTAGAAAAACGCTTGTGGTAAACGCAACTAGAATTAAACGGATCGATTTAGAAATAGTCATCACTCTTCTCAATAACGGGCGTTAGCAGAAATATTCCGTGTTTGATTGATTAAAACGGCCAGGCGCATTTTTTCGACAATTGATACTTATAACCCAAATATGAAAAATTGCTGGGAAATGGGAATAATTGGAAAAACAGGGGTTCGAGAGCAATTGTCGCCAAAACCCTGATTCCCTCCCCCTTTAGATGCCAATGGGCAAATTGAATCAGGGTCAATTAAGTTAACTGTCAGCGTAACTTGGCTGCGCTAGTAAAAGCTATGGCTCGAATCCAGGATCTCGTATTCGTGTTGCCTTCTAGCTACAGCCAGGTCCAGATCTCTAATGTCGTTTTCCAGGGTTGTCAGCCTGGATTGCAATTTCTTGAACTGTTCCAGCAGTGTCTTACGGTCTTTTACCGAAAGCGCGCCCGAAACAAGCACTGTTTCTATATTCTTAATCCTTTCCTCGAGTTCCGTTATTTCGACCTTTTTCTGTTCAGCGTCGTGGCGCATATGATTAATTTCAGAATGTAACTGGTTGAGTTCGCGTCCCGTGTTATAGCCCCTTACAAACTGTTCCCTTAATTCCGCCGGACAGACCTCGTTGTATTTGCGGCCGGCCCGTCCCTGGTTAAACCCGTTACTGGCAGTGCAAAACTGCGCCAGACCGGCCTGATGCCCGAGCTGGTACCGGGCAAGATCAGGTTGTACGCCGTACTCGGCACAGGCCTTGCGGTGATTGCCGATATAGGAAACGGGATGGCCCTTTGCGCCATCTTCGATACCTATCATCTGCCAGTCGGCCTGGCGACATTCCGGCTTATCCATGGTGGCACAGCCGGAGGCAAGGAGGGCAATTAATATGCCGGGTACTAAACGATAATTTCTCATGGTAATAATTCTAGTACCGAATCGCCGTAAAACCAGTTCAACGAGTGAGTCGATGGGATCGCTTTTCAAATCAATCGAACCGGTTTCGATCGATCTCGATTTATCTCGAGGTTCGCCAGGTTTTCGGTGACCACAATAATATGGTGGTGTGCCACGTATCACTAGATGCATGCATCTTAAATCGACACGGACCCCATTAAAATTTGAGAATTGTCGTTATTCTTGAAGTTACCAATCGAGCGCCAGGTCTTCAGGTATGTCGATCAGCGTCGGCAGCGTAGCGCCGGATGCGCTGCGCAAAGCTTCGATGAACTGGGCCTTGCTGGAGATTTTTATAGCGGCGCAACCAAATCCCTTTGCAATTGCAATAAAGTCAGGCGTGTAGATGTCGACGCCGATCGGGGGAATATCACGCTCGACCATGTACTTTTTAATCTCGCCATAGCCATTGTTATTCCACACCAGGACGGGAACGGCAAGATTCAACTCCACGGCTGTCGCCAGTTCGTTAAGCGTGAATTGAAGCCCGCCGTCACCGATCAGCGATACCACATGCCGTTGCGGTAATGCCAGTTTTGCTCCGAAGGCCGCGGGTAATCCGAATCCCAGGGTTCCATAACCGGTGGATGAATTGAAATAACTGCGTGGCTTTGCCGCTTCGTAAAACAGGTTCCCGCCATAGACCGGCTGGGTCGAATCCCCAACTATAATAACGTCGGGCAGAGTCTCGGCTATCAGCTCAAGAAACTGACCATGTCTGCGATAGGCGTCTGGTGCCAGCGCGTCTGCCGCTTCGCGCAAGGTGGCAACTTCGGCCTGGTGTTCGAAAGGCTTGCAACCTTGCATTGCCTCGCAGATCTCCTGCAGGGTCAAACCGGCATCGGCGCAAATGGAAACGGACGGCAGCACGTTCCGCGTCAATTGCTCCGGATCGATATCGACCCGAATTACCTGGCCTTTGATGTTGAGTTGATCATCGAACAGCAAGGTGTCTGTTTCACCCAGTTCGGTGCCGACGGCGAGCACAACATCCGCCGATTGTATCGCCTGCAGTACTGGTGGTTGCGGTAACCGGCTGCCAAGGTTCAACGGATGATCGGGTGGTAGTACACCTTTTGCGTTAATGGTCAGAGCGGTGCGTATGCCTGACCGGTCTACCAATGCCTGTGCCTGCCGCGCTGCATCCTGCGTGCCGCCGCCGAGCACGATAAACGGATTAACGGCTTTTTTGAGGAGGTCGGCTGCGGCGGTAACCGCCATCGCACTCGGTGCCGGCCGGTATCTTGTGGGGATGGTCTGTGGTTTGTCGGTGGTCATCGTGGCAGTTATGACATCCAGTGGCAACTCGATATGCACTGGTCCGGGCCGGGCGCTGTCAAACACGGTAAATGCCCTGGCGAGAACTTCATCCAGTTCGTTGGGCCTGGCGACGGTATGACTGAAAACGGAAACGCCCGCAACGAGTTGTCGCTGGCTGGGAAGTTCATGCAAACGACCCTGCCCAAGCGCGAGTTCATGGGAATTGTTTACGCTCGAGATCACCAGCATCGGCACCGAGTCTGAATAGGCCTGCGCCATTGCAGTGACGATATTTGTCATGCCGGGACCTGAAATGATGAAGCAGGCCGCAGGTTTGCCCGTGGCCCGGGCGTAGCCGTCGGCCATAAAACCGGCGCCCTGTTCATGTCTGGGTGTTATATGGCGTAGCCGGGTATTTGGCAAGCCACGGTAGAGTTCGACTGTATGTACACCGGGTATGCCGAATACAATTTCAATGCCGTAGGATTCCAGGCGCTCTACCAGAACTTCACCACAGGTTTGTGTCATTCGCTTTTTATCCCTTGCATAGAACAGTTGGGATCAACATAGTATTCCTTGTCGGGTTTTGTTCAAGTCGGAGATGCAATCATTTATTGATTTCAAATCTATTAGTACGCCGATGCGGGGAAAATTCTAAAGTTCAAAACGCAAACGCCATGCTTGTAAATCGGTGAATAGCCCTGAAATTTTCGATATATTAACCACTGCAATAGCGATTGGCACCCTTGATGACTGAAGAAACAGACCAGGCCTGTCAGGATCACCCGATGCCGGGCAAACGGGCACAGTTGGGCTATCTGGTGCTCGCTTACACTGCCACCGCGTTCGGCATAGCCGGGGTATTCCTGCCGCTGCTGCCAACGACCCCGTTTCTGCTGGTGGCAGTCTGGGCGGCGTCACGGGGGTCGCAACGCGTGCACGACTGGATTTATAGCCAGCCGCGGTTTGCCCGCTTGATAAACGACTGGCATGAGCAGGGTGCAGTACCGTCGAGTGCAAAGTGGCTCGCCACTGCGATGATGATCGCGAGCTGGTCATTCCTGCTGTGGTCCGACTATCACTGGGGATTCCTGCTCGGCATGAGCCTGTTCTTTCTGTGCATAGGTACTTTCCTGTGGACGCGTCCAAATCCCGGGGACATAGCCGAGTAATCAAAGGAGGTGCGGGAGAACGGAGTCGGCCACGATTAATCGTGGTCGATTGTTCAAGTGGTAAAGGGCGAGTATGAAGCGGCCTTGCCGCAAGCCTGTAAGCGGTAAACAGGTATACTGTCCCCGGAGTTCTTTTGTTGACGACAAAATTGATATTCATGTGAGGATAGATTGACCGACTCAAGCCCGCTTCAGGAATTGTTGAATACTCTCCCCCAGGTCGGACAGGTGCAGTGGATTGGAGTTAGACCCTCGCGTGGTGAACCTATGAGCGAGCTTGAAACAGTGCAGATAAGCCTCGAAAAAGGACTCGAAGGTGACCGTTTCAGCGGCCGTAGCGGCAATCCGAGACAAGTCACATTGATTCAACAGGAGCATTTGGCGGTTATCGCCGGCTGCCTTGGCCTGGACACGCTGAACCCATCGTTGCTGCGGCGTAATATAGTGGTTTCCGGCATCAATCTGCTGGCATTAAAGGACAAGAATTTTCGCATCGGGGAGGCGTTACTGGAATTTACCGGGCTGTGCCATCCCTGTAGCAAGATGGAGCGTCAATTGGGTGCGGGCGGCTATAACGCCATGCGCGGTCACGGTGGTATCACTGCGCGCGTCTGCGAGGCCGGGCCGGTGCGCCGACTGGATCCGGTTTTCTATGTGCAAGGTTAAATGTGGCGACTATTAGCTCGATTGACCTGGCCTGTCTGCTGAAACCGGCGAGCCTTCTATGAAATATGCCGCCACGTCTCCGCCGGGATTTTTTACGCTGGTATTCATCACCGGGCTATCGATCCTGTCACTGAACATGTTCCTGCCCTCACTTTCAAATATCGCGCAAGAATATCAGGCCGACTACAGCATTGTGAGCCTGTCGGTAGCAGGCTACCTGGGAATCACGGCAGTGTTGCAGCTGATCATAGGACCATTGTCTGACCGGTTTGGACGTCGCCCCGTACTTTTGGCTGGATTGGCAATTTTTGTTCTGGCGTCTCTCGGTTGTATGCTGGCAGGCAATATCTGGAGCTTCCTGGCTTTTCGTGTGCTGCAGGGAGTGATAATCGCCGGCGGGGTTTTGCCATACGCAATAATCCGCGACTCTGCGCCCGAGCAGGAGGCGGCAAGCCAGATGGGCTACGTCTCCATGGCAATGGCGGTCGCACCGATGCTGGGGCCAATGGTTGGCGGAGCACTGGATGAATTATTTGGCTGGAGATCAAATTTTTTATTTTTTGCAGTCCTGGGGTTAGCGGCGTTTATTCTGTGCTGGATCGACCTGGGCGAGACCAATAAAAGTCCGTCAGAGACTTTCATGAAACAGTTTCAGGCCTATCCTGAGTTGTTTCGATCACGGCGTTACTGGGGTTTCACGCTGTGCGTTACGTTCTCGGTGGGTGCGTTCTATATCTTTATAACCGGGGTGCCGCTAGTAACAAAATCGATTTTTGATTTATCACCAGCAGTGCTGGGATTCTATATAGGAACCATTACTGCGGGCTTTGCACTAGGCAGCTTCCTGTCAGGTCGATACTCGAATCGATACCCGTTAACCACGATGATGATTGCCGGAAGGATCGTCGCCTGTGTCGGGCTAATCGTGGGGCTTAGCTTATTTCTTATGGGGTTTGTAAATGTTTTCTCGCTGTTTGGCGCGACTGTGTGTGTCGGTTTGGGTAATGGATTGACCATGCCGAGTGCCAACGCTGGTGCGCTATCGGTTCGCCCCAGGTTGGCTGGAAGCGCCTCGGGATTGAAAGGCGCATTAACGGTTGGCGGCGGAGCGGTGCTGACATCGATCGCAGCTGTGATCCTGACAGAGGGCGGTGGCCCCTATCAGCTTCTTGGCATGATGCTATTTTGCTCATTGGTGGCGATGATAGCCGCTCTTGATGTACTGCGCGTAAGCAGGCGTAAAGGGAGAGCACTTGCGTAAATTACGCTAGACCGGGAATGCAGTGCCTGGTGCTCGATACCCGCTCCACATCCTGAGGTATTCAGCCCGGATTATGGTCGATAAACCTCGCGAGCTATGCGGTTCAGCAAACTTAAATAAAAGTCGACATCATCGGCCTGCAGCTGTCGATGTTGTTGTAGAAATTTCTGTATGGGCTGGCCGGATTCCCGGCTTAATAGAACTCCGTCCTGCAGGACGACTGAGTGACGAACGAAAGCAGCAGCGTTACCGTGACAGTTGCCGCATTCTTGCTTGAATCGCGGCTTTGTTTGCACCTGTGCCAGCAACATATCGTAAACAGCATCGACCTCGGTGTCCCGCGTATAGTGATTTCGCATAAAAAGACGCAGACTCCGGGTACGATGGTTACCCTGCAGCTGGCCATTGGTAGCCTTTAGAAACTTGCGCGCAAACTCACTTGAATGACCATGGCACTCGGCACACTGATTGTCCCACAGCCAGTGGAGGTCGATGCTGGAGGCTCCGCTCTTGCCTGTAATCAGCAGCAACGTGGTTAAGATGGCGCCGATTATTCGTAATGGTCGCATCTGGTCATACGCAGTGGTTTCTCATCCAGGGCATTTTATCGGAGGGGT
>Ga0265303_10003175_pt1 | contig 10265 bp, 8 predicted proteins | sample Helome_2_FD_192494 | JGI IMG/M metagenome (GOLD analysis project Ga0265303, IMG submission 192494) | Marine sediment microbial communities from subtidal zone of North Sea - Hel_20160317 (Illumina Assembly) | ecosystem: Environmental > Aquatic > Marine > Subtidal zone > Sediment ... | reverse complement strand
AAGGATTTCACTTTGTCGTGGAGCTCGTGGAGGTGTTTGCTCGCGTGGTCTCGCTGGCCGGCGTCGAGGAGGCCGTAGACGAAGAGCAGCGCTTGGCGCCCTTCCGCTCGTCGCGCTGAGGGCGGCCGCGCATTGGGGCCCCAGTCCTCGCGGTTCTTCCATTCTTCCCACATCGCATCGCGGATCGTCGCTGCATCGGGGTGGGTTCGAGCCAGCTTGGCGAACCGTGCGACGCGCCGCTCGTCGGCCTCGAGTCGGACAGCTGCTTCGTCGGGGAGGTTTGCTACGTATCTGCGAAGCGCCGCTTCTTGCGCGTCGGTGAGGCTTCCCGCCCAATCCTCGACGGCATCGACGAACTGCTCCTGGCGCTTCTCGACGCGGTTTTCGGAAGGCTCGGAGAGCTCTTCGCGGGCCTCTTCGAGCCGCTTTTCGATTCGCTTCTCGACGAAATGGATCTGATCGTCTCGAAGGGTGGCCATGATCGGCGCGGCTTCGTCGATGATGGCGCCCGCGACGGTGTCGATGAGGCCGTCCACCTGGCGCTCCATCCCGAGAAGCTTCTGTTCGGTGAGCCCCTTGGCGATGGCCACGTCGACCGTGGCCACCAGCATGTCGATCTTGCCTCCAAGGGCGACCGGCGCGGCAGCCATCAGCTTGTCGACCGAAGCCCGCGTGGCCGTGGTTTGCGCTTCGTCGAAGTTGAACTCCACGGCGATCTGGCGTGTCACCCAGCGAGCCCCGAGGTTTTGCAGGAGCCCAGTGCAGCCCACCGCCAGAACGAGGAGCAGACTCAGGGCGACGACGGCGGAACGCCGGGAATTACCAGAGTGACGGGAGGGGAAAGTCATGAAGGAAGCCGGACAGCGAGCCGAGCCCCCAAACTCTGGGGCCGAAACGACGGGACCGCAATCGGTGGCGACTTCGCCCAAAAAACAGAGCGGGGCCGAGGGCCGGGTTCAGTAGAGCTCGGGAACGAAGTTCTGATCGTCGAGCGGCGGGCGGACGTACTTTTGCTTGCTTTGCCGATCGGGAAGCTTGAGGTCGGGCTGGTGCACTTCTTGGTAGGGAATCAGGCTCAAGAAGTGTGAAATGACATTGAGGCGGGCGCGGCGCTTGTCGTCGCCTTGTACGACATACCAGGGGGCCTGCTTGATGTCGGTGTGTGCGAACATCTCGTCCTTGGCCCTCGAGTAGTCGACCCAAAATTTGCGGGACTGCAGATCGACGTCGCTGATCTTCCAGCGTCGAATCGGATCTTCGATGCGCTTTTGAAAGCGGCGCTCCTGCTCATCGTCGCTGACGGAGAACCAGTACTTAATCAGGATGATCCCGGAACGAACCAGCATACGCTCGAATTGGGGACAAGAACGGAGGAACTCGCGATACTCCTCCTCGGTGCAGTAGCCCATGACCTTTTCGACGCCGGCGCGGTTGTACCAACTCCGATCGAAGCAGACCATTTCGCCGGCTCCCGGAAGATATTCGACGTAGCGCTGAAAGTACCACTGCGTTCGTTCGCGCTCGGTGGGCTTTGCGAGCGCCTCGACTCGGCAAACACGTGGGTTCAGGTTCTGGGTAATCCGCTTGATTGCGCCACCCTTCCCCGCGGCGTCACGCCCCTCGAAAATCACGACGACCTTGAGGCCTTCGGTGTGGATCCACTTCTGAAGCTTCACCAACTCCACCTGGAAGTCGGCCATGACTTTGTTGTACTGCGCCTTTTTCAGCTTTGGCCTCTTGTGAACCTTCGAGTCCCGACCTGGGTCGGACAGCACACTCTCGACCACGGACTCCTGCTCTTCGCTCTTACTCATTGCACCCTCGCTCCGCCTCAACTTCGCATATCACGGGCGATAGCGGCAAATCCCCAAACGGACCAGCCGCGCAATCTTTGCGCCGGCCGCTGACCGTGACAGCTGAGGCTTCGCTCGATAGCATGCCGCCGGTGCCTCTTCTGAAACCCATCGCGCCTCCCTACGACATCGGGGAATGGCAACGAAAACCGTTTCCCGAGCGCGTCAAAATGGTCTGCCAATCCTGGGCGCTGCAGGGCTACGGCACTCCATCGCCGATCTACATCGTCTACATCCTCAAGATCGCGCTCTACGTCTGGCTCTGGAGCGTCTTCTGTAGCTTCACGCCCGGCCTAGGTGACCTCAGCAGCTTCAGCGCCTGGTACTACGAGCCGATCGCGTTTCAAAAGGCCGTGCTCTGGAGCATGGCGTTCGAGGGCCTCGGTCTCGGCTGTGGGAGCGGTCCGCTGACGGGTCGGTACAGGCCCCCCGTCGGCGGGGCGCTTTACTTCCTGCGGCCGGGCACGACCAAGGTTTCGCTCTTCCCGGGGATTCCGGTCTTCGGTGGTTCGAAGCGCACCGTGCTCGACGTCTTGCTCTACGCGGCACACATCTTCTTCTTGTTCCGCGCGCTCGTTGCGCCGGAGCTTTCAACCGACCTCCTCCTGCCGACGATCGTTCTGCTTCCACTCCTCGGCCTCACCGACAAGACGATCTTCCTCGCGTCGCGAGCCGAGCACTACTACACGGCGCTCGTCTGCTTCATGTTCGCCAACGACTGGCTCGCGGGCTCGAAGTGGGTCTGGGTCGCCATCTGGATGTGGGCCGCGACCTCGAAGCTCAACCATCACTTTCCGTCAGTCGTCGCGGTGATGCAGAGCAACAGCCCGCTGACCCGCATGGGGTCTATCCGGAAGCTGTTCTACCGAAGCTATCCGGACGACCTCCGCCCTTCCCGGCTGACCCACCTGATGGCGCACGCGGGAACAGCCGTGGAGCTCGTCTTCCCAGTAGTCCTGATCCTCAGTGACGGTGGCATGCCGACCACCGTGGCGCTCACCGTCATGCTCCTCTTCCACATCTTCATCACCAGCAGCATTCCGATGGGTGTGCCGATCGAATGGAACGTCATCATGGTGTACGGCGCGTTCGTGCTCTTCGGGCACTATGCCGACGTCAGCGCCTTCAGCATCGGTTCGCCACTGCTGATCGCCTACCTCGCTTTCGCGCTCATCGCCGTCCCGCTGTTCGGGAACCTAGTTCCGTCACGCGCGTCATTCCTGTGTTCGATGCGGTACTACGCCGGGAACTGGGCCTACAGCGTTTGGCTCTTCAAGGGCGACTCTTGGAACAAAATCGACGCGCATGTCACCAAGGTCGCGCCGGGCCTCCACGCGCAGCTCGAGGGCATGCTCGACGAGGACGCCATCATCGCCTCGATGTCCAAGGTGCTCGCTTTCCGTTCGATGCACCTCCACGGCCGTTGCCTGCAGTTCCTGCTTCCCAAGGCCGTCGACGACATCGACGAGTACGAATACCTCGACGGTGAGCTCGTCACCGGCATCGTCGTCGGTTGGAATTTCGGCGAGGGGCATTTACACAACCTGCAGCTCTTGCGAGCAATTCAGGAGCAGTGTGGATTTGAAGATGGCGAGCTCCGGTGCATCTTCGTTGAATCGCAGCCGATGGGCCGCGCAACCCATGCCTGGACCATTGCCGACGCAGCAACAGGAGTGCGCGAAACCGGGGAGATCGTCGTCAAAGAACTCCTCGGCCTGCAGCCCTGGCCCGCCATGCCGAATGATTAGCTCTGGCGTGGCAGGTTGAGCGAGAGCTTGATCACCACCAAGTCGCGGATGAGGTCATCCGGCATCCCAGGGTACGCGATGCCGAAGTCTTGACGGTTGATGGAGAACTCCGCGTTAGCACTGACTTCGGAGGCGGTGGCGCTGATGGTGGCCGGGAAGCTGATCCGTTTGGTGACCCCGTGAAGGGTCAAGTCGCCGCTGATCGTGTGGCCGGCGCCGTCCTTTTTGATCTCGGTCGAGCGGAAGGTCGCCGTCGGAAACTTGTCCACGTCGAAGAAATCCGGCGATTTCAGATGCTTGGTGAGCTTCTCCTTGTCGGCGAAGAGCGACGCCGTCTGGATGGTCAAGTCGATCGTGCTCGCTTCGATCGGGTCGCCAACGTCAACCTTGCCAGAAAAATCGGTAAACCCTCCAACATGGCTCGCGGTGACCTTCGCACCGACGAAGCCAATCTTGCTGTTGGAGGGATTGATGGCCAAGGAGCCTGCGGTGGCTTTGCCGGGCTCGCCGGTCGGAGCGGCTTCGGCCTTGCTGTCGGGAGCGGACTCGACTTTCGCAGGCGCAACTTCGGCGCCGGGATTCTTGCAGCCCACCATCAAGAGACCGGTGACGAATAGAAGCGCTGTTGTTCGCATGGATCCTCCGTGAGCCGCATATGGTGATTACACGGTCATGGTCAAGGCTAGCGCTCGCTTTGATTACATCGACAGACAATCGGGGGGAAACGTTGGAAACTAGTATCGAAACTAGGAATTCCCGTTCGATCGAGCTGGGGCTGATATTCCCTAGCTATGTGGGCCCTTGTGCTCTAGGCTGCGGCCAGTTTCACGGGGAAGGAGCAGCTGGAAATGACAGCAAGAGCAATTGGTGTATTCGCTTTGGTGCTTGTGATGGCGAGCCCGGCGTTGGCGGGGCCGGAGAATTCAACCATCGGCGGCAAGAAGCTGGAGCAGGACATGGTTCACAGCGGCGGTGTCGGCTACCCGAGCGTGCTCTATGAATGGTGGAACAGGGGCAAGGGGAACCTCGACTGGGGCTTGAGCGGCGAGCTCGTCTACGGGGACTGGCCAGCCGCGCACACGTCGCGGTTCACCAAGATCGGATTGGGCGTCAACGGCTTGCTCCGCTGGCACCTCGCAACCAGGGAACACTCCAAGATCACGACCGACATCTCGATTCTGGCGAGACCGGGCATCTTGATCTCAGGCAATCGCGGCGACACATTCACATTCGGCATCGCGGGTGAGGCGCTGGTCCCCGTCTCGCTTGACGTGCACGAGCGAGTCAACGTAGTGGTGGGCGGCGCATTCATCATCAAGGGCTATATCAACTCGAACCAAAACAATTTCGGCGAGATCCCTCTGCTCGTTCGCATGGGCGTGGAAATCAAGGCCAATGAGAACGTCGCGCCTTGGTTCTACTTTGATCTCGGGCCGGGCATTGGCTTTGGCGAAGGAGCCTCCGGCGCGGGGTTCGCGTGGCGAATTGCTGCCGGCACCGCATTCTGGAACGTGATGGGCAAGAACAAGAACAAGTCGAATGTCGCTGAAACCGAAGTCATCGAGGTTGAGGTTGACGAAGAGTACGAGGAGTAAGGCAGCCCGACGGCTGTCGACAGTTAGAAACCGGAGAAATTCATGCGAGCAATAGGTGTCTTCGCTCTCGTTCTTTCGATCTCGAGCCCCGCGCTGGCTGGTCCCGCAAACTCGGTGATCGGCGGTAAGAAGCTCGAGCAGGACATGGTGCACAGCGGGGGCACCGGTTACCCGAGCACGTTCTACGAGTGGTGGAACAAAGGCAAAAAGAAGCTCGACTGGGGCCTGAGCGGTGAGCTGGTCTACGGCGACTGGGGCGCCGCGGGCATAGGGGGACGCCAAAACATTTTCGGAGTTCGCGTCCGGACCCGCCTCGTCCGGGTCGGCCTTGGCATCAACGGAATCCTACGTTGGAACCTCGCGACCAAGAAGCGACCAAAGGTCACCAACGACATCGCAATCGTATTTCGACCAGGGATTCTCATCGGCGGGAATACCGCGAGCACGTTTACGTTCGGCGTCAAAGGTGAGCTCGGCGTTCCGGTATCCATCGACGTGCACGAGCGGGTGAGTGTCGTGACGGGCGGGTTCATTCCATTCAACTATTTCATCAACACGGACATATCCAATACCGCGTGGATTCCCCTATTGATACGTATGGGAGTGGAGATCAAAGCCAACGAAAACGTAGCGCCCTGGTTCTACTTCGATCTAGGCCCAGGAATCAGCAAGTTCAGCGGAGCCACCGGAGCCGATGCGTCCTTCGCGTGGCGGGTTGGAGCAGGCACCGCCTTCTGGGGTGTCCTCGGCAGGAACAAGAACAAGTCCGACTCCGCGAAACTGATGTCGAGCGAGTCCATGGAATAGCCGATCGCTCGACTTCTGGAACATTGAAAAAGGGACCGTCCTGCGAAACCGGGCGGTCCCTCTTTCGTTAATCCACCGGCTTTCGAGACCTCTGCGCGCTGGCAATAACCACCGTCTGACCCTAGAACCACCAGTCCGGGGCCCATGGACGCGCGGCCGCAACGCGTGCATGATGGGCCACCTCGAAAAAGGAGTGACCAGTGGCCGACAAAGACACCACGAGCTTCATGCGATCCCTGTGCATGGGCCGCATCGAACAGGACGTCATCTTTCCGTTCCCGACGCTCTCCGACGCAGAAAGAGAAACCCTCAGTGATGTTTCCGGAGCGCTCGAAGGCTTGTTGGGCCCCCGCGCCGAGGACCTTCGGGCATGGGACGTTGCTGGCGAGCTCCCTCAGGAGTTCATCGACGAGCTGAAAGAGTTCGGGATGTTTGGCTTGGTCATCCCCGAGGAGCACGGCGGCATGGGGCTCGGCAACAAGGCCTACTCCCGCACCCTGCAAGAAGTCGCGAAGTACGATGCGTCCATTGCCGTGACGATTGGCGCACACAGCTCGATCGGCATGCGTGGCCTGCTGCTGTTTGGAACCGAAGACCAAAACAACCGTTACATGGAAAAGCTCGCTTCGGGTGAAATGATCGCGGCTTATTGCCTGACGGAGCCCGGCGCCGGCTCGGATGCCGCTGCGCTGAAGACGACTGCCGTCAAAGAAGGTGACCACTGGGTGATCACTGGCAACAAGCTCTGGATCACCAACGGCGGCATCGCCGACTTCTTCACGGTTTTCGCAAAGACGCCCGAGGAAGGCGGCCGCGGCAAGATGACCGGCTTCATCGTCACGACCGACATGGAAGGCGTGAGCATCGGCCCACACGAAGACAAGATGGGGCTCCGCTCCAGCTCGACGACGACGGTCCACTTGGACAACGTCAAAGTGCCGGACCGCAACGTCCTCGGCGAGGTTGGCCAAGGGTTCAAGGTCGCGATGGCAATCCTGAACAGCGGACGCACCGGGCTTGGTGGCGGCTCGGTCGGCGCGATGAAGAACCTCATCAAGATGGCAACCCTCCAAGCAAACGAGCGAAAGACCTTCGGCGCGCCCATCTCGAGCTACGGCCTCATCAAAAAGAAGGTCGCGCGGATGGTCATCGACTGTTACACCGCCGAAGCCGCGGTGACCATGGTCGGCGGGCTCATTGATGAAGGCTACGAGGAGTACCAAGTCGAGGCCGCCATCTCCAAAGTGTACGCAACGGAATGCCTATGGCGTACGGCGGATGAAGCCTTGCAGATCGCTGGCGGCAATGGCTACATGCGCGAATATCCCTACGAACGGATCGTCCGCGATTGCCGAATCAATCGGATCTTCGAAGGCACCAACGAGATTCTGCGCCTGTTGATCGCTCTGACCGCGATGAACGACGTGGCCAGCCAGCTCAAGGAGCTGGCGTCTACCATGAAGGGCATCTTCAACGAACCGATCAAGGGGTTCGGGGTGCTTTCCGACTACGCGCGCAAGCATGCCGTGCTCCGAACTGGCATCGGAGGAAACGCGAAGTTCTCTGGCATTGAACCCGCCATTCAAGATCAGGCGCAGATTTTCGAAGAAGAAACGAGGTACCTCGCGCAGGCGGCCGACCAGATACTGCGCAAGCACGGCAAGGGCATCATCGGCCAGCAGTTCGACAGCCACCGCCTCGCCCAAATCATGATCGACCTCTTCGTCATGGCGGCGACGATAAGCCGCGTCCAGGCCTCGATCGAAGCCAAGGGCGTGGAGGCCGCGGCGCTCGAAATCGACATTCTCAGGACGTTCACCCGCGCGGCCAAGGTCCGCATCAAGCACAACTTCCGGCGTATCGATACGAACGACGACGAGATGTTGAAGACCATCGCGGACGATGCGTTTGCGACCGAAGGGTTCCGCTGGGACACGATCTAGCCGTGAAGCAGTATTCGCGAGACGAGGTCGAAGAGATTTTGCGGCGTGCGCTTGAAACGCAACCGCTCGAGACGCTCTCTCATCGAGATCTCGTCGACTCGGCCGTCGAAGCCGGGATCGACGCCGCCGACGTCGAAGCTGCAGCAACGCAAATCGAAGAGGAGCGCGAGCTGCTCATCGAGGAAGCGCAAATCGTCAGCGCTCGAAAGAAGCGATTCCTTCAAAGCATCTACACCTACGTGGTGGTCAACGCCGGTTTGTTCGTGATCGACATCATGTCCGGGCCTGGCTGGTGGGTGCAGTGGGTGCTTGCCGGCTGGGGCATCGCCCTGGCTTTGGGCGCCCGTCGGGCTTTGATGCCCGACCGAGAGCGGCTTCGCGCCCGCGCTCGCCGCCGCGTCGCGAGGCGGAGTCGCGGAAAATGGGAGAAGCAGGTCCGCAAAGAGGTCGACCGCGCCATTCAAGTCGGAGTGGACGCCCTCGTGGACGCCGCATCCCGCAAGCTCTCCGCTCGCGCGCAGGCGTCGTCACAGCCAACCCGGCGAATGCGGGTCGAACAGGCCGACGCGGAGGTCGCGGAGGTCGAGGTCGTCGAACGACCCGATCGAAAGCAGCGCCGCTAGAACGGAGCCTGAGCCCGGTCGCTAGTCGAATTCGAATGCGGCCTGAGCGAGTGGCTGGATGCAGCCGGCGTCGTCGTTTTCGATTCGGTTGATTTTCGTCGAGACCGCCGTTCTGGTCAGACGCGGCGACTCGGATAGCTCGCCCGCGTTCAGCCATTGCCGCGCTCGTTCGCCGCTCAAAACCACCGGCATTCGGTCGTGGATGTCCTCGACCTCGCCCGCCGAATCTTGGGTTAGGACGACGTAGCGGCCCTCTTTCCAAAGGCCGGCCATCGAGAACAATCCGCCGTCTTGGGTACGAAAAAGATACGGCTGGTTGAGTCGCCCTTCCCTTCGCCATTCGAGGAATCCATCCGCCGGAACGAGGCATCGTCCGCTGCGAAAGGCTTTGCGAAACATGGCCGTTCGCTCTGCGGTCTCCGACCGTGCGTTGATGGCAAGCCCTCCTGTCGATCGCTCGAATCCCCAGAGCGCATCGGCGAGGATGAGCCTGCCACCGTCGCGATAGATTACCGGGCTTCGTTGCCCTGGCGCAATGTTGTATCGTGGGCGGAGCTCAATTCGAGTCTCGCTGAACGCGTCGAACGGCAGGTTCGCAATGAGCGTATCTTCGTCGGGGCAAGTCAGCGTGTATCGCCCGCACATCGCTGGCTACGCCGGTTCGCTGTGAACCCCGATGCCCGCGTAGTCGAAGCCTTGCTCGGCAAGCTTGTACGTGACCCAGATGTTGCGGCCGTCGAAGACCACGGGCGTCCGCAAGAGATCGCGAATCCGATCGAACTCAGGGTACTGATACTCGCGCCATTCGGTCAGTAGCACGAGGGCGTCGGCGTCCTTCACCGCGTCGTAGGCGTCGTCGACCAGGGTGATGTTGTCGCCGAACAGGTCCTTGATGTTTTCCATGGCTTCGGGGTCGTGGCCGACGACCTCGCAGCCTTCATTGAGAAGGAACTCGATGGTGGTGATCGAAGGCGACTCGCGAATGTCGTCGGTGCCCGGCTTGAAGGCGAGTCCCCAAATTGCGATTCGTTTCCCAGCAAGGTCGCTTCCGAAGTGGCGCTTGAGCTTACGCACCAAGAAGCTCCGGTGTCGCACATTCACGCGGTTGGTGGCGTCTGCGAGCTCGAGCTCGATGCCGTGACGCCGCGCGGTCGCCACGAGCGCTTTGACGTCCTTGGGGAAGCAAGAGCCGCCGTACCCAGGGCCCGCGTGCAAAAACTGTGAACCAATTCGCGGGTCGCTGCCCACGCCCTTGCGAACGCTCTGCACGTCGGCGCCGACCTCTTCACAGAGAACCGCCAACTCGTTCATGAAAGAGATGCGCATGGCTAGCATCGTATTGGCGGCGTACTTGGTGACCTCCGCGCTTTCCGGATTCATCCAGACGATCTTCGTGCTCGAAAGATTGAGTGGATGATAAACGCGATCCATGAGCCGGCGCGCCCTGTCGTGTCCCGGACGGACGCCGACCACGATACGGTCCGGATACATGAAGTCGTCGATCGCCCCGCCCTCTTTCAAGAACTCGGGGTTCGAGGCTACTTGGATGTCGTGCTTGGCATCGGCGACGAGCTTTTGAACGTGTGCGTTCGTCCCCACGGGCACCGTGCTCTTGTTGACGATGACCAGGTCGTGCGTCGCGTGCTTGGCCAGCTCCTGGGCGACCGCAAAGACCGCGCTCAAGTCCGCTTCGCCG
>Ga0265303_10003174_pt1 | contig 10265 bp, 13 predicted proteins | sample Helome_2_FD_192494 | JGI IMG/M metagenome (GOLD analysis project Ga0265303, IMG submission 192494) | Marine sediment microbial communities from subtidal zone of North Sea - Hel_20160317 (Illumina Assembly) | ecosystem: Environmental > Aquatic > Marine > Subtidal zone > Sediment ... | reverse complement strand
AACGGTCGGTGTGAATCAGGGTACCGGCGGCAGTGGCGGCGGCATGCTGTCATTGTTGATGCTAATGACCTTGACGATGTTCGCGGTCACGATTGCGGTTCGCACCCGACGACAGACGGGCCGACTTTAGTACCCTTCTACACCGGTCATGTCCGGCAGGTTATGCGCGATTCCCTTGTGGCAATCGATGCAGGTCTTCTCGCCAGTTGCGAGTGACGTCGAGTGTTGTTCCGAGGCACGCAGGCTCTGCACCGTGAAATCCATGTAGTCGAAATCATGGCAGTTGCGACATTCGAGAGAATCATTGGCTTTTAGTCGGGCCCATTCGTGTTCAGCCAGTTCGCGACGTTTGGCATTGAACTTCTCGCGCGTATTGATAGTACCGAAGATCTTGCCCCAGACGTCCTTCGATGCCGCGGTTTTCCGGGCGATCTTGTCGGTCCAGTCGTGAGGCACGTGGCAATCGGGACATGTCGCCCTTACGCCCGAACGATTCGTGAAATGGACCGTCTCCTGCATTTCCAGGTACACGTTTTCCTCGTGCTCGTGGCAACTGATACAAAATTCTTCGGTATTGGTAGCCTCCAAAGCCGTGTTGAACCCGCCCCAGAATATGACTCCAGCGATAAATCCGCCGAGAATCAGCGTACCAATGCCGTAGTGGACGCTTGGGCGGTCGAAATCCCGCCAGATCTTGCGAAAGTACTGCACCTCAGTCGTCCGAGCCGGCCGCAGCCCGTTCTTCGAGCAGTTTGTCCATATCTACGAAATCGTTCTCGTAGACTTCACGAGTAACGGTTTGTGTGACATGGCACTGGTCGCAAAAATAGCGGCGCGGCGACACGTCCGCGAGGAAGTTCCCGTCGCGGTCCATGTAATGCGTCACGCTGATCATCGGTGCCTGGCTTTCCTCCGTGCGGCGCCGGGCATGGCATGACATGCACTTATTGACCTGCAGGTTGAGCTCGTAGTCACGCGTATCGTGAGGGATGAGTGGGGGCTGCATCGGGTAGCTGCGTTGCGCCTTGATATCCTCATTCACAACACGGGGAATAGGCGCGGGCTTGGGTGTTTCAGTAATCTTGACCCCGTCGCGCATTGTCGCGATTTCATCGGCGAAAGTGGCTGCAAAAAATGCCGGCAAGAGTAGAAGTGCGGTTAGTATGGTAATCCGATTCATCATCCCCTCCCCTATGCCTTTTCGATCTTGACGGCGCATTTCTTGTAGTCCGTCTGTTTCGAGAGCGGGTCCGTGGCGTCAAGAGTGACTTTGTTGATGAGCCTCGATGCATCGAACCAGGGCACGAACACGAGCCCCTCCGGCGGCCGATTGCGACCGCGCGTTTCCACGCGTGTTCGAATTTCCCCGCGTCTCGAGATAATCCTGACATCGTCGCCCCGGCGCAGCCCTCGTCCTCTAGCATCATCTGGGTGCATGAAGACGAGCGCATTCGGTACCGCGCGTTGCAGTTCCGGAACACGTCTCGTCATGGACCCTGAGTGCCAGTGTTCGAGAACCCTGCCTGTGCACAACCAGAGATCGTATTCGTCATCCGGGCTTTCGGCGGCCGGTTCGTAAGGCAAAGCGAAGATGATCGCCCTGCCGTCCGGCTTGCCATAGAAGTCCCAGTCACTGCCCGGTTTGACGTAGGGATCCGAGCCTTCCTTGAAGCGCCACAAGGTCTCCTTGCCATCGACGACAGGCCAGCGCAGGCCGCGAGTCTGGTGATAGACCTCGTATGGAGCCAGGTCGTGCGCTTTTCCGCGGCCAAACTCGGCGTACTCCTCGAACAGGCTCTTTTGCACGTAGTAGCCGAAGTACTCCGACTCGTTGTTGCTGTGTTCCGCACTGATTTCCGACAACGGGAAGCGGTTCGCGTGACCGTTGGTAAACAGGACCTCGTAAAGCGTCTTGCCGCGAAGTTCCGGAGATTTGGCCAGCAGTTCCTCTGACCAGACCTCGTCGGTCGTGAATCGCTTCGAAAATTCGATAACCTGCCAGAGGTCGGAACGCGACTCACCTGGAGGCTCGATCATCTGGTACCAGCTTTGCGTGCGCCGCTCTGCATTGCCGTAGACGCCCTCCTTCTCCACCCACATTGCCGTGGGCAATACGAGATCGGCCGCCTCGGCCGTGACCGTTGGGTAGGGATCGGAGACGACGATGAAGTTGTCCGGGTTGCGATAGCCGGGGTACGCCTCCTCGTTAATGTTTGCAGCGGCTTGCATGTTGTTGTTGCACTGCACCCAGTAGGCGTTGATCTCTCCATCTTTCAGTTTGCGATTGTGCAATACGGCGTGGTAGCCGGGCTTGCCGACGATCGTTCCTTCGGGCAAGCGCCAGATCTTCTCGGCAATCTCTCGGTGTTTTTCGTTGGCGACCACCATATCGGCGGGCAGCCGGTGTGAAAAAGTACCCACTTCACGAGCCGTACCACAGGCGGACGGTTGCCCGGTCAGGCTGAATGGGCTGTTACCCGGCGTCGCTATCTTGCCGGTCAGAAGATGGATGTTGTAAATGAGGTTGTTGCACCAGACACCACGAGTGTGCTGGTTGACGCCCATCGTCCAGAACGACACGACCTTGCGATCCGGATCGGCATAGAGCTCAGCAAGATCTCGCAGTTTCTGGACCGGGACACCACTCAATTTGGATACGCTGTCTTCGTCGTAATCGCTCACGAATTCCGCAAACTCTTCGAAGGTCATCGGTTTCGAGGCCCCGCTGTTCGGGTTCGCGGCAGCCTGTTGCAGGGGATTCTCGTCCCGCAGCCCGTAGCCGATATCGGCGTCGCCGCGACGGAAATTCGTGTGCTTGTTGACGAAGTCGTGGTTAACCCGCCCCGTCTGGATAATGTAATTGGCGATGAAGTTCAGGATCGCAAGATCGGTCTGCGGTGTGAAGATCATGTCCATGTCGGCCAGGTCGTAACAGCGATGCCTGAACGTCGATAGCACCGCGACCTTGACATGTGATGCGCTGAGTCGACGGTCCGTAACGCGTGTCCAGAGAATCGGGTGCATCTCGGCCATGTTCGAACCCCAGAGGACGAATGCATCCGTCGCTTCGATGTCGTCGTAACACCCCATCGGCTCGTCGATACCGAATGTGCGCATGAATCCACCGACCGCCGAGGCCATGCAATGGCGGGCATTGGGTTCGAGATTGTTCGAACGGAAGCCGGCCTTCATGAGCTTGACCGCGGCATAGCCTTCGAGGACGGTCCATTGACCCGAGCCGAACATGCCGACCGAGGTCGGTCCCTTGGTCTTTAGCGCGGCCTTGAATTTCTCGGCCATGACGTCGAAAGCCTCGTCCCAGCTTACGGGCGTAAAATCGCCTTCCTTGTGGTACTTGCCGTCACGCTTGCGCAGCAACGGTGTCTTCAGGCGGTCCCTGCCGTACATGATCTTCGAAAGAAAATAGCCCTTGACGCAGTTGAGACCCTTGTTGACGGGTGACTGTATGTCACCGTGGGTTGCGACGACTTTGCCGTCGAGCGTGGCGACATTGACCGAGCAACCTGTGCCGCAGAAACGGCAAGGCGCCTTGTTCCAGGAGAGTCGAGTAAGGTCTTCGCCTGTGATGACATTACTGGCTTCTGCAGGTATCGATACGCCCGCGACACTGGCCGCTGCGACGATTGCGTTGGCCTTCATGAATTCTCGTCTGCTGACCGTCATTGGAATCTCGTCTCCGTCTTGATTAGGTTTCGCCCGGCGCCCGTTCCGGGGACTCGTTTTCGAATTCGTGGTAGACAGGGGCCACGGTAACCACAGAGCGAATGGCTTCCAGTTGTGCGGTCATGTCTGCCAGTTCCTTCACGTCTGCAGCTTCGGCTGTGACCACCAGCTTGCCCTTTTCTTCAACATGGACCTCCAGTCCGGGCATTGCCTCGATCGTAGCCGCGACGGCAGTGCCGTCCTGGGCACGGCAACTCACGACGTAGCTTGCAACGTGGTATTCGCTCTCAGCCATTTGCCACGACCCGTATTGCGTCTTGCGGACAAGCGGCGACACAGGCGCCGCAGGACGTGCAGGCATCCCGATCAATTCGCGGGACGGGGACGGTGCCCAGCTGCGGGGGAAACCCAATGGCTTGTGCTTCGCAGGCATCGCCGCAGCTCTGGCAAACGACTTGATTTCTCGCAAGGCATGAATCCGTTACCTCGAGCCGGATCTGTATCGATGGCTGAACGGCAGTCGACAAAGCTCCCTCTTCGCAGGCGTCGATACAGGCGTTGCAAAACGTGCATTCGCCACGGCGGAAGTCGATTTCAGGAAATGCACCGGACCCCGCGACAATGATGCTCTCGGGACACGCGCTAACGCAGTCGCCACAGGCTGTGCAGGTATCCGTGAAAGCCGATATCGCGCCCGGGGGTCGCAAAGGTGGCGGCGTATCCGTCGCCCTGCCCCGTAGCAGGTTGCGTCGCGAGATATTGACCGCCTGGACCATGGCTCAGTTCGAGCCCGGCGGGCCGAAGATCAGTTGCATCATCCAGATCAGGAATCCATAGCCACCGACCAGGATGACCGACAGGATCGGGAACAGAAAAACGGCAATAAACAAAAACACGCGACGCTCGCCACGTTTTGTCAGTACATGGTCTTTGTCGGAATCCGGGACGCTCATGATGGTAGCCACCTGTCACAGCGAGCTGCTGCCAAGCTCACTGTAATTAAATGTACGCGCGTATTCAATGTGGATACTTTGCGGCATAATGCTAAGCATCAGTTGCAGGATAATTACATGAAATTACGAATCCGGGAAAACACGATTCGACTGCGTCTGAAACGCAGCGAGGTGGACCACATCGCCTCCGGAAAGAGCATCGTTGAGCACACGCAGTTTCCTCACTCCAAGCTGACCTACCGTTTGGATGTCGCCAACGAGGGGCCCTCCGCGGCGAGCTTCGATCAGGGCAATCTGGCGGTTCGCGTGCCGATGTCGGAAGTACGGCAGTGGGCGCAGACCGATCAGGTGTCAATTCTTGCGGAGCAGGCGGTCGGCGAGTCACAGCTACTGACACTGCTCGTGGAGAAGGACTTCAAATGTCTTTCACCAGGGCATCATCGCCCCGACGAAGACGATGATGACACCTTCCCGCATCCCGACGCGGGCTCCCGAGACGGTTGCTAGCGGCCAGGCCAGCTTGACTCACCAGATACGCGGCAAAAGCCGAAAACGAACGTTCGAGACATACTCAGCGTAGCCCGCCAGTTCATTTCGCAAGGTACGGTCCTCCAGAGCCGTGCGAAGAACAATGCCCGCAATCGCCAGTGCAGCGGGCACGAGACTCCAGGCCGAGGCAAGCATCAATGGCGTGCCGAGCATCCAGCCGACCAGACCCAGGTAACCTGGATGCCGTACAAGCGCGTAGGGACCTGAATCGATTACTTCATGACCATGCTCCGTCTGAATTCGGACGGTCTTCTCGAAAAACGGATTGACGAGCATCGACCAGGTCAGCAATATGCATCCGCCGGCAAAAAGCGCAAATCCCAGCGGCCACAGCACGACAGGCAAGCCGGTCGCACCGCCCCGAGCTTCCAGGCCCGCGACGATGTACACGCCGTACATGACGGGCCCGAAAAACGCCAGCCAGACTTTGTCCCAGGTTTTCGTACCCTTGCCGATGCGCCTGCGGCGATCAATCAACTCAGGATTGTGGCGTTCGAGCAGCAACCAGAGTCCGCCGATATACGTAACGATGATGCCAATGTAGATCCACGCGAGCGGCCAGTCCAGGCGGCCAGCGGGCACAAACAATAGCAATGCGAATGCCAGCACCATCGCCAGCATCGTGGCGATGAAAACCAGTGTACGCATTGTAGCTCCTCGTCAGGCCAGCCAGCCGAATATGCCGCCCGTCAGCACAGCATAAATCAGTGCATCGAGAAAGGTCTTTGCCGTCATGGACCAGCTGCGACCGAACCAGATGCTCTCCTGCACGTACGCCACGCCGTAAGAGATGAATGCGACCGTCCCGGTCACACGGAACACCGTCAGGTAGTCGGCGCCGGCGCCGACGGTACGGCTCAGCAGGTAGGCACAAATGACGGCAACCAGTACGTTATAAGCGAACATCATCGCCAGTTTGGGCGCCATGCTCGGGAGTCCCGCAGGCAGGATCGTAATGAAGGCTTGCGGGCCTTCTTTCAGTTTCTGCTGCATTTCCGGTTCCGCGTACTGTTTCTGGTCCCGGCAGTTCGGAACCGTGTACATGCCGGGTTCGCAGCTCTTGAGGGACGCGCGAACGGCCTCCTCGTCCGGCGTCTTGCTCCAGTCGGGCTTGTGCCAGGGCATGGCCATCCAGATTACGGATCCCGCTATGAACACGACAACCGCCGAAGCCAGGATCGGTAGCCACAAGGACATGATTGTCATAGCTTTTCCCCTTCATGTTGTTTCCTAACATATAGCAGAATCACATCGGTTATGCTGCGCATATGCTCATCAGAGGTCTGCCAATTCTAACCGGCCTGGCCCCCCTGGTCGGTATCAATCTCGCCTATTGGATAGGCGTCGACGCCGGGGTTCTGCCGTCCTGCATCCCTTACCTCGACGGCTGTACGTCGGTCAGTGCGACCGGCCGCTATCCGCCGGGCGACCGCCTTTTCCGGGCTGTGATGCTGCCACAGGCTGTGTTGCTCGCCGTGACCTGGTATCTCGCGATGGCCTGGCTCAGGTCACTTGCGCCCCATAGCAAGGCGCCGGGAGCGGTCCTTGCATTCGGGCTTCTTGGTGCCGCCGCTTTGATTATTTACGTGAGCTACCTGGGGTCAAAAGAGCCCCTTTATGAGTTCATGCGGCGCTTCGGGATTTATATCTATTTCCTGGCCACCGGCCTGGCTCAATTGATTCTGACGCTTGCGCTCGAGCGTTCGCGGTGGCGCCAGGCGATGCTCTGGGTTGTCATCACCCCGTGGATACTCGGGCTAGCGAATTTTGCACAAAAGGCACTCAGGGCCGATCCGGGCATGGCGGAGAATGCGATCGAGTGGATCGTATCCGTGTTTATGCAGGTCTGGTTCGTGCTGCTGTACGTCGGCTGGCGCAAGACAGGTTTTCGCGTCGCGGTGACGACGGGCTAAGGCGTCAAATCAGTTTGTGGCGTTGCTGATGTCGGATTCTTCGGCTTCGCCGTCTTCATCCTTCGGCGCCAGAGCATAATCGAGAACGCCCGTAGCGATCAGGTCGGTCGAAGCCTGGGCGACCGACAGCTCAGTCTCGACTTCGCGGATCTTCGCTTCGGCGTGAACACTTTCGGTCGCCCTGTCGGCCAGTTCCGCTCTTAGTTCACGAGTTTTCAGGACCGAGTCCTTCAAGTCGGTATTGGCCTTTTCAAGCTTGGATTGCTGCTCGGTTATCACGAAATCGCGGCGTTCAATGCCCACCGTGGTTTCCTTGAGCTTTTCTTCGAGATCCTCGGTGCTTCCCTTGTTTTTTTCCGACTCGGTCTGTGCCACTCGAAGTTCGGCTTCGAGCGAGCGAATGCGATCGTCGCGCGGGTCGCGCTTTTTCGCCTCGTTACGAGATCCCAGCCGGGTATTGATCGAGGACAGCATCCAGCCCAGCAGGAATGCCCCACCGGTTATGAGTATGAGATTCTGAGGTACGTCGAAAAACATCTGGATATGATTATTGGGATTCGCTATTCAATAAAGGACCGAGTTCTCAATACTGCAATCCGGAGACCGGTCGAGAACGACCATAAATGGATCCATTCGAAAACGCAATTAAATAGATTTTCACTTTGTTTACAATTAGTTAAGAAGTATTTCTCAACTTATTTCGATATTAATGTTACTAGTCCCAGGCTGGCGGCGACACCAGGCCCTGACGCCCTCTGTCTCGAGAAGTGCTTCGGCCCCCGCCCCTTTGAGCATAGCCAGTGTGCTGATCATCCCGGCCTGCGTACAACTTGCAGCCGCCACCGTCACGGAGCGTGGCGCCTCAAAGACGGGCCAGCCCGTCAGTGGATCGAGAATGTGGCTGTAGCGTATACCGTCTTTTTCGAGAAAGCGTCGCTCGTCACCACTGGTTGCGAGCGCGCCTTCCTTGAGATCGATCAGGCGTTCCGCTGATTCCGGCGTCTTTCCCTCTATTCCAACTTTCCAGCAGCGCCGTCGACGCGGCATCGCTGTTGACGCAAGGTCCCCACCAAAATTTACGAGGCAGGGCCCGCCTCCGGCAGATTGTATCCGAGCAACCGCCTTGTCCACGGCATATTCCTTGCCAATGCCGCCCAGATCGATCTCCATCCCCGTGGGCAGCGTGAGACGGGGCCGCTGCCACGAGACACGATGCCACCCTACCCTGGCCAACAGGGGGGCGATCTCTCGCTGGCTCGGCACCCTGTCGCTGCCGTCGAAGATCCAGGCTTTTCGCAATAGCCCCGACGTAATGTCGAAGCGTTGGTTGCTGAGTCGGTAAAGTGTCGCGGCGAAGTCGATGAGGTCCGACGTCTCGCCGTCGAGATCCAATGCAACGCCCTCCGCCTGGTTGATCCGTGCGACGATATTGTCATCCCTGTAGCGGCTGAACTTGTCTTCGACACGCCAGGCCTCGGCGGCAACGAGTTCGCATATCTCTGCCGCGTCCGAGCGACGCGGAGACTCGCACACGACTTCGCAGGGGCTCCCCATGGCCTGGAAGCGGCCGATCCAAGTGTCTTCCGTCAGGCTCAGAGCGGTGTGGCGTTCCAAGTGTCGCGTCCTAGAATCGATAGCTGAACTGCGCGATGATCGCGTCCAGATCGGGGTAATTGTCTCTGCCCGCCTGGTTACCGATGATCTGTTCGCCGGGCACGTCGCCGGATTGCTGGTACCACTCGAGCCGAACGCTCATGTCATGGTCATTCCGCGTCTTCCAGCCGTATTTCAAGCCCAGCGTCGTGGCGTCGAAATCGCCGAGCCGATAATCGGCGGAAGCGTACTCAGGCAAGGGCTGGCTGTCATCGAGGCTCAGGCGCCAGAACTCGGCCTCGGTCTGCGTGTAGTAGCGCACATGGGGCTCGATGTAATGATCACCCGCAAGCGGCCAGCGGTATCGCAGCTCCAGCGTGTGTGAGTCGATTTCCCAGTCATCCGTCATATAGCGGTACGAAATGTCCAGCACCTTGCCGTCCATGTAGTACTTGGCCTGGGTATACAGGCTGTGCTTGCTGCGATCGTCGGGGCGGCTCTCGAACAGGAACTGGTGTGACGGCCCGCCCTCGGCAGGGATGGCTCCGCTGCGCAACAAGGTATCGCCCGTGGTGCCGTCGACGAGGCTCAGGACCTTGTACGGGTCCGTCAGGTAGCCGTCTGAATAGCTGTACGAGTAGTTGGCCTGTACCACCAGGTTTCTCGAAATCACCTGGGTGACGCCCACGACGAGGTCGAGCACGTCTTTGTCCTGGTCACCCGTGCGGTTGCTCGTATCGCCGACATCGAGCATCGGCGTGAGCGGCGTCGGCGCGCCACCGACCGGGTCGAGATCATCCATCGAGTACGCGAAACCCGCAGAAACGGTCGTGTTGCGCTTGTTGAAGTCACGTGCAATTTTCGCGTTGACCCCGAGGTGCAGGTAGTCGTACTCCTTCGACACGCTACCGCCAACATCGACAAGGCTCGTCTCGCCAAGCGGTTGCTGCCAGTTGGCTGTCAGCGCCACACGCGTGTCCTTGAACGTGTCGTCCAGCGGCAAATCACCGGCCGGCACGGTGTAGAAGCCACTGCCCGAGGGACGCGTGAAAGTCTGCGGGACGTCCTGGCGGATGGTACCGTTCGGTGTCGCGCCCGTCAGTACATCGATAGTCAATCCAAGAGACAAGGAGTGATCGTCGACGAACATTCTTCGAGCGATGGCCTTGACGCTGTAGTCCTTTACGCGATCTTCGTTCTCGCCGTAATACAGTATGGACGTATTGAAGTCCCAGTCCCCCGCTTCCTGTGCATCAGCCGATGCCGGAAAAGTGGTACCCAGTAATGAACAGGTCGCGGCCGCCAGTGCGGCCGAGATCGAAACCTTCTCTTTGTGGCTCAGAGACCTTCCCTCAGTTGCAGCCACAGCCGCCGCCGCCAAACCCACGGCCGCCGCTGGACGCTTCCTTGCTGAAATAGATGTGATCGTCCGTTGCAGCCTCGAGTTCGTCGGTTGTCAACTGCATCTCGGCCTTGGCAAGAATATCGCGGTCCCATGGCTGTACGCCCATGGAGGTGCAGCCAGAGGCAAAGAACAGGACGGCAATTAACAGGATCGTGCGTTTCATCCGGC
>Ga0265303_10003172_pt1 | contig 10269 bp, 6 predicted proteins | sample Helome_2_FD_192494 | JGI IMG/M metagenome (GOLD analysis project Ga0265303, IMG submission 192494) | Marine sediment microbial communities from subtidal zone of North Sea - Hel_20160317 (Illumina Assembly) | ecosystem: Environmental > Aquatic > Marine > Subtidal zone > Sediment ... | reverse complement strand
CCTGCGCGAGGTCTGGCACCCCAGGTCGGTCAGGTTCTCGACCGGCTGGCTTGCGCGCCGGAGGCCCTGTTCGCGCGCATGTCCGGCAGCGGCGCCACCTGTTTCGCGCTCTTTGCCGGTCCGCGCGAAGCCAAGGCGGCGGCGGCGACCATTGCCGCCGAGCGACCGGATTGGTGGGTCGCGGCCGCGCCCCTGCTCCATGGCAAGCCGGCCGGCAACTGGCGCGATTGACCGAACGCTGCTGATGGGCCTTCCTCCAGGCCCGACAATTCGCTAGGCCGTATTTCCCAAACTGACCATGGCCAGCGCCGCGCAGGCCATGGACAGTGTGAGAATAGGGGGCTAGCTTCCCGGTCGTCGGCTTCGAGGATGCCTAGCGGGATCCTGGAGTCGGCGTGGAACGGAGTGTTTGAAGATGGCGGAGAAGGTTGCTCTCAAAATCGGCATCACGGGCCAGGGTGGCGCGCCGCGGAGGCCAGCGCGGTCGTAAACGACATGTCCAGGGGTAGGGGTTTGGTTCGAAGGATTCTGGTCGGTTGGGTCGATTTGGTTCGGCGCTCGGCGCTCGTCGTGGTGCTGCTATCGGCCTTGGCCAGTGCCGCTGCCTTGGCCTATGCGATCGCCGAGTTGGGCATTAACACCTCGACCAAGGACATGCTGTCCCAAGATCTGCCGTTCCGTCAGAACGACCGGGCGATGGACGCGGCCTTCCCGCAATTGGACCAGCAGATTCTGGTGGTGGTCGAGGCCGCCAGTTCGGAACAGGCGGAAGACGCGGCCCGGCGGATCGCCGAAGGGCTGGCGGCGCGGCGGGACCAGGTCCAGGGCGTCTTCTACCCGGAAGACGAACCCTTCTTTCGACGCAATGGGCTGCTGTACCTGGGGCTCGACGAACTTCAGTCCCTGGCCGATCGCCTGGCCGAGGCACAGCCGTTGCTTGCCGCCCTGAACGAGGATATGTCCCTGCGCGGCCTGGCGGCGGTCTTGGCGCTCACGCGGGACAATGGCGACGAGACGGCGGCGGCCGACCTGGCGCCGGCCCTGGAAAACATGGCCGAGACGGTCGAGTCGCTGGCCCTCGGCCGGCCGGCAAAGCTGTCGTGGCAAGGGTTGCTGACCGGCCGATCGGACGGCCCGGAATCGCGCCGTCGCCTGATCTCCGCGCGGCCGGTGCTCGACTACAGCTCGCTGGAGCCGGCCCGCGCGGCGATTGCCGGGATCCGGAACCTGGTTCGGGAACTCGGCTTTACCGGTGACGATGGCGTACGCGTACGTATTACCGGCGAGTCGGTGATGCTTCAGGATGAGCTGAAAAGCGTACAGGACGGGATTGGCATGGTCGGCCTCTTGTCCTTCGTGCTGGTCTCGGTTCTGCTGACCCTTGGTCTGCGCTCGCTTCGGCTGGTGGCCGGGACGTTGCTGACCTTGATTGCCGGGCTGTGCTGGACCGCCGGGTTTGCGACCCTCGCGGTCGGCGAACTGAACCTGATATCGGTCGCCTTCGCGGTTCTCTTCATCGGGCTCAGCGTGGATTTCGGGATCCATTTTTCGTTGCGCGTCGAGGAGGAGGTCAGCCTTTGTGCCTCGCTCGAAGCTGCCTTGAAGGCCGCCGCGTCGGGCGTCGGCGGCGCCCTGGCACTGACCGCGGTGGCGGCGGCTATCGGTTTTTTTTCCTTCCTGCCGACCTCCTACCGAGGCCTGTCCGAGCTCGGCTTGATTTCCGGTGTCGGCATGTTCGTCGCGCTGCTGGCTAACTTGACCGTGTTACCGGCCATGCTGGCGCTCCTGCCGCCGGGCAAGGGCCGGCGCGCGCCGACGGACCTGCCGGCCGGTCGTCTCGAGGCTGCGGTCGAGCGCCATGCCCGGGCGATCGCCTGGGGCGCGCTGCTGCTCGCGCTGCTGGCGGCGAGCACTTTGCCCTGGGCGCGCTTCGACGACGATCCGCTCAATCTACGCGACCCGGACAGCCCCTCGGTGGCGACGCTTCTGGACATCATCGAGGATTCGCGCGTGCAGCCCTACGACGTCAGAGTTCTGACCCCGGGACCGGCCGCCGCGGCCGCCTTGGCCGAACGCCTGAAAGCCCTGCCCGAGGTGGCCAAGACCGTCACCTTGATGGACTACCTGCCGGGGCAGCAGGATGAAAAGCTGATGGTCATCGAGGACATGACGATTTTTTTGGCGCCGCTTTGGGGTGGCGCGCGTGTGGCGGCGCCGACGGCCGGTGAACGCCGCCGGGCGTTCGGCGACTTGCGCCGGATCGTCACCGCACTGGCCGAAGGGCCGGCGGGAAGCAGTGCCGGCCGGCTGGCCGCGGCCCTGGCCTCGATCGACGAGTCCGACGCGGCGCTTGTCATGTTGGAGCAGTCGCTGCTGGCCAATCTGCCGAGCCGCGTGGCGGCCCTGGGCGAGGCGCTGGAGGCGGCCCCGGTTGCGCTGGAAGACCTGCCGGCGGCCCTGGTAAGCCGCAAGCTGGCCGCCGACGGGCGCAGTACCGTGGAAGTTCACCCGGCCGAGGACCTGCGCGGGCAGGCGGCGCGCCTGCGTTTTGTCGATGCGGTCCAGAGTGTCGTGCCGGAGGCGACCGGCGCCCCGATCATCATCACCGAAGCGGGCCGGGCCGTGGTCGAGGCTTTCCTTCAGGCGGCGGGGATTGCGCTTCTGCTGATCTCCCTGCTGCTGCTGGCGATCCTGCGCAGCGTCCGTGACAGTCTCTTGGTGCTTGCGCCATTGGTGGTCGCCGCCCTGCTCACGGTTGCGGTCACGGTCGTCTTCAACCTGCCGTTCAATTTCGCCAACGTGATCGTGCTGCCCCTGTTGTTCGGCCTGGGCGTGGCCGGCGGCGTCCACATGGTGGCGCGCAGCCGTAACGAGGCGGCCACCGCGCTGATGAGCACCAGCACGCCGCGAGCCGTTCTGTTCAGCGCGCTCACCACGATCGGATCGTTCGGCGCCCTGGCCTTGTCCAGCCATCGGGGCACCGCCAGCATGGGTGAACTGCTGACCATCGCGATCGGCCTCAGCATGTTGAGCTGCTTGATCGTGCTGCCGGCTTTGCTGGTGCTGTCCGGCAAGGTTACGCCGCCGCCGGACGAGGTCGCTACCAGCGGAGAATAAGGTTGCCGTCTTCCACCTGATAGCCGTGCAGGCGCCTCAGGAAGCTGTTGCCCAGCAGGGATATGCCCAAGCCCGAGCGGCTGACCGTGGCGCGCACGTTGTTGACCTCGAAACCCTCGACGATGATCTGGTCCAGCATGACCGGCGCCTGCCGCACCACGCCGTTGGCGGTGTGGACGGCCGCGGTGTAGTCCAGGCTGTCGGGGCTCAGGCCGATGCGTTCGGCGTCTTCCCGGGTGAGCGCCACGATGCTGGCCCCGGTATCCACCAGGAACCGCACCTGGGCGCCGCGGATATCCGCGGTCACGTAGAAGTGGCCTCTGCTGTCCGGCCGCAAAACCAGTTGGTCGGTATAGCCGGGACCGTTGAGTGCCGCTTGGTTGTTGTTCTGGGTGGCTGGAGCGCTTCGGTCGAACGTGAAGCCGCCCTCTTGGGCCTTTTTGTAGAAGAGCGCGACCGCCGCCACTGCCAAGAACAGGAAGATAATATTGCGGATGGTCTGCATCATGGCGGCAATCCCCTGCGGCGCCTCGCCCGAACCGGGCTGCGGCTCACCGCCTGCGGTCAATTCGAACCGGCGGACGCGCTTTGGCCATCTCGCCAGAACCCTTGGAGACTAATATCCAATCGCTAAGGGATCGCTAAATCCGCCTGTTTTCCAGCCTCGCCCCGCACAAAGACCAGTCAAGAGGGGCAGGGCTTGGCTTCTAGGCCGTCCCCTGTAGCCGTGCATATTTCTAGCGGAGATAGCATAAATTAGACTATGTGCACTGAAAGCTTTGGGGGTTTGCGGCTGTCCAATACTCTGAGTATTCGCCACAGTCCTTCGATTCCAGCAGTTCGCCTGGCTCGAGCCAGCGGAGCGCTTGGCTGGCGGGGAGGACCAATCGGTTGCCCTCGCGAAGGTAAAAGTGCCGGGGCCGCAGCTCGGTCGGATGGCCGAGACCCGATGCGCCGACGAACTCCGCCAGCGCCTCTAGGGTATGGCGGTGGAAGTTGTAGACCCGCTCGGATTTATCGGGCACGACAAGCGCGCGCTGACGCTGCTTGTCTTGAGTGGCGACACCCACCGGGCAACGGTTGGTGTGACAGCTTTGTGACTGGATGCAGCCGACCGCGAACATGAAACCACGGGCGGAATTGCACCAATCCGCCCCCAGACACAGGGTGCCCGCCACGTCGAAAGCAGAGACCAGCTTGCCGCTCGCGCCGATTCTGATCTTATCGCGCAGGTCGGTGCCGACCAGCACGTTGTGCACGAAGCTGAGGCCCTGGCGAAGCGGCGTTCCCAGATGATTGCTGAATTCGATGGGTGCTGCGCCGGTGCCTCCTTCGGCCCCGTCCACCACGATGAAGTCCGGCGTGATGCCCGTCTCGAGCATTGCCTTGCAGATGGCCATGAACTCCCAGCGGTGGCCGATGCAGAGCTTGAAGCCCGCGGGCTTTCCGCCAGACAGGTCCCGGATCCGGGCGACGAACTCCAGCAACCCGATCGGGGTGGTGAACGCGCTGTGACTCGGCGGCGACACACAGTCAACACCGACCGGCACCCGCCTCGTCTCGGCAATCTCCGTGGTGACTTTCGCGCCGGGCAGCATGCCCCCGTGTCCCGGTTTGGCGCCTTGGGATATCTTGATCTCGACCATCTTCACCTGATCGTCCGTGGCCTGCTCCGCGAACATTTCGGGATTGAAGCTGCCGTCGTCCTTACGACAGCCGAAGTAGCCGCTGCCAATCTCCCAGATGAGGTCCCCGCCGAACTCGCGATGGTAGCGGCTGATGCCGCCCTCCCCCGTGTCCTGGGCAAAGTTGCCTTTCTTTGCACCTTGGTTCAGTGCCCGGATGGCGTTGGGGCTTATCGCTCCGAAGCTCATGGCGGAAATGTTGTAAAGCGAAGCCGAATAAGGACGTTTGCAATCAGACCCGCCGATGATGACTCGGAGGGGCTCCGCGCAGGGCGGCCTCGGAGCGGCCGAATGGTTGAGCCAGCGATGCTCTTGCGCGTAAACGTCCAGCTCGGTGCCGAATGGCATCTTGTCTTCCTGGCCCTTTGCGCGCTCGTAGACCAGCGTGCGCTGCTCCCGACTGAAGGGGGTGCCGCTCAAATTGGACTCGAAGAAGTACTGACGCAGCTCGGGTCTGATCCCCTCGAAGAGAAATCGCAAGTGAGCGAGGATGGGATAGTTTCGAAGTACGCTGTGGCGGGTCTGAATGATGTCCCAGGTGCCGAGCAAGCCGAGCGGGGCGGTCACCAGCAGGAGCCAGAGAAAGTAACCGCTCACGCTGGCGCCCAGCGCGAGAAAAACCAGAGAGAGCACGAGGGCCGCGTAGTAGAAGTAGTAGCGAGAGGAAAGCATGCCGTTGTCTTCTCTAACGGTTAGCCGCGGGCCGCTCGACGGTTGAAGTTCCCGACATGTTCGGCAAGAGCTGTCCGCCGCCCCGCGGTGCAAGGGATAAGGGCATAGATATCAAAGCCGCCGCAATCCTTCATTGAGGTCAATCAAATGATGAAATTCGCCGAACGACCGAAGTATCCGCTTTCGGGCTTCACGCCCAAGAATCGGATTCGGGCCCGAGGCAGCAAACCGATCGAAAGGGCTACGCCTAGCCTTACGGCTTTCGAACAGAGCCGATAGCCCCGGCCGTTGCGGTGCGCCTTCAAGGGCGCTATTTTGCGCCACATTCCACCGGGATGGGGCGTAGCCAAGTGGTAAGGCACCGGTTTTTGGTACCGGCATTCGCAGGTTCGATCCCTGCCGCCCCAGCCAACCTTCGACCTGACGGCACAGGGCGCCGCGCGGGCCGAAGGGTCAGCCCAGCCCGAAGGCGAAGATCACTAAACCTCCCGTCAGCACGCCGGCCGGGGCCAGCCAGGGCCGGCCGGGGGCGCCGATCAGGCCGTAGCTGATCAGCCACAGACCCGCGGCCAACTTGGCCAGGGCCAGCAACGCCAGGGGCAGCGATGCCTCAGGGTGGACCAGCGCCGGGTTCGCCACGAAGCCGAGCGGGATCAGGTAGAGCCCGAGGCCGAGCCGCATGGCCTGGCCCGCGACCGGCACCCAGGGCGCGCCCGCCATGCCGGCGGCGATGAAGACCGTGCCACAGACCGGCGGGGTGATGGTCGAGAGCAGGGCGTACCAGAACACGAAGAGGTGGGCCTGCAGGGCCGGCAGGCCCAGTTCCTGCAGCGCCGGGCCGGCCACCGAGATGCAGATCACGTAGGCGGCGGTGGTCGGCACCTCCATGCCCAGGATCAGGCAGGCCAGGGCGGTCAGGCCAAGGGCGGCCCAGAGATTGCCACCGGACAGCCCGACGATGGCCGAGGTCACTTTGACGCCCAGGCCGGTGATGTGCAGTACGCCGATCACGAGGCCGGCGCAGATGATGATCGAGGCGATCACGGCGATCTGCCGCGCCGCCGTGACCGAGGCGGCCAGCAGGCGGTCGCCCCAGGCCCTGAAGGAAAAGCTCAGGTGGCGGTCAACCGCGAGCAGCAGGGCGGCAGCGAAGATCGCCGCGCCGGCGGCGAACTGCGGCGTATAGCCGGTCAGAAACAGCATGGCGAGCAGCACCGAGAAGGGCACCAGGAAGAACGGCACGGTGCGCCGCACCTGGTCGCGCGACGGCAGTTCGTCGGGCGCCATGCCGCGCAGGCCGGCGCGCCGCGCGAAAAGGTCGACGCCGCTCCAGGCGGCCCAGAAGAACAGCAGGGCCGGCAGGACGGCAGCGGCCATGATGGCCGTATAGGGTACGCGCAACAGCTCGACCATGACGAAAGCGCCGGCGCCCATGAGCGGCGGCATGATTTGGCCGCCGCTCGAGGCCACGGCCTCGACCGCCGCGGCAAAGCTGGCGGGATAACCCAGGCGCTTCATGGCCGGGATGGTGACGGCGCCGGTCGAGGCGACATTGGCCGAGGCCGAGCCGGAAATCGAGCCGAAGAGCGCCGAGGACAGCACTGAAACCTTCGCCGCTCCGGCCGGCAGGTGCCCGGCCAGCCGGGTCGCGAGCGACATGAAGCCGGCGCCGCCTTCGCCGGCGCCGACGAAGGCGCCCAGGATCACGAACACCGCCACGACATCGACCGAGACACCGGTCAACTGGCCCCATATGCCGCCCTCGGTGATGGTCAAGGTGCCGAGGAAGGAGCCAAGCGGAATGCCCGGATGGCCGAATTCCCCCGGCAGATACTGGCCCAGCGCGCCGTAGGCCAGCGCGACCACCGCGACCAGGGGCAGGGCCAGCTTGATCGCGCGGCGCGCCATCTCCAGGACCACCAGGATCAGCACCGCGGCCAGCAGGAACTGAAAGGGTCCCTCCAGCGACCCGTACTGCTCGTCCAGCCGCTCGTGGCCGGCCACGATGTAGCCACAGGCCAGCAGCCCGGCCAGGCAGACGGGGACGCCGACCCGGCGCCGGGCCTCGGCGCCGATCACGAAGACCCAGGGCAGGACCAGCGCCATATGCAGCGGCCGGCTGACCAGGTTCGGGATCAGGCCGGAGAAAATCAGATAGAGGTGGAACCCGACCGTCGCCAGCGCCAGGCCGGCGATCGGCCAGGCCGGCCGGGCTGGCGTCAAGCGGGCGGCCCCGCCCGTTTCCCTAAAACAATCCCTCGGGCAGGGCGGTCCCGGCCTCGCGGTAGTATCTCAGGGCCCCGGGGTGGAGCTTGGCGCCCAGGGTCGAGAGCATGGCGCTCGACACGCCGTCCCACCAGGGGTTGGCCTTGCCCATGCGGGCCTTCTGGCTCCAATAGGCCTTGGTCAGGCTGTAGGCCGTGTCGTCGTCCATCGCCGTGGTGGTATAGGCGCCGACCGGCAGTGAGGTGGTCACCACGTCGTAATCGACCCCGGGATAGGTGCCGGCCGGGATCACCAGCCGGGTGCGCTTGGTTGCCGCCACCTGCTGGTCGCTCATGGAGAGCAGGCGGATCTTGGTGCCCGCCGCCGCCTCGATCACATTGGGCGCGGGATAGGAGCCCGCCGTGGCGAAGCCGTCGACCTGGCGGTTCTTGAGCGCGGAGACGGCGGCGTTCAGCTCGACGTCAATCAGCTTGACCTGGCCCTCCAGCCCGAAGCTGGCGAAGTTCTTCGCGGCCTCGCGCGCGCCGAAGCTGCCCTTGCCGATGATGAAATCCTTGCCCGCCAGCCCGGCGAAGTCGGCCACCCCGGCATCCTCGCGGACCACGAAGTGCATGGTCAGCGACGGGATGACGAAGAGCGAACGGATCTTGTCGTAGGCCGGGTTTTTCGGCTCGAACATCTTCTTGCCGGCGGTCGCCAGCTTGATCAGGACCGGCGGGGTGGTGAAGACGTAGTTGCCGCCGCGATTGGCCGCTTCCTTGACGTTCTGGACCGAACCCTGGCTTTCCTCGACCGTGACGATGATGCCGCCGGCGGTGCCGCTCTTCACCGCCTCGGCGATCTGCACCGCCATTTGATAGTAGGACGAGGTCGACTTGGCGGACTTGTAGGTGACGCGGGTCTCGGCCCCGGCGGGCTGGCCGAGCGCGAGCAAGGCGACGGCGGCCAGCGCCGGCAAAAGCTTCCTGATCATGGGTTCCCCTCCCGAAATTCCCAATACCCTTTGGTATAACTCCCACAGCCCTTGGCCGGGGTCTTGATCGGACAATGTGCCGCAACCCCACGGCCGGCCGCAAGCCGCTAGAGACCTTCGACACCCATGGCGGAACCGAAGCGGCGGTTGAACCATTAGCGGTTGCTGGCCGAACGTGCAGAGGGCACAATCGATCGACAAACAAGGGCGCGATCAGAACGCCATGGCATGAAATATGGGAGGAGAAGCATGACACGAGAGTCTTTCCTGCGGTCCATGGCGCTCGCCGCCGTGGCCGTGAGCCTGCTGTTTGGCGGCCTGCCGGCTTCGGCCGAGTACCCCGAACGCCCGCTGACGCTGATCGTGCCCTGGGGCGCGGGCGGCGGCACCGACGCCACCGGGCGCATGATCGCCAGTCTTTTGGAAAACGAACTGGGCCAGCCGGTCACCGTGGTCAACCGGACCGGCGGCAGCGGCGTGGTCGGCCACTCGGCGATCGCCAACGCCAAGCCGGACGGCTACACCATCGGCACGGTCACGGTCGAGATCGGCATGATGCACTGGGCCGGCCTGACCGATCTGGACGGCAAGGCCTATACGCCGATCGCGCTCTACAACGCCGATCCGGCCGGTCTTCAGGTGAGCGCCGATTCCCAGTTCAAGACGGCCCAGGACGTGATCGACCAGATCAAGTCCAACCCGAACAAGTTCCACGGCTCCGGCACTGGCCAGGGCGGCATCTGGCATCTGGCGCTGGCCGGCATGCTCGACAACGCCGGCATCGACCCGGACACGGTTCCCTGGGTGCCGTCCAAGGGCGCGGCCCCGGGATTGCAGGACATGGTGGCGGGTGGCGTCGACTTCGTGACCTGCTCGGTGGTCGAGGCCGCCGCGCTGATGGCGGCGGGCAAGGTGCGCTCCCTGGCGGTCATGGGCGACGAGCGCCTGGGCGCCTTCCCGGACGTGCCGACCTTGAAGGAGGCGACCGGGCTCGATTGGAAGGTCGCCGCCTGGCGCGGCCTGGCCGGGCCGAAGGGCATGCCCCAGGAAGCCGTCGACAAGCTGGTCCCCGCCTTCGAGAAGGTCTGGAACTCGGCCGAGTTCCAGGATTTCATGAAGGGCCGCGGTTTTGGCTTGGTGTGGAAGCCCCAGGACGAGTTCGTGACCTGGATGGCCGACAGCGACGCCGGTTTGGGCAAGGTCATGAAGGCCGTCGGCATCGCCAAGTAGACGCGAGGCTCGGCCCTGGCCGGCCGCCATGCGCCTGAACGACGCGGTCTTCGGTGTCCTGCTGCTGCTCTTCGCGGCGGCCATGATGGCCTACACCCGGACCTTTCCCGAGATGCCGGGCCAAAACTACGGCCCGGCGCTCTTTCCGCTGATGATCGGCGGCGGCTTGGCGGTCTGCGGCGCGGCTTTGGTCGTCAAGGGCGTGAGGCTGCGCCACAGTGGGCCGTTGGTTGCCTTCGGCGACTGGATGGCTTCGCCCCGGCACCGGGTCAATTTCGCTTTGATTCCGGCGCTGCTGCTGTTCTACATCCTGGCCGCCGATTTTCTCGGCTTCATTCCCTGCGCCGTGGCGATCCTGGTCTTGCT
>Ga0265303_10003171_pt1 | contig 10271 bp, 10 predicted proteins | sample Helome_2_FD_192494 | JGI IMG/M metagenome (GOLD analysis project Ga0265303, IMG submission 192494) | Marine sediment microbial communities from subtidal zone of North Sea - Hel_20160317 (Illumina Assembly) | ecosystem: Environmental > Aquatic > Marine > Subtidal zone > Sediment ... | reverse complement strand
TTTTCGGACGCGCCGTGGGCATGCCGGTGCCACAGGCAATCAACCGCATTTCGTCCGGCCCGAGGTCCTCGCTGTTGGGCGTGTAGAAATCTCTGCCACGCGCCTTGACTGGTGATATCAAAGACTTCTTTTCAGCAGCAAGTACCTCTTTGACAAACAACGATTCGTTACCGGCACGGCCGTCATACTGTCCAAACATATAAACGGCTGCAAATGCGAACAGGAGAAAAGTTGCAATTCCAATCAATTTGGTATTTCTCTTCATGAAAAACTTCCTTTCAGTGTCCGCAGAAACCGCGATTAATTTTTACGATAGCCGTCAACGGACATTCAGTTTTTTACACGTTAGCCTACCTTGTATCCTCGTCCTTCCAAGCAGACGCTATAGGCTCGATTGAACGTCTGTTTGGATTGATTCTGCTGAGCCGAGGCCTGTTGTTGATGCTGGCGATATTCCTCTTCGGACGAACTTCTCCGCGCCGCTCCAGCGACTCCTCCTACCGCCGCGCCAATTGCCGCTCCTTTTCCTGCGTTACCAGCGATGGCTCCACCAATGGCTCCGAGACCTGCCCCTCCCATGGCACCGCTCAAAAGACCTCCTTTGCGCTTCGGAGGAGGTGCGGTTGATGCTTGTGACGGTTGCGTAGGATCCATTCCGGTTTGTCCTTTTGCCCATTTATAACAGGCAAATTCATCCTGTTCCTGTTGTTGGGGACTCTGTCCATCCTTCGGATATACGAACGATTGTGCTTGAGAAAGTGTGGTAAAGAGAGCCAGGTTCAAGAGCCCGGCGAGACCGATTGTCAATAAAGAATACATGATGACCCTCCAAGAAAATGTGCAGGTTGTCTTAATTAATTGGTATCCGGAATTTGATAAGTCAATTTTGGCCAAAAGGCGATGCCTTCTCCATGCTGGTGTGCAGATTCAAACCCTTCAACGAGAAGGAGGTTACGACTTTGAATTCTGGACTCCATCTCTCCCTCGCCGGTAATGCCTGTGAATTTGCCTGTTCCCCCAACAATGGTAAAAGGTCCCCGGCAAGCTTCCAAATCGCCTGTACATTTGTAATCGGCATAAATCCGATCCCCATCGTCATTCGTAATAATGCAATGGCCCTGACCGGTTTTTGTCATGGTTTTCAAATCCCCCTCCACGGTGGCGGGGCAGACAATGGAACCGGTATGCAGCGCGCCCTTTCCATCCTCAACGAAGATCGTCCCGGTAAACACCGCCACCATAAAAATGCGATCGTTTCCAATGGGAAAGGTATACCCATCGCCTTCCCATGGAGAGAGAGCTTTCACTTCCTGTTGTTCAGCCCCGGCCGGCCCCATGAGGCCGAAAAGGAATACTCCACCTACAATAGTGGTTAGAAATGCCCTTCGGTACTTCATCGGCAACTCCTCCTTTTAGAGTAAAAAGACAAAATGTACCCTCGAGAGAGAAAGCTCTCGGGTATTAGATTTCTTCATCTATTCTTCTAGATTAAATTCCCAAATCACTTTCGGCCTTGTCAATGTCCCAACCCATTCGTTCTCCCCATCACTTGGTTACCTTGAGTTCATTGCAAAACATAACCATGTGAGTATCGGAAACGCGGGTTAGTTCATTGGTGTTTGAACCTGCGACCAGTCGGGGTTGGCGCGGACTTGCTGCTCTAATGCGCGAAGATGATCCAGAAGTATCCCGGCTTGCTGATAGACATGTGAAGGAAATTTTCTTCCCGGGAAGGGGACCGAAGGAATGGGGGGAACATCTTTGAGTTTCCCATAGAGGAATGTCAGGTCGGAGACCAGCAGGGTGGCTAAATCATAGACGTCACTAGGTTGAATATTAAGCTTTTCCACCGCGCCCTTGGCTGCCTTCGCATCGAGATGCAAGACCGCTGTTCCAGACAGGCGAGCAATTTCTTCTACATGCTTGAAACATTGGACCAGCCGGAGAAAGACCTCACCGGGTTGTTTTTTCCGCTCAAAGGGCGGGGAGGCAGCAGAAGGCGTAGCAGCCGGAAACTGCGCTAATAACGCTTTGGTATACTGAATTCCCCACGAAATTTGCTGGAACACATCGCTTGAAGTAAAGCGGCGCTGCAGCATGAGGTTGAGTTGCCGGTTGGCCTGCACAATGGCTCGTGCGACCTCGGTTGGTTTTGTTGATGGCGGGTGTGCGGTCTCAGAAACGGACTCCTGCATTCCCAATTCGTTCTTTATGATCACAAGCCGGTCTAAAGCAGCCGTGACTAACGCCCACGTGTGATAGGGACGAATGGCTGAAGGGGCGACTGGTTGAGGTCGTAGCCCTGTGCTCCCTGTTAACTCCAAAGCAAGGCGGTCAGCCTTGATGAATAAGGTGATGGCTTGGAAATAGACTTCATGCGGCAACGCGTTTGTGGCCAACCGGGTGACTCGTCGATCCTGCGGTTTTCCCATTTCGAGGCGAATCGCTTCAAGCTCTTCGTGAAACCATTGTACGCGGGCAAGCACATCGGCCGGGAGAATTGTCTCCGGAGAAACGGCCCGACCACTTACCGGGGGTGGAGTGATCGATGCCGACTGGCCCCATGTCGTTGAGACAAGAAGGAAGTATATGGTGACGAACAATAGGAAAATTTGTGTGCTCTTCTTAGGTTGGTTCATGGTTCATCATCCTTGGATTAACGCGAGCAATGTCTTATTCTCGGGTGTTGAGTGTGTCTTGGTATAACTGCGTAGGGGTCAACCGGATCCCGCGAACTCGTAGTACAGGTGGATATAGGCGGAGCAGGTTGGGGTTCTCGATCTCAAGTCGAAAGGGTTGACTCTCCCCATATGGCTCCAAATTGGGCTGGTCGCCGATTGGCACATGAAAATATGGGTACCCCTCTTCTGTCTCACCATCGGCGCCGGGGAGATCCAGGGCCTTGGTGACATCCCGCAGTCTTGCCATCTCTTGAATTTTCTGGACGACGACGATCAAGGAATCGGCTTGAATCGGATCACCGGACTGGTTCTTCACTCGAACGAGGTAGTAGACATGGCCGCGAGAGGAAAGATGCCCGCCCGAGAACAATTGGCCTCCACCAGTTTCTCCGGCTCCGGTGTCATACGAAAGTATAGGGATGACGCCCCCGGTCAAATCGGGTAGTTCATCAATTGAAGGTAAAGCGAGGAGACTCGCTGGCACAAACAAAAGCATGAGGAAGAGCCACGCGATTTTAGTCATATATATATATGAAGACACTGAAGTAACAATGGTCGTCACTCTGGTCCCGTCATTCCCGCGGAGGCGGGAATCCTTGGCACGCGTGGCTTTCCTGGATGCCCGCTAAAGACTGCGGGCAAGACGGGTGGTGGCCCCATGCTCTGCACATAATCCCAAATTCTTCTAACAATGTCTGTCACCTGAAATACAGGTTTTTACAACTCATGTCACGGCGTTCGCCCTTGCGCAGACGTGATCCAGTATCAATTTTCCTTAATTTCCCGTTCACCGAGTGGTTGAAGTGGCCGGGCATTCGGGCCAATGGTTGTGATAAAGAGCTCACCTTGAACTTTCGAGATTTCAATAGGAGTCTTCAGGACAATCCATTGAACACCTTCGGAGCAGGGCGGTGTCGTGAGGGAGCCGTGATAGGAAAAATGATGCGTATTGGATGGAAGGAGGTCCATAACATTAAAGGTCACATCAGTAGATATTTCACCCACCTTTGGCGGAAGACGGTGTCCCGTCTGCTGTTCCAGCAAATCCCCCGCACGTGAAAAGACCTGATTTTCTTTGCCAAACGCCATGAGAAGGCCAACCACCAGAGTATGGCCTGCGTCATCCTGATGCACTAAGTGCATTTCCATCGGATAGGTCTTCCCGTCGATGTGATGCTCACTGGGATCATGAACATGAAATTGTCGTAATTTATACGATTGGCCATTCAGCCGCAGATAGCTTCCCTCCTGATGGTTCACCTGGATGGTATGCCCGTTGTTCCAAACCCTGAGCGGGGTGGGTTGGTAATGAAACGATAGATCTTCTTGGTTCTCTCCATGTCGAGGCATCTCGATGTTAATGGGAGATTGTTGCCTCCCGGCTTCGCAGGTCATATACGAGGGTTGGAGCATGGACCAATGGCCTGGCCCTTCGACTCCTTCGTAACTCCAATGGTTGGTCGCGCCTTTTGATTCTCCCTTGGCACTTCGAGATTCCCCAGCATTTGGATTGTTCTCACCTGTATCCGTCATGCCCAGAGGAGGTGACCACAATGGGAATGTACCCAGAAGAATAGCTATTCCAATCTTGTTCATCGTTTCAATAATTCGCCTGTTGTGGGTCATAACCAAAACTCCTGTCAATGAAGTCCTATGCAGATAGTCACTGGTAACCTGTGCCGTACCGCCTAGCGTCTCTTAGAAAATGCGTTGGTCTCAAGGTACCATACCTTTACGGTCGGGCAGGTGACAACGGTTAACACTCCCAGGCAGTGCTCATCAACATTGCAAGAGAGAATCGCTAACGAGGTTGGAGTAATGGGGAAACTGATAAATGTCCACGATTTGGCTTTCCTTAACCAACCAGGGTAAATTACACGGACGGAAAGGGGAATTTAGGAAACCAGCATGCTCCTCTGTTTACGAATATATAAGGTAACTGTATTGCTCTGTTTGATCATAAGTCTGCAGGGGTGTACCTCGACCCCACCTAATAAACCTCTTAATTTTTCAGGATTTTTAGGAAACTATTCTGGACTTCGTCCGGCGTCCGATGGAAGTGGGGCGTGGAACTATCGGAAACTCAACGTCGATTTTAAACCATACACCCAAATCATGCTGGATCCCCTGGTGATCTGGCCAAGTCCCCAATCGAAATATGGTGGGCTGGATGCATCGACAGCTTGGCGGTTAGCCAGGGCTTTTGAAGATCAAATGCGCCAAGCTTTAGCAGGAGGGTACAAAATTGTAGACAGACCGGGTCCTGGAGTGCTGCGACTTCGGGCGGCGCTCACGGACATTGTCCTGCAACGACCTGGGGTAGAATCTCCCGGTCCGCTCATTCCTATGGCTAACGATATCTTGATTCAAGCTTCTGAAAAAGTTTCAGGGCTCAATGCCTTGGAAGGGCGAGCCGCGATTGAAGCGGAATTATTAGATGCGCAAAGTCACGAACGGTTGGCTGCCTATGTTGAAAAGCGAGCGGGTTCCCAAGTTCTCTTAACCAAAGACAAGGATTCGTTGGGACCAATTTTAGACTTGTTCAGCTATTGGGCAAAACGGTTGCGACAACGGTTGGATGAAGCACGTGGGCTGCGTGAGTATCAAAAAGAAATCCAATAACCCCGTACAATTAAAGGGGTCGGGAGTCTTTTATTTACTCCTTAAGGCGACCCAGCTAGATTGGAATCCTTCTTGCGGGCCCGTTGTCGTGTGAGGGATCGTAAAAAAGACTCCCGACCCCTTTTATCAGGCGGGTCCGGGAATTATGACTTACGTCATCAACTCATTTGGCTTCGGTTTCCTTTGCCCATCCTTTGGCCCTCAAGCACTCGTCAACATCTTGTCGAGCAGTGGCACTAGTCGATGGGGTTGCAATAGCTCGCCTCCCCGGTGAAGACATTTGCGCTTCTGCCAGATTGCCCCCGCTTGAAGACATGAGGATTTGGTTGTGGCAATCAACCTTATCGGTAGCAAAATCCGATTCGGAGGCCCCAGCTTTAACGTATTTCACTTCAGCGCACCCACACAGAAGAAGAAACCCGACACTGATCAACAGCCATACTTTCATGTTTTAGGCCTCCTCATTTAGGAATGAATTGATACATAGGCTTTGATACGATCTTTATGCCATCTACTGGCTATACTTATCAACTTTATAATTCGAAGTGAAGTTGAGGATACTTTTATGATGATCTTTGGTTCTGTCGCAATACTGGCTTCAATGCGTGTAGGGGGAGTCAAGCTTGAGAAATGCTTTCTTTAATGTAAGGCAAAAGAATGCCAGCGCACTTCACCATTGTCGTGTTCGAGTCCGCAACTCCACATGTCTACAAGGTGTCAGCCTTATCTGCGTATGACGGTTGATCCACATCCAGCCAGGCCAAGAAAAGTTTATACCCCAATGTCAAAACCACAGCTCCAATAAATAAGCCAATGATTCCGGATAGTAGCATTCCCCCGATGGCACCCATGAAAATCACCACCATGGGGACATCCAGGCCGCGCCCGAGAAATAGGGGCTTGAGTATGTTATCGATGACACTGACAAAGATGGACCATATCAGAAACAGGACGGCTGTCACGGTATCAGTTGTTGAAAAAACGTAGAGGACTACCGGTATCATTATTGGGAGAACTCCAATCTGGACAACCCCAAGGATGAGACACAAAAATGCCCAGAATCCTGCTGCAGGGATTCCCGCAATGAAGAATCCCAAGCCTGCAATGGACGACTGAATCAGGGCTACACCCAAAACGCCTCGCGCCACGCTTCGCACGGTGGCTTCTGCCAGGTCCGCGAGCTCGGCTCCTCGGTCTCCAGCGAGGCGTCTGCCAATATTGTGAGCGAGCTGATAGCCGGGCGTCGAGTAGGCCAGGAGCACTCCGGCAATAATGACGGCCACGAAGAATTGCAAGATGGCAAGTCCGGTTCCTGTCACCACAGTCAGGAGCCATTTAGCTAGCATCATGATTTGAGGTTCGAGTTGGGCGAAGGCTCCCTGAATATTAACGGAAGCGAGGTTCCAGATATTGGCTAAAGGCTCCCCAATCAACGGCCAGGTCTCAAGACCTTGCGGTGGTGGGGGGACTGTGAGTGTCCCATCGCGTATGTGGTTAACCACCATTTCTGCATTTTGAACAAGGAGCCCTCCAATGAGCACTGCTGGCCAAACTAAGATCACGAGCATTCCTATGGTCATCAATATGGCTGCCACACGCGTGGAATCTTTTAGCAGGGTTCGTAGATACCCATAGATCGGATGGATGGCTACGGCAATGATCATCCCCCAAATAATTGGGATAACGAAGGGGCGTAGGATTTGAAAACACCATCCAGCCCAAAGGACGACAAAGCCAATCCGAATCGCAGCCTCCATCGCATTTTTTGTAAATTCCTCATTTCGGGGGGAATTTGAATGATTGGTCATATTTGTTAATCCTTCCTCTCGTGTTTCAAATATTTTTTTCAATTATTTTTTAATGTTACTGTTCGAAAAAGCTTTGATCAATGCGGGTGATGTATGGCAGCACAACTAAATCCCGTAGCACTTCCTTGAATTTTTTTTGATGGGTGGAACCGATACAAAGATTTTCATAGGTGCCACAGCCTATGCGTCCGGTCGATTCCGACATGCACTGCAATGTTGGATCGATGTGTTTGACCTTGGATATGTCCCCCTCCTTATCCGGAATACAAAACTCGTAAGATAGGGCTCGTTTTCCATTTGCCGCTCCATAGAGCCCTTCATCATCAAGACTAGTGAGGTTGAATGTGATTTTCTTTTGGCTCCCAATAGGAAAATCCACGCTCTCTTTCTTAAGTGGACCAATCCTGGCCAATTGGGCATCTTTCAGAATCAAATACTGTGAAGTGTGGACGGATGGTGTCGCAGCCATCGGTTCTCCAGGATGACGGTCGGCATACTTGGTTATAAGAAGACCATTTTGAATCTGGAGATCACGTGGTGTTATCCGATCACCAAGCAACACGGCATTTGTTCCTTGAAACTTGCCATCAATGTTGAGCGCACCTGCCACATAGAAGAACGTTCCGCTTCCCCCAGGGTCATGAATCAGGAGTATGGCCGCATCATCGTTGCCATCACCGTTTAAATCGCCGTATACCGTTTTGCCGTACACGGCGGTCTTCTTTGTTATAGCGGAATGAGGCGTTGTGGCTATCTCAGAACGACCGTCTAGTAAACGGATCGTGTCACCTTCGATGGAATACGTGGCATTCAGTGGATCGACAGCAATTACGTATAAGGTATTTTTAGTGTTGGCTTGGACGGGAGTAGGGGAGAGGGAGCCGTTGAGAACGATTAGGATGGTGAATATCCCCACAAGGATAACCATTCCAACATTCACGACATCACCATTTCAAAGAGACAAGAGCGTTCAATGCCCATCTGATACGGGAATGTGTTCATTGCCGGCCTGAATATATATTTCATTCCCTCGAGAGGGATCGCGGCCATCGCCATCGCTGCGTGTTCTTCAAGCAGTAGTGCCGACCGGGTTTCCATAGCCATGATGTCAATGGTGTCTCCCGTAAGAGTAATCTTGAAAATCGATAGACGATTGTAAAAGGAAAAAGGGGGAAGCTATTAGTTAACTGTCTTGTCCCAAAAGGGCTATATTTTTAAGATCGAATGGAATTGGGGAATCGTACTAAATTTTAGGGGAAATATAAAAGGGGTCGGGAGTCTTTTATTTACTCCTCCGGGCAACTCAGCTAATATGGGCCCATGCCGCGTCGTCCCCGTATCGCCACCGGTGGCCTAGCCTATCATGTCCTCAACCGACGGGTGGGCCGGTGGCCCTTATTTGAATCCCCAAAGGACTATGCCCTTTTTGAAACCATCCTTCGGGAAGCGGTCGAACATCGACAAGCCAGGATTGTTTCCTATTGCCTCATGCCAAACCATTGGCATCTCCTCCTATGGCCCAGGGAGGACGGCGAACTATCGGAGGTGATGCGATGGATCACGGTGACCCATACGCAACGGTGGCATGCGTACCATCAAACTGCAGGGACCGGACCGATTTATCAAGGGCGGTTCAAGTCTTTTCCTATTCAAACGGATGAACATTTTATCACCGTGGCCCGGTATGTGGAACGTAATCCTCTCCGGGCCCGGCTGGTCATGCGGGCTGAAAACTGGCGCTGGTCGAGTTTATGGAGTGGGAAAAAGTCGGGAGTAAGACCGCGCTCCTGGCTAAGCGCCTGGCCAATGGAGCGTCCACGAAACTGGGTTAAGCGGGTGAATGACGCCGAGACCGCGGTGGAGTTGGAGGACTTACGAGGTAGCGTTCAACGTGGGCGGCCCTTTGGCAGTCCCCGGTGGCAGGTGCAAATAGCCAAACGGCTGGGATTGGAGTCCACCTTGCGGGCCCGAGGGCGTCCGAAGGGATCATAAAAAGACTCCCGACCCCTTTTTCTAATAATAGTAGCGTATGTTCCTATAGTCTCCCCTTTGATGAGAAAGCAGCGCATTTGTCAGAATCTTCAATGCTATTAGCCCCGCCGGTCACCGTTGGGACATTCCGCCCAGGAAATGTTCGGCGGATACTTTGTGTTTTTCCTGCCTATACCAAAGCCTTCGGTACCTTTGATCATGCTTTTCCCCTGATGGGGCCCGTTAAGGCCTTCATGCCACCACAGGGAATCCTCCTCATCGCGGCCCTCGTGCCCCATGAATGGCAAGTCCGATTCATCGATGAAAATATCCGTCCGGTGTTGGAAAGCGAGTTTGCCTGGGCTGACGCCGTTCTGGTGTCCGGCATGCACATCCAACGCGAGCAAATCCTTGACATTGCACGACGCGCACATCTGGCAGGCAAGGTCGTCGCCCTCGGTGGGCCCTCAGTCTCTGCCGCACCCGAAAACTATGAGGACATTGATCTCTTACATTGCGGCGAGGTGGGTGATGGAACGCTCGAACTGTTTCGCCGGATCGACGAGACTCCTGTGCGTCCCGAACAGCAAATCATATACCGCACAGTCGGCCGCCTTCCAATGACCGATTTCCCGACGCCCGCTTATCGCTTGATCGACATCCGCCAGTACCTGCTCGGGTGCGTCCAGTATTCCAGCGGCTGCCCCTTTACCTGTGAATTCTGTGATATCCCCGCGCTCTATGGAAGAAACCCGAGGCTTAAGACTCCGCAGCAAATCCTAGCCGAGCTAGATCAGCTCGCCGACGGTGGGACACCTTCGATCTACTTTGTGGACGATAACTTCATCGGCAATCCTCGGGCCGCACAGGATCTTTTGCCGCATCTCGTGGAGTGGCAGCGGCGCCGTGATTATACGGTTCGCCTCTCCTGCGAACTCACGCTTAATGTCGTGGAGTACGCGGAAATCCTAGAGTTAATGCGCGAGGCGTTTATGACCAATGTCTTTATTGGCATCGAGACGGTCGAGCCGAACGCCTTGCGAGCTATGAGCAAAAAACAGAACGTCCGCACGCCGATGCTGGAAGCCGTGGATACGATCAATAGTTACGGGATCGAAATCGCTGCTGGAATTATTATTGGGTTGGATACCGACACTCCGGAGACCACCGAGGCGATCTTGGAGTTCAT
>Ga0265303_10003169_pt1 | contig 10273 bp, 15 predicted proteins | sample Helome_2_FD_192494 | JGI IMG/M metagenome (GOLD analysis project Ga0265303, IMG submission 192494) | Marine sediment microbial communities from subtidal zone of North Sea - Hel_20160317 (Illumina Assembly) | ecosystem: Environmental > Aquatic > Marine > Subtidal zone > Sediment ... | reverse complement strand
ATTATAAATTGAAAACCTTGTTTTTTTTTTGAATTTGAAGGTATCATTTGAAAAACGTAAATTACGTTATTTAAAATAAATAAATAAATATATATCTATGACAAATCAGTTATTAATAATATTCATGTCAGCTTTAGGAATTGGCCTAGCAGTAACTCCTGCTACAAGTGGAATTAATCCTGGGTTATTTAAAGGTGCAGCATGGTTGTTTCGTGGAATTGTTTTTCGATTATTAAACTAAGAAGGAGTTAAACATATGGTTGTAAATATAGCTTTAAAAACGGTTGCTCCATTCGTCCCTGTTGCTGGTTCAGCATATGGATTTGCTAGAACGTGCGTTAAGGTCTACACCTCAATAAGTCCAACTAAAGCTTTAGTTGCTGGAGTTAAAGGAATAGTTATAGACTGCACACCACCAGTTATTAAATATCCGCTCCTATGTGCGGGAGCCATTGCTTGTGGTGGAGCTGCTTGTGTCACAGGCGATCCTAATTTTGCTGTGGGAGCGTTTGAATGTTGCAGTGCCATAGTGGACTGATAACCAGTAAAGAACATATTAAAAACTCGTGAAGAGGGTTTTTAATATGTTCTTTGTTTACATTTAAATTGAGTAACCCTCGTTCAACAAATTTTCATTTAAACTTTTTTATATTTAATCTTTCCCACCAAGAATCCTTCTATTTTGATTTGAAGACATATGACACTAGTCACCTGGTTAAGAGCCACCTGAGAAGCTTTCTAAGCCGCTCTAAGACTTTATTTTAATTGGTCGATACGTTTCTGTCGTTCTTGATCAGATAATTTATTAACGTAAGCAGAAGTAGTATCTAAGTTTCGATGACCCATGGTTTGTTTGACAAATTCAATATCTTTGGAATCTTTCCACAATTGAGAAATATAACCAATTCGAAAACTATGACTTGTAATGTTTGGTTTTGATGGAAGAAGGTTTGTAACAGAATGCATCACTCTATTGACATTCATCGTAATCGTTTCTCGACGAAGCATTTGATTTGGCTTCCTATCTGACGTAAAAATATACGAATCCTTATCCTTCATTAATAATAAAAACTCAAAATCTTTTTCTCGAGCCTTTACCAGGTTTTTTCCTTCCCTTGTTAAAAAGGCTTTGTGATTTGCAGGACCCTTCTTCAATCGATCGATTGAGATCCAACCTTCCTTAAATAAAGTTTCCAGTTTACCCACTTTCAATGGTAAAAGTTCGCTGATACGAATTCCAGTCACTGTAAGGAGACAAAGAGCAATTCGTGTTCTTGTCGCTATCTAACTTGGACCTTCACTTTCTTTGATTAGTAGATTGTAGATTTCAGAATTAATTGGATCACGCTTCGGTAACCGTTTTCGATTCGACCATGCTTTTTTACGCGCAGCCTTATCTTCCCGTTCTTTCTTTATCACATCTAATTCTGATATAACCATCTCTAATTGCTGATTTAATTCTTTATTCAAATCTAGCAGTTCACTATTTTGTTTTGCTAATCCAATGAAACCTAATTGTAGATCTTTCTGCCTTACTTCTTGACCTTCTACTAGAAGTTCTAAGTTATTTAATATTTTTTTATAGTTATTTTCATTTGAGTCATCTCTAAATTCTTTTTTAATCTTATTTAAATCATCCCTATTTAGTCTATCCATTTCAGGCACGATCACATTACTTGAACTTTTCGATTTTTTTTCACAATTCATAAATTTTCCTATTTGTATTTATACTGTTATCCATACCTTTTTTTTGTATAGGTTATACTAAACTATACAAAAAATAGTCCAAGATTAAATTTAAGAGTTGTCGATAAGTTCAGAAAAACCCTTGTTATACCTGCTATTTGGTCCTATTATAACATGCAAATACTAGAATTTTTGCCGGTGCTTTTTATATCTTTTTTTTTTCGAAAGTCGTATAAAAAGCACTGTCAAGTTAGCCTTATATATTTTTAATTTTTTCATCAAATTTGAGATATTTGATTCGTCGCGTTATATCGGAAGTGGTTAATTTTCTTATCAATTGGTCTTTTTTTTTCCCACTTTTCAATACGATTTCCACCTCATTGTGAATAATTTTTTTTCAACCAATTTGTTAAGCAATTGAATAATACTTTTTTTAATCTGAATCAATTGTTTATTTGGGATATTGACTCTCTTAAAAAATTCGTCAATTGAAGTTTTAACCGTAAATCATTTTTATGTGTCGAAATCAGAAAAGATTTCGGCAGCTGAAAGGGGTATGGAAAGCAAAAAAGCTCCTCTGCTGCAAATACCTCGATACTCCAAGAATTGCCCGACGAATTCTGACACTCCACGTAGGGAAAGCAAACATAACTTCGAAAGGCCCTCTCAGAAAATTGCTTTAGGATAGGATCCAGTTTCTGCAGCTGTTTAAAATATCGAATTAGTTTGTCTCGTTGAGACTGTTTTGAAATTTTGATACCCGTAAATTTCACGAATTCGCTTAGAGGGAATTTTAAACCATAATATAATTGCTCTTTAATTCTCTGTTTTTTACAATCCTTAAATGCTTTTAATTCTAAACTCTTAACAAAAGATAAAAATTGGAATAGATGAAACAATCGTTCTTCCTCTTTCTGATTACCCATTCCAGTTTCCAGATAACTCGTGACTAACGAGCGAGAAGTAGGATTCACTAGCTGGTATCCTTGGTATCTTCTTTGAAAGTCCACAATCCAATCAGTATATACGTAATCCAAACGAAGCATTCGTACAGAATCTTTAAAATACTGGATAACTAATTGTTGTTCAAAAATATCAAGTTGATTCTGAAACAAATAATCCTGAATTAACTTTGTTTGTCGATGTTTAAATTCAATTTCAAAACGGACCCTTTGGTCTTTTTGGTAAACTCTATAATGCACTGAGTTGTTTCTACAGTTGACTTTTAAGATTTTTCCGTCAGGAAAATCCTGTAATCTTATGTGCCGAGTAGTTGTATGATTTTGAATCTGACTTTATGAATCCACTAAGAATGCATCGAATAATTTACTTGTGTGATTCAAATCATTCGGCCGAGAAAAGCAAAGGTCGACTCGACCTAAACTTAGAGTCTGCTGGTCAAATTTTAAAAGACCCCAATCAAACCTTTGAGTTTGAATAAGCTTATAAAAATAAGCTGCATTTTTTCCAGAAAAAATAATCTGAGTTCCAACCCATTAACCTTTAGATCCCGTATATTGACGGACAGAAACCTTATACTTTTTTTTCAAGTCATGAAACCCAATACTAGGTACATCGTCAATCAGAACATGTGGGGTAAAGTGCTTAGATAAACGACGGGCAAGCATTCCTGGATCCATAAAACCTTCAAGGTTGAAAGAGAGCTAATCCACTACTAAATTCTCGGAATCCAAAGTTATAACATTCATAATTAATTTTTAAAATTTATTATAATAATTTACAAAATATATTATAACATAAGAGCATTTAGGTTACGTATCAAATCGATTAGTTAAACCGGAGGAAACAAATGAACCAAAATAAAATAATTTTCAAAGACGCAAATCTAACCGTCGATTGGATAGGCTTTAAGTTTCAAAATCTAGATAATTTTGCACGGACAAAACTAGCAGAATATCTTTTTGAAATAGGGTTTAATTCTTATCAAGAATCAGGAAAATTAGCCAAACCAGTCAAAGAATCTATTTTTGTGAGTTCCAAAAATAAATTTCAAGTTCTTTTTGTTCATGAAACGCCTTATTGGAAAGGTACTTGTGTTCATTTTTCTGGTGCAAGTGCAACTTTTTTTTACAGTCTTGTTAAACAAACCTTAATTAATTGGGAATTTTTTTCTTCCACAATTTTGGGTCACTTTGATGTGAATTATGCGAGAAAAAAGAAAACTGATGCAAACAAATAAAAACATTAGTTTAGAGAAAAATTCAAAAGGTCTTATTTTAAAAATTGGAACACGTCGAAGCAATAATTATTCTAGAATCTATGAAGGAAAAAACTTTTTAAAATTCGAGCATGAAATGAAAGGAAAATTTATCAAAAGTTATCACATTCTGTTAATACAAAATCATTTGGAAGAATTTGAGCATAAATTATCCATTCATTTTTAACTTATTATGAAAAGGTCTTACCTCTTCATTATTCTTACACTGATTGGTTAGTCATCAAATTACGACCCCTGCGAAAACAAAGATTTTACTTAACAAGTTTAAAAGTTGATTACCTTAGGTCTGGCTTATTTCAGGATAATATTGATCCTTACAATTTTTAGGTTATGCCCAAACATTAAATTATAAGATTAATTCTTTAGGTACCACTTCTTATAGATTGGTCCAGTTCCGAGTTCAGGATTTTTTGAAATACACAAAGTTATCTTCGAATTATTACCAATTAAAAAAATTAATTGAGTTTTTTGATGAACTTCAAACCAATTCCTTGATTAAATTTTTTAGTAATCAAAATTACCGCAGGTTGGTAACAATTCCCGAAGTCAATATGCAAAAAGATAAACAAAATTCTTGGACTGTAGAAATATGGATTGCTGATGAACTCTTTTACTACGCACATCCATTCGTCTTGCCAGATTTATTTCAACGAAACCTAACAAAGCTTCAACTGGCAGTTCAATTCCATGTTATTCGCACTTTCAGTTCTTTTGATACTCAAAAAATTTTCTATCTCAAAGAATTTTTACAAGCTTATCCGTCCACTTTAAATAACCACCAAATAACTAGTGTTAAACTCTATTTCATACAGTTAATGGAAATATTTGAAGAACATCAATTGATTGAGTCTTTTTATCAAGTTATTGTTGACGATAAAGTTTACCACGTAGATAAACTTCTAACAAATAACATTTCACAGGGTTTTATAGTTTTTGAGAAACTTTTAATTTAATTTAATTTACTTATGAGGTAAGACTACGTTAAAATTTTCATTTAAGACAGCAAAAAACACATTTTATCCCTTTAAAACAAGGGATTGAAAATTTTTAGTTGTTAAAAAAGTTTCCATTCGACGGAAACTTTTTTTAGTACTTTTAGTTATAAAGTATTAGTCTTTATCACGAATAGCTTTATAAACTTTTTTAATTTTTTTAAATGCGGTTGAATTATTTAATCTTTCAAAAGCAACTCCAATTTTTGTATACTCTTCTATTGACAGTCCTTTGCCGGAAAGCATTTCTTGGGTACCATTTAAAATAAGGGGTACCCCCACTATGTTTGAAATTGGTCTAAGAATTAGGCCATTCAATGTGATTTCAACACCTCTCATTGGACGAGATAATGCGAAGCTTGTAAAGTTAAATATTGATCCTACTGGATTATTGCCAGCTACACTGCCGCAATAACCAAAAAATAGAGCCCCAATATAAGTTGCGCCGACAAACGTTAGAGGAGCCTGCGTAACTATTTTTGTACCAGTGATACCGGTCGTTTTCAGTACTGAAACAACCTCACTGGTGTGAACCATGGGCACATAATTTTGTACAGTCCGCATTATGTTGTAAACTTTACCTTGGAGCCCTGTAGGTTGAACAACAACCACTTTATCTGAAAAAAACTCAACGGATGTTTCAATCCCAGCTTCTTGACTAATTCCAAGATCTTTAGCAATGTTAGGTATAAGTTCATTCTGAAAGCTATAAAGAAGTTGGCTTTGCTGGTTACTATCTAAAACAATTTTAGATGTGGCAGGGAAATAATGTACGCCATCACAGGTTTCCCCTAGACGGCATAGAATAGTGTATCCTTTAGGATCAAAAGTTTTAAAATTATCCATCGAAAACCCAGAGATATTAATTTTACAAATTGGTGATTCTACGGGTATTACTAATTTATTTGTCATTTATAAACCTGTTTACTTTTATTTTTAATTATATAAAGAATTCCTAAAAAAAATTATTTTATCTGTATCTTTCACTTAATAAAAACTGATAGTTTTTAACTGTCTCATTTATTAGATTATTTCCCAAAAGGAAAGAGATTCACTTTTCGAAAGCATTCCTGGAGACAAATCTTCTATCTTTTTAGTCTGGTTAGACGAACCATTTTTAGAGTTAACATTTAATTTTTCCTAGAGATTATCTTTAATAATATTAATTATACTAAAATATCAGAAATCTAAATTATTTAATTCTTCTCTATTCGTAACTTTCTTTTCATTATTTAAAAAAAGTGGATAAACTTTAAAAACAGTTATTTCTAAATTTTTTAAAGTTCTATTACTAATTTATCGTAATTTTCGTCATTGATTTTTATGATACTTTCTTGTCTTTTAATAAATGTTTTTGCTTTGTCTGAAAGTTCCTGTCCTTTGAGTAATACTTCTTTCATTTCGTTTAGAATTTCTAAAAGTTGTCTATAACTGTCAATCATTTTTTTATTTGAAGATATATATCTATTTTAATTTATAATTCAGAATCCAAATTCTCTGAAGACGAGTTTTGTTGATTCATTTTTTCAATTCGTTCTATCCCTTGACGATTATTGTTCGCACGGGAAAGAAGGCTTAACTGGTTTTCATTTAATTCTAACAAGTAAGAAGAATTTTGTGATATCCGAGCTTCAATTTTTTCAACCTCTCGGAGCTGCTGATTGGAAATCCGTTCGTGAGGCTGTAATTGTGACATCATTGGTGGTGAAGCTGCTTTTTCTGCTTCTGCAATTTCTCGCTGAGCTTGTTTTTCTTGTTCAGCTGCTATTCTAGATTCTTTTACTTTTATTGGTTCACCAAGATTTGGACCACGCGTTCGAGAAGTTAAACCATCCGCATTTTGAATTGTTGTCAAATCTGGGTTACAATCTTCATTCAAAATGTTTACTCCATTTTGAGTTTTATCTATCTGGTCGATTGCCCTTTTGTTATATAATGTTGATGTTGTTCAGAATAGATGCGATGATCCTCATATACCACCACAGGTTTTGATGGTCGATTTAGTCCGATTACTACATCTTCTCTTAGATTTAGAGTACCAAGGTAATTTTCAGTTTCGGGATCTCTAAGAACATCTTCACTGATATCATATACTGTCTGAGCGATTTCATCCGGACTCATATCCTGAGGGTCAATCTTAAAATCTGGTAAATGACTTTCACCCTTTACCACATCCTGATCTTTGACATAATACTTTTTAGGATCAACTTCACTTTGAATAGTTGGTTGTGCTCTACGTCTATTTGTTCGCTCTTCAGTTTGTCGAATTTCTTCAGGGAACTGGTCACGGTTAGTGCTAACACCAGATTCGTCTAAACCATCACTTTTAACCATAGTTATTGGTGTAGTTTTTGTTGGACGATTCGGCGCAAGAGAGTCAATCACTGGGTTTTGAGGATTTCCTATTGTACCGGTATGAGATTGTGGTTTTCTCATAAAACGATCCAAACTCAGCAGTCAGCGATGCTCTTGCCGAGATCGAGAAGACTTCATGGCAGATGAACCTGGCTTATTACGATTACCTTTGCGTAAGGAATTTTTACGAGCATCTGCTTTCGCTCGCCCACCTGGACCGAATTTTGATTCATCACCTCCTGAAATTTTTAGTACTCTTTCAATTGAAAATTGATTATTACTCACATAAGGTTCACTTGCTTCCACACGATTAGGAATCAAACCCGCTGCAATTGCTGCTACCAAAACTGCAATTTTAAAAGATTTCCACCACGTCCGCAGACCTTTCTCATCAGATTGACGATAAATTACAATAAAAATACTGCCTAAAATTGACAAAAAAGTTATAAATTTTAATAGTTTCATATTTTATAAAATTTCTTGAGAATTAATTTAATAAAAAGTACATTTAGAAAAACCGCTAAGAGAGAAGGTAAGAAATTTCTATTTTTCTCCCAATTTCATTCAAAAATTACCCAAAAACTTTTTCAAGAAAGTCCAATAAGCCCATGAAATTAAAGGCTTAAAGCCATGGGAGTTCAGATAGATTTCAGTGAAATCTATACAGTTAAAAACTATCCAATTCTGTATCTTTCATCTTCAGCACTAAAACCTACCCATTTTGGAATAAATTCTAACTGAGAGGAATGGACCCTATTCAAGCCACAGAAGCTACTTCACGGGTCTTCAAATGACCTTTCAGGGGATATTTGATTCTTTTATCCCTATATGTAAATATTGAATTCATTTCCACCGATAATATAGTACTTTTAGAGTATACTCTAAAAGGATAGTAGTATCAGTAGAACTGAAAGTATATTTCTATTCAAGAGGTGTGGCAATTTTAATGTCTTCTGAGAGGGCTCTAATAATCGATTTAAGGGCACTAAATAGACTAAGTAGGGATGTATTAGTGGAAAATAGATCTACTGATTAGTAAATGGTAGATCTATTGATTAAATGAGAGAAATATTTTTATTCTTCTTGCAGTTTTAATAGCAAGATTTGGGCACAATCTTTTAATTCTTTTTCGTCAGACATAGCAATCTCAGGATCTAAACTAAAACTGTCACAAGAACCATAAATGCGTGCAAGTAAGTCACCTAGTTCCGGTCGACTAGGTTCTAGAAAATTTGCCAATTCTACGGATTCAGCTCTTTTCATTTGACCCAGTTTTTGACCGATTCCTCCATAGATAGCCATGAAAGAGTAAGAAAAATCATCGGCTGTAATTTGATCATCTAGAAAATCTTTCGCTAAGTTAATATATTCTTGTTTTTCCAAGTAATGGAGATTTCTTTCAATTCTTACTAAAAAATCTAAAAATACGTCAAATACTTCAGGATCTTCGTTTTTCAAAGATTTATTTTTTTTTTTTAATTCGTTTGAATATTTTAACAATTTCAAAAAATGTTGTTGCGGATTCATAGGTTTCATGTTAACACGTTAATAAGTTAATCGATTGATTTTAATTTTCTTAATTTTTGTAGTTGTTCAGGAGTAACTGATTGAGCTTTTTTAATTTGCCCTGTAAATTCACCTTCATTATGTATCCCGACAAAGAAACCGGATTCGCCATAGTTCTCACTATAATAACCGTGACCTTTAATTCCACGCATACTAACATCTGGAAAAGGTTCAGTGTTTGGATCTTCAAGAATTTCCTCCAAAATGTCCCCAAATTTTTCTTTATTCTCGTTGTTAATTCGTGTACGAACCTGTTTGTATGCTGTTAGCTTTTGACTCGGGTTAGGTGGTAAAGGGTCATCAATACCAACCTCATGCCCATGCTTAGACGTTAGATGATTTGCGGATTTATCAGTCAATATACCTTTTAGTCCATCATGAGCAGTTATTTCTCGGGCAGAGTTTTGTTCTGATGACTTCGATTGACTTAGAACTGTTATTGATCTCGGTCCACCTGCGCACCCTGGATTGTATGGGTCCGGAGTCGGTCGAGCAGAAAATCGACCGAAAAGTCCATTGCCACCTTCAGCTGGACCAGTTTGAAATTGTTGTGCCAAACGATTCGCTGCTGCTGGCCGTGAGCGTTTCGAAGGATTTGACGACCAAGCCGCAGCAAAACTACTTCCTCCTGGTTTTGATTTAGCAGCTTTTGGTTTATTAGTGATAGCCTTACGTGCATCATTACGTGCTCTTGCTCCGGGACTACTGCCTTTGCCTAAGTCACCACCAGAGAGCTTAAGAAGATTAGAAACAGAAGGGCTCTTAGACCCTTCCATTGCTTTATAGGGTTGAGTTGAGCGTGAATGCTGCAGTTGTCTTTCGATTTGAGTTTGTGATTGAATTATTGGCTCTACTGGCCTTAAACTTCCAAATCTTAATCCTAGAGCAACTACAACAGTAAAAAAACCAATTGTTACTTTCTGCACTAACCAATACTTTTAAGCAAATTATGGCCCTAAAATGGGCATATTTTATGATGAAGATGATATATTAGGAAAGATGATGAAATATGGTATCAGAGGGCCCTAAAAGGCTCGAGAATGCAAATAAAATAGTTTCAGCTACCATACAGCTAAAATTCATCCCAAAATGGGCAGGTTTGAGTGCTGAAACTGAAAGAAAAATATTTCTCGTAATACAATTATACTAGTTAGAAATAAAATTACAATTAGTTTCAGAGTTCTAATTGTAATTTTGAATTTGTTAAAACTTTTTAATCTCCCAAGTCATGGATAATCTTAGAAACATTATCAAAAGCATTGACTTCGATACATTTTTTTGAATTCCAAATTTTTGACTTAGATAGTGTTACGGACTCTAGAAAACGTACTTTATGAAACTTTGGTTGAATTAATTCACACTGGGTAAAAACTGCTCCTCCCATATCTACAATATCAAATTGACAATCTGTAAAATTACTTTCCATAAAATTTGC
>Ga0265303_10003167_pt1 | contig 10278 bp, 6 predicted proteins | sample Helome_2_FD_192494 | JGI IMG/M metagenome (GOLD analysis project Ga0265303, IMG submission 192494) | Marine sediment microbial communities from subtidal zone of North Sea - Hel_20160317 (Illumina Assembly) | ecosystem: Environmental > Aquatic > Marine > Subtidal zone > Sediment ... | reverse complement strand
ACGGCAGCTGCTCCAACCCGGACGAGACAGACGGCACGTCGTGCGACTTCGGGGGCCTTCCGGGCGTCTGCATGGTGGGCGTCTGCGAAGACGCGATGCTTTGCGACGGAGTCGATTGCAGCGACGGGAACGAGTGCACGCAGGATGTATGTGACCCAGCGGACGGCAGCTGCTCCAACCCGGACGAGACAGACGGCACGTCGTGCGACTTCGGGGGCCTTCCGGGCGTCTGCATGGTGGGCGTCTGCGAGGACGCGATGCTTTGCGACGGAGTCGATTGCAGTGACGGCAACGAGTGCACCGACGACGTCTGCGATCCGGCGGATGGCGTGTGCTCCAATCCCAACCTTCCCGAGGGAAGTGCGTGTGATGTAACAGCCCTTCCCGAGGAGTGCGATGGCGCTGGTATGTGCGTCGCGGTCTGCGCTCCGGCGCCGGGGAAGATGGTACTCCTTCCGACTGCGGATCCGCCGGCTCCGACCTACACAGACATGACCAATGGCTTCACCATCAGTGCGGTCGGCGGCGATATCACGACCTCGTTCCGGGGTCTCGGCTCGAACGCGTCTGGGGGTGGTTTGGTATTCGATATGGACACTATCATTCCATTCGCTAGCGACTCGTTTGTCGTAGAGTTCTTCGATCAGAATGGCAACTCGCGGACCGCAAGCAACGTGTCGATCGTTCTACACCCGCAAGGGATAAGCGGGACCGCTGATGTCCGAGTCGATGGCGGCCTCGCTGTCTCGGTTCCGATGACTACGGGACAGGCGAACATCGTCTCGGTGGCATCGGCGAGCGAAATCGAGGTGACCAGTACTGCTGGACAAATTTTCTGGCAGCAACTCGACTACGACCACGACTGTCTCTGATTCGTTCTTAGACAATAAAGCGAAGAAAGCCGCTCCCTTGGGGGCGGCTTTTTTCTTTGTGCCCCGCACTTCGCCTGCGCGCTCCAGATCGCGCGTTGGTTGAGCCAGGGGACGGCATACGCTATCCCAGCCTCCATGCACCGGGCGGAGCTTTGAGGCCAGTTGAGCGTTTGATCGTGGGCGACCTGGCCGGCCTATTCGGCGCTGAAGACCAGGCGTTGCGATCGAGCCTCGAGCCGGTTTGGGAGTCGTATCAAGGCGTGCGTGCCAGCGGCGCAGCGCCATTTGACGCGGCCGTTCGAGTTGCCTCGTCGGTCGACCGGCTCGGGCTCGCGTTTGCAGCTGGATATTCGGCGGCGCTCGAGCACTTGATCCCCGATGTGATTCTGCCTTGCGCACTTTGCGTGACGGAGGCCGAGGGCAACCATCCGCGCTCGATCAAGGCCGGCTTGAAAGCTTCTGACTCCGGCTCTGGATACACGCTCGATGGCGCCAAGACCTTTGTCACGTTCGGCAGCATGGCGAAGACCTTGATCGTTGCGGCGCGCGTCGGCGAGCAAAGTGACGGGAAGCCCGAGCTCGCCGTCGTGCGTATTCCTGCGGATCGCGAAGGCGTTTCGATGAATGAGCTGCCGCCGATTTCGTTCGTGCCGGAGATCCCACACGCACGCGTCGAGTTTCGCGATGTATCGGTGGACGCTGGTGAGCGGATGAACGGTGATGGCTATCTCGACTACGTGAAACCCTTTCGGACCGTCGAGGACATTCATGTGTTCGCAACGGCGTCGGCCTATCTGCTTGGCTTAGCGAAAAGGTGCGCTGGGCCCGCGGAATGGATGTCGGAGCTCTGCGCGACCATCGTGACGCTCGACCGCCTGCGCGCCGCGCCGGCCTCGGACCCGGGGGTGCACGTCGCGCTTCATGGCGTGACCCAGAATCTGTCGCGCCTCTTCAGCACCGAAGCGTTTGCGAAGGTTTGGGATAAGGCGCCGGTGGAGGAACGAGCCCGCTGGGAGCGCGACCGAAAGCTCTTGCAAGTGGCCAACACGGCCCGTGAAGCCCGCTTCCGGAAGGCCGCATCGCAGCTTGGCCTCTAGTTTCGTCGTGGCGCCTCTCAGGCGAACGACTAGGAGCGCCGTCGGCGCCGCCACGCGAGCGCGACGGTGCTCAGTAGCACGAGAAGCGGAACGGAAGACGTGCTGGGCATCGGCCAGCCGACAGAGCAGCCGGACCCGCCGCCACCACCACCATCGGTGCCGCCATCGCCTCCGACGCCGCCGGCTCCGGCGCTTCCGCCCGCGCCGCCGTCACCACCTGCGCCACCCGTGCCCGGTTCGTCAGCTTTGGTGACACGCAGTGCGGGGTCGCCGAAGAGGTGGTAAATCGCGATGACCTCGCGGCCGAACTCCAAGTCGGCCAGCACCGGGAAGGCGCGATTGATCATCGGGCCGATTCGTGTTTCCCCGCCCGTGCTCAGCTCGTTCACCAGGGCGCGCGCCAGCAAGGTGGCCTGCACGTTGATCGAGATACCGGATGGGCCCCAGACCGCAATCGCCGCTTCATCGTCGAGCAGCAGCGCCTCGCCGAGGGAGACTTGGCCCGGTACGGCAAACCGGGACGCCGTGCAGGTCATGTTCGAGAAGAGCGGTTGGGTGCCGTCGATTGTCATCGTTTCGACGTCCTCGACGCTCAGGAGGATTTCGCGAAAGCCGAGTGCAGTGGCGCCGGCATGACCGAGGTAGTTCACCAGCCGGGGGCCTTTGCGGACCTCGTCGAAGAACAGAGCGCGAGTCGATTCCAAATCGCCGAGCTCGGATCGATACACCGCGTTCGCGTTCCAGCCGACGGGCAACACTTCGCTGGCGAAATCGCTCGACATCCCGAAGTTGTTTCGCGGAAAGGTTTCATCGGCGAGCATGGTGATCTCGTCAGGCAAGGCGTCGAGCGAGCCTTCGTAGCCGATGATTTGCTGAATGACTGAGTTGAGCTCCGCTTTGGAAGCGACCGGAAGACGGCCGATCGCGACATCGGGTAGACCATCGTCCGCGACCAGGTCCGCGTACTTCGTGTCCGAGGAGAAGATGCCGTCCTGTGTCCGGACCATGAGTGGTGGCAGCAGGTTGCCGCCACGGCCCAGGATGTCGCGGTAGTCGAACGAACCTTTGCCTATGAGCACGACAAAGTCGGGCGCGCTTGCCCAGTTGCTCTGCGTGTAGATCAGGAAGTCACGAATCGCGTTCGGATCTGGCGTTCCAAAGGCGAACTCGTCGTAGATGTCTTGAAGCTCGACGAGCATGGTGCCGAGGCCCTCGGCTTCGCGGTGGTCGGCCAGCGCTTGGGCTTCAGCAACGAGCTCTGCGGGGGAGATGAGCAGGTAGTCGGCCGCATTCCCAGCGCCCTGGAGGCTCGACGGAACGTCGTTCCAGATCGACGTGGGTGAGCGAACTTCCGCGGCACTGACAGCAAAGTAGGAGAGGCCCGTCTCAGTCGCGAGCTGAAGCCCCGTTGCGGCCGCTACCGCGTCGCCCAAGCGTACCGGTTGCCTGGGATTGGACACGTCGAACACCTGAAGATCGTCACCGGTGAGCCCCGTCACTTCGAGCGAGGCGTCTTGATCGGCGCCGAAAAGGAGCGTCGTCGCGCTCGTCGCGTATCCGCGCGTGTAGGTCAGATCTGCCGAGTTGAGGTACAGCATGCTCGAACCGGGGCTGACGGGTTCGATGGAAAGCGTGTTCTCGCCGTCCTGCATCGCTGACTCAGGAACGTTGAAGGTTGCCTGATGAGGGACGACGCCTTCGAAGCTGGTGGTGCCGAGTAGCGTCCCGTTGAGCCGAACCTCGACCGAATGCGCTTCGCCCTCGATGCCGTGTAGGTCGACCTGGAGCGTGCCATCTCCGGAGATGGTTTCGAGCTCGAAGGTCACCGCGGCCGTCAGCGGCATCGACGGCTCGGCGGAGATCAACTGCCAGAACCAGTAATCTGCATCTGGGTCCTGCGCGATGATGACCGCAGGGATTAGATCTTCTTCGAGGTGCAGATCGCTATCGAAGGTCAGGCCGCTGGTGAGTGTGCCCGGTGCGGCGGAACGCTCGCCCATGGTGCTGCCGGTGTCGAGCGCGAGCCGGTAGATTCGCTCGGTGGTGAAGAGGCTTCGGCGCTCGACGCCGAAAAACTCGAGTGCGGAGCCGTCGGCCGAAGGGGCCCAGGCGATGGATTCGCCCTCTTCGGCCAGCAGCAGCTCGCCCATTTGGATTCGATCTCGCACGCTTGCTTCGGTGACGCCGAAACGTGCAGCGACCTCGGCGGCGCTGATGGTGTAAAGGCCGGTCTCCTCGACGCCTAAATAGATGGCGACCGCGTCGCCGGGGCTTTGCTTCTCGGTGTTGGCGGCTTTGAGGGTAGTTCCAATCGGGCCCAGCTCATGCGCTTGACGTCCGAAGAGCGCGCCGTCGTCGAGGAAGGTTTGTTGCGTGGAGTCGAAGTTGACTACGAAGGGGCCATGTTCCGATTGCAAGCCCCGAACGTCGACCTCCACCAAGAGGTATTGCTCGTCCTCGTTCGGATCGGCTCCGAGGTCGTGGAAATCATAAACCCCGCCCTGCGGCGCGTCGAGCAAGCCTGGCAGTAGCCCTTCGTGAACCGCCTCCCACTCGCCGCTGACCTCGCGGTAGAGATAGAAGCCAACGGTGCCGGCTTCCGAAGCGGTGACCCAGCGCACGATTGTCGCGCCCTGGTCCGAGAACGCGCCGAGCGACGCAAGCATCGCGTGAGTGAAGCTCTCGCAGCTCGGATCCATGTTCTCGGCGTTTAAGCAGACGTCGACTCCTGAGTTTCCGAAGAGGTTGTCGGTTCCCGCGCCACCGTCCAGCGTGTCGTTGTCGGCATTTCCACTGATCGTGTCGTCGCCGTCGTTGCCGTTGATGATGTCGTTACCGTCGCCGCCATCGAGGGTGTCGTTGTCCGCGCCGCCGCTGATGAAGTCGACGCCCGCGCCGCCGTTGGCAGAGTCGTTGCCGGCGCCACCGTTGATCGTGTCCTCACCATCGCCGCCGTCGAGCTGTGGGTCGTCGCCAGGTCCCCCGTCGACGGTGTCATTGCCGGAATCGCCCGAGAGGCTATCGGCGCCATTTCCACCGAAGAGCGTGTCGTTCCCGGTACCGCCATTCAGCTGGTCGTTGCCATCCTCGCCGCGCAGGATGTCGGTTCCACCGTCGCCGTTGAGTGTGTCTGCTCCGATTCCACCGAACAGCTGGTCGTCGTCATCGCCTCCAGTCAGCTGGTCGTTCCCGTCATCGCCGCGCAGCGTGTCGGCTCCCGCTTGGCCGAACAAGGTGTCGTCGTCGAGCCCTCCATTCAACGTGTCATCCCCAATGTCGCCAAAAAGCTGATCGTTGCCGGAGTCCCCATTGAGAGTGTCATCCCCGTCACCGCCGAATAGAAAATCGATGCCGTCGCCGCCACTGACGTTGTCGTTGTCACCCTCGCCGAACAGTTGATCCGATCCGGTGCCACCGGTGATGAGATCCGCGCCGTCACCCCCGAAGACAAAGTCGTCTCCGTCTCCTGCCTGTACCGTGTCGCCGCCGCCCTCAGCGCAAATACAGTCATTGCCGCCCAGGCCGAAGATGAGATCGGTCCCCGCGGTTCCGTTGATGCAATCGGACCCGGCCGTGCCGAAGCACGCCCCGCCGATGCAATTCACGACATTGCACCCCGGGGCGATTGCTTGACAGGTAAGACTGCACTGTGCGTTTACCGAGCTGCTCACCAAGCTCGATGCCGCGATCATCAAGCAAGCAACTAACCACAAACCCCAACGTGTCTTCATCGTGTCCCCAAACGTCAGCCGGCCCGGATAATGCCACTTTCTCGGGCGGTCGTCACGGTGAACCGTGGCGCACGAATCGACCAATGGACCGGGATTAGGTCGATTTTTGCGCGGCGTGGGCACCCCTGGGCGAGATCCTCGCCAGGTTTGGCGACCAGGTTTAGGATCGCGGTATGGCTCGCCCGGGTCGCCGTCGGTCGCTCACCATCCCGACTCGCATCGTCTTGGGGTACCTCGTGGTGCTCGTTGCCTTTGCGGTGGTCGGGGGCCTGAGCTTCCTGCAACATCACCGGACTTCCCAGACGCTTGGATTGCTGGAGGACGGATACCTTCCTTTGGCGTTGACCTTGAGCCAGGCCAAGGCGACCCAGAGCGTTTACGCCAACCTGGTGGAGCGAGCCCTCCAATCCGAGCGAAGCACGCCGACTAAATCCTGGCTGCGCGCGGCGTTACGAATCCGGCCGACGACCTTGCGGCGCGCATACGATGGCGTCGAAAAAGCGGAGGCCTTGGCCGAGGAGCTTGGGCAGCCAGCGCCGCTTCGTTCGGTGCGCCGGGAGCTCAACGCCATTGCGAAAGCCTACAGCGAGATCGATGCACAGTACGAGCAGCTGTTCAACAGCGCCGATGAAGAACAGGAGGCGGTCGAGGAATTGCTCGCGAAGCTTCGTGGCACCGAACAACGCATCGAACGCAATTACGATCGCGCCTCGAGCAGCGTTCAACAGCGAATCTCACGCACCAGCGCCGTGGCCGCCGCGCAGTCCGAGCGCGCGACGTTTCTCCTAGGGCTGCTCGGCTTTCTTTCGCTGCTCGTTGGCATTGCGGTGACATTCCTTTCGCAGCGACTCCTTCGGCCGATCCCGCTTTTGCATCAACGGGTCGCGGCCGTGGCGCGCGGGGACTTGTCGAGCGCGGTCGACATCAAGCGTGATGACGAGCTCGGCCAGCTCGTGGCCGAGTTCGAGCGGATGGTGCTCGCATTGGCGGCCCGCGATCAAAGCTTGCGCGAGGCAGCGCTGGCGGAGCAGCGCCTTCAACGAATGCAGGTACAGATTGTCGAGGCACTGAGCGCGGCGATTGTCGTCATCGATCGGGATCGCATCATCAAGACCACGAACCCGGCTGCCGAAGAGATCCTTGGAGTCAGCGCTCGGGATGTCGGCGCAGCCATCGATGACACTTCGCTCCTTCGTCGCTTTCCTGCACTCGACCGCGCCATCAGCGAAGTTGCGGAAGGAGGAGATGCGCTAACCTTGGAAGCGGAGCGAATCACCGGTTTTGACGAGCGCCTGGTGGATGTGCTGGTGACTCCGTTCGGTGACGAAATCGGGGAGAGTGGCTCACGTGGCGTTCTCGTGGTTGCGGACGACGTCTCGGACGCGATCGCCACGAAGTCTCGGCTCATTCAAACCGAGCGACTGGCGGCGATTGGACGCATGGCCGCGCACGTCACGCACGAGGTTCGCAACCCCCTTTCAAGCATCGGACTAAACGTCGATATGCTTGGCGACGAGATTCATGACGCGGGCTCGGAGGGCAAACGCTTGCTGGAGTCGATTCAACAAGAGCTCGAGCGGCTCGAGAGCATCAGCGAGGAGTACTTGCGCCTCGCACGCTTGCCCGAGCCCTCGCTCACGCCCGATGACCCGAGCCATCTGCTGCGGGATACCGCCGAGTTCGTGCGGCGCGAAATGGATGCGTCTGGCGTCGAGCTCGCCTTGGACCTTGCGGCACAGTTGCCTGCAGTGGCCATGGACGAGCCTCAGCTTCGCCAAGCGTTGCTCAACTTGTTGCGCAATGCACGAGAGGCGATGCCTGAAGGCGGGGTGGCGAAGCTCGAAGCCACTCGGTACGAAAGTGGTGTTCGTATCCTGGTTCATGATGAAGGCGACGGCATCGGAGAGGAAGAGCGCGAGCACGTCTTCGATTTGTTCTACACGACCAAAGAGCGGGGCACCGGGCTCGGCTTACCGCTCACGCAGCAGATCGTCGTCGCTCATGGCGGGCGGATTACCTGCAAGCCCCGCCATCCTCAGGGGACTACTTTCGAGGTTTGGTTGCCGGCCGCTGCACAAACGACTAGTGGTTCGTCTGTGTGGAGGGTTGGATGAGCAGAGCAGATGGGCGCTCGTACGACGCGTTGCGACCAGTTACGATCGAAGCGAACGTGCAGCGCAATCCCGAAGGGTCGGTGCTCTATCGCTGCGGTCACACGACGGTTCTGATTGCGGCTTCGGTTTCGGAAGGCGTGCCCGATTGGATGCGCGGCTCGGGAAAGGGTTGGCTCACCGCGGATTACGCGATGCATCCGCGGGCGAATCCGGAGCGCAATCGTCGTGACGGGCGCAGTGGTAAAGTCGACGGGCGGACGACCGAGATTCAGCGTCTGGTGGGACGCGCGCTTCGGGCGGCTGTCGATTTCGAGAAGCTCGGAGAGCGGTTGATCACCGTCGACTGCGATGTGCTCGACGCCGATGGTGGCACTCGCACGGCATCGATCACGGGCGGCATGGTGGCGACGGTGATTGCGCTCGAAGGGCTTCGTAAGAAGGGGATGGTAGACAGGGGGGTTTTGCGCGAGCCGATCGCCGCGATCAGCGTCGGACTTCTCGACGACAAGCCCATGCTCGATCTCTGTTACACCGAAGACCGGGACGCCGACGTCGACCTGAATTTCGTCGGCACGCCCGAGGGTGCAGTCGTCGAAGTCCAGGGCACGGCTGAAGGCGCGCCGATCCATCGCGACAAGCTCGACCAGATGATCGACCTGGCCCTCGGATCGATGCCTGCGCTTGCCGCCGAGCAGCGCCGCGCGCTTCAGACGCTCGACGTCGACCTCGACCGGCTGCTGCCCTGACGCGAGATCTGATCGGGACACGCCCCGGGGAAAGTTGCGGCCCTTTCTTGCGTTCGATTCTGCGAAGTCGCTAAAGTGCTCTCATCTTGAAGATGATGGAGGGGTTCATGAAAGCGATTTGGAGCGTGATGGTGGTTGCGGTGGTGCTGGTAGGTTGCGGAAGCGACGATGGAGGAAGCAGTGGCGGCGGAACGAACATCAACAACGCCGCAGTTCTTTTCAACAATCCCGATGGGACGGTCAGCGACGACAATGCGGACGAGGCCGTACGCAAGGCGATCGACGCGACACGCGCGAACAACTCAGGACAGCTCGGTGGCGGATTTGGCTTTCCCAGCGTCCAGTCGTCGGCCCCAAAGGCGATCGAAGACTGCATTTCGATCAACACGAGCAACGGATCGAGCGTCATCGACTACGTATGCCTCGGACCCGAGATTGACGCCGACTGCACGGGGCAGGGCAACGTCACCTCGACGATCGGGAGCATCAGCGCGGACGGCAGTGCAGTGGTCAACACCCAGTACAACAACGCCGGACTGAGCTGCGCAGGCCAGCCTCCGTACTCCTGCAACGGGCCAGCGCAGACGTCGATCGCCGGCGAGACGATCGTCACTTGCCTCAACCTCGTATGCACTTTCGACGGTGAGTCAGACACGAGCTCTGGTTGCTTCACCATAGATTCGACGACGGGCAACAACCTGGTGCTCGTGACCTTGGACGATGGCTCGGTGGTTTGTGTAGCGCTTGTCGCCAACAGCGAATGCACCCAGGCCTGCTCCGAGTGGCGTGACGCAGAGGGTGAGTCGAGAATCGTTTGCGACGTGACTGAAACCGACGGCACCTGCAACACAGACGGTACGACGATTCAAGAGACGGCCAACTGCGTCATCGATCGCACGCAGACCAGCTGCGCCGGCTTCTGAGCCTATGGGGTTCCCGACGAGGCATCGATGCGCATTCTCATTGCCACGATGAACGTCGGGAAGCTTCGCGAATACGAGCGGCTCTTGGCGGAGGTGCCCGGGCTCGAGCTCGCGACGATGGAATCGCTCGCCGAGTCGGTCGATGTCGTCGAGGATTGCGATACGTTCGCCGGCAACGCGAAGAAGAAGGCGACCGAGATCGCAGCGGTTGCCAGGATGCCTTGCCTTGCCGACGACAGCGGGCTCGAGGTGGACGCGCTCGGCGGACGGCCGGGCGTTCGGTCGGCGCGGTACGCGGGGCAGGGCGCAACGGACGCTACGAACAATGCGAAGCTGCTCGACGAGCTGAGCGACGTGGCGAACGAGTCGCGAACGGCGCGATTTCACTGCGCGATCGTCGTCGTGGATTCCGACGGACACGAGCTGGCGTTTGCGCAGGGCGCCTGCGAGGGGCGCATCAGTCGCGAGCCGAAGGGCGCGCACGGATTCGGATATGACCCCCTCTTCATCCCCGAGGGCTTCACAGAAACGATGGCAGAGCTTGGCCCGGCAACCAAAAACGAAATCAGCCACCGCGCCAAGGCAGCGGAAAAGCTCGTGCCGCTACTGCGGCAGTTGCGGAACCGTTAGCCATCGGCTACCCCGAGCCGCCAGACCGCAGTACAACGATGGTCACGGGGTGTAGCACAGCCTGGTAGTGCGCATGCTTTGGGAGCATGAGGTCGCTGGTTCGAATCCAGTCGCCCCGACTAATCATTTCAAGGACTTGCGGCGCTACCGATCTTGGCGATCGGG
>Ga0265303_10003166_pt1 | contig 10279 bp, 11 predicted proteins | sample Helome_2_FD_192494 | JGI IMG/M metagenome (GOLD analysis project Ga0265303, IMG submission 192494) | Marine sediment microbial communities from subtidal zone of North Sea - Hel_20160317 (Illumina Assembly) | ecosystem: Environmental > Aquatic > Marine > Subtidal zone > Sediment ... | reverse complement strand
CACGTCCTTGCGCGGCGTCGTCTCGCAGCAGCTGTTACCGACCATCGATAAGCCAGGCCGAGCGGCTGCCCTGGAAATCATGATTAACACGAATGCCGTCGCGAACCTGATTCGACAGGGCAAGCTTGACCAGCTGGAAACAGCCATTCAGAGTGGCGGAGCTTCCGGTATGCAGGCCATGGACAAGGCACTCATGGATCTTGTCGAAAGAGGTCGGGTCTCGGGTCATGAGGCTTACCTCCAGGCCAACAACAAACACAAGTTCGAAGAAGTCAAAGATATCGAATAGTGTCGAGCCCTTTTTGGTCGGGCGACCAGGCTCAAATACTGGCATAATCGCGCCCCATGTCAGATAGCCCCCGAAAAATCCTCGTTACAAGCGCCTTGCCCTACGTGAACGGCTCTCCGCACATGGGTCACCTGGTGGAGTACATCCAGACCGATATCTGGGTGCGCTTCCAGAAACTCCGCGGCCATGATTGCACCTACGTATGCGCATCGGATGCGCACGGTACGCCCATCATGCTCAAGGCGCGCGAACTCGGCATAACGCCGGAGGCGCTAACAGAAGGTTATTCGCAGGAGTTCATCAACGACTTTCGTGACTTTGGCGTGCAATTCGACAATTTCCACACGACGCACTCGCCCGAGAACGAAGAAATCGTGGGCCAGATGTATGAGGCTTTGCGAGCGAGCGGCGATATCTACACGCGAACCATCGAACAGTCTTATGACGAGAAAGAAGGCATGTTCCTGCCCGATCGTTTCGTCAAGGGAACCTGCCCACGCTGCAAGAGTGAAGACCAGTACGGCGATGCCTGCGAAGTCTGCGGCGCAACGTATGCACCTGAAGACCTGATCGACCCCGTGTCCGTATTGTCCAACACGACACCGGTCAAGCGTGAGTCAGAGCATTATTTCTTCAAGCTCAGTGAGTACGAGGAGCGTCTCCGTGCCTGGATGACGGTTGCCAAGCTCGACCGCAACGTCGTTGCCAAACTCGACGAGTGGTTCGATGCGGGCCTGCAGGACTGGGATATCTCACGCGATGCACCCTACTTCGGCTTCCGTATCCCGGGCACGGAAGACAAGTACTTTTATGTGTGGCTCGATGCGCCCGTGGGTTACATGGCGAGTTTCAAACACCTGTGCGATCGCACCGATGGCCTGAATTTTGACGACTACTGGGATGCTGACAGCGACGCCGAGGTGTATCACTTTATCGGCAAGGACATCATGTACTTCCACACGCTGTTCTGGCCGGCCGTTCTGCAAGGCGCAGGATACCGCACGCCGACGAGCGTCTACGCACACGGCTTCCTTACGGTTAACGGACAGAAAATGTCGAAATCACGCGGCACCTTCATCAAGGCGCGTACTTACCTCGACAACCTCAACCCTGAGTTCTTGCGTTACTACTATGCTGCCAAGCTTGGCCCGACGATCGAAGACATCGACCTCAATCTCGAAGACTTCATCGCGCGCGTGAACTCCGACCTTGTCGGCAAACTCGTCAACATTGCCAGCCGCTGCGCAGGATTTATCGGCAGACGTTTCGACGGTGTTCTCGCCGACAAGCTTGCAGACGAGGGTCTTTTCGCCGAGTTTGCGGATGCATCTGAAGTGATCGCGGAACACTACGAGAAACGCGAGTACTCGAAAGCGATGCGCCTGATCATGGCGCTGGCTGACAAGGCCAATCGTTATATCGACGAACACAAGCCCTGGGTCATGGCGAAAGACGAGGACAAACTGCCCGAAGTGCAACTCGTCTGTACGCAGGGCATCAACATGTTCCGCAGCCTCATGGTGTACCTGTCACCGGTCATCCCCGTGGTTGCGAATAACGCACGTGCATTCCTGAACGAGGACGCCTGGCAATGGCAGGACGCATCCTCGCCATTACTGGGCAAGACTTTGCCCAAATTCAAACCACTGCTCACCCGTGTCGAGAGCGACCACGTGGAGCGCATGGTGGAACAGTCAAAAGAGAGCACGCCCGTGGCTGCAACGGAACCGAAAGACGACTACATCAGTATCGACGATTTCATGAAAGTCGATCTGCGGATCGCGAAGATCGAGAAAGCGGAAGCCGTAGAGGGCGCCGACAAGCTGTTGGCCCTGACGCTTGACGTCGGTGACAACCAGCGCCAGGTCTTTGCCGGGATCAAGGCGGCTTACGATCCGGAAACGCTCGTCGGCCGTCATGTCATCGTGGTCGCGAATCTCGCGCCACGCAAGATGCGCTTTGGGGTTTCGGAAGGCATGGTGCTGGCGGCCGGACCGGGTGGCGAGGATATATTCCTGTTATCGCCTGACGATGGCGCAAAACCGGGCATGCGCGTCAAGTAGTCGCCCCCACGCTGTAACCCGTACAATAGCGGAATGACCGAACTCTTCGTCATTCTCATCAGCACCGTACTGGTCAATAACTTCGTACTCGTGCGTTTCCTTGGGCTTTGCCCGTTCCTTGGTGTGTCGCGCAATCTTGAGGCGGCAATAGGCATGTCACTCGCCACCGCGTTCGTACTCACGTTGTCGTCTGCAACCGCATACCTGCTGCACCAGTACGTGCTTGTCCCTCTCGACCTCGAGTACCTGCGTACGATCGGCTTTATCCTCGTGATCGCGGCGAGTGTTCAGTTCACCGAAATCATGGTGCGGCGCATGAGCCCGATGCTCGACCAGGTCCTCGGCATTTACATCCCCCTGATCGCGACAAACTGCGCGGTACTCGGCGTCGCGCTGCTCAATGTTCAGCAATCCAAGGGATTCGTGCAATCGGTCTTCTATGGCTTCGGGGCATCCGTCGGCTTTGCGCTGGTCCTCATTATGTTCGCCGCAATTCGCGAACGGCTTGAGGCAGCGGATATTCCGGCGCCCTTTCGAGGTGCGGCCATCGCCTTGATGACCGCGGGCATCATGTCGCTCGCATTCATGGGGTTCTCGGGCATGGCCCGTCCCTGATGCTGCTGTATGTGGACTGCCATCCTGACAATTGCCGGAATTGCGCTGCTCGCGGGCCTCGCCCTGAGCTATGCGCAGGGACGGTTGCCGCCAGGCGACGGCGACCTGGTGGAACAGGTCAATGATCTGCTGCCGCAAACGCAATGTGCCCAGTGCGGATACCCGGGCTGCCGACCTTATGCTGCGGCTGTCATCGATGGCTCCGCCGCGATCAACCTCTGCCCTCCCGGCGGAGAGGAGACAATCCATCGGCTTGCGCGGCTACTCGGCAAGGAAGCCTTGCCGCTTGCCGAGCACGTCGTGCCCACAGTCGCAGTTATTGACGAACCCCGCTGCATTGGCTGTTTCCTCTGCCGCAATGCGTGCCCGGTCGATGCGATCACCGGCGCACACCAGTTCATGCATACGGTCATCGAGAGCGAGTGCACAGGTTGCGAACTCTGCGTTGCTCCCTGCCCTGTGGATTGCATTACGATGAGGCCGTTGTCGTGAGTGCGCCAACCTATGATCTTGGCAAGCTGCACGGTGGATTGCGCCTGCAGGCGAACAAAAAGGAGTCAACGGCACAACCGATACTTGAGGTCCCTGTTCCTTCACAACTTATTCTCCCGATCGAGCAACACGTCGGCCAGCCCGCACAACCGGTCGTTGGCATTGGGGACCACGTTCTGAAAGGGCAACCGGTTGCCGAACCTGATGGCGAACTCGGTGCTCCTATTCACGCATCTTCTTCCGGCACCGTGGTCGCAATTGAACGCTGGCCCGTATCCCGCCGCCGCGGCGACAAGGCACCGTGCATCGTTATCGAATGCGATGGCAAGGACGAGCCGGCACCTGGCACGGTCGATGAGGACTACAAGTCGTTGGCGCCGGCAGACCTGTTGTTGCGTATTCTTGACGGCGGCATCGTAGGACTCGGCGGCGCAGTATTCCCCACGGCGCAAAAACTCATGCAGGCGAGGACCTGCGAAACGGAATTCCTGATCCTGAACGGCGTCGAGTGCGAGCCCTATATCAGCTGCGACGATGTGCTCATGCGCGAACGCGCTCCGGCAATCCTGAGCGGTGCCCAGGTTCTCATGCACGCGCTGCAACTCGATGCATGCTACGTCGTTGTCGAAAGCGACAAGCCCGAAGCCATCGCACGCATTGGCGAGGTATTGGCCGATCTGAACGACTCTCGAATCGTCCTGAAGCAGGTTCCTACAATTTACCCGTCCGGCGGTGAAGATCAGCTCGTGCAACTTGTCACTAATCGGCAGGTTCCGAGTGGCGGCCTCCCGACGGACGTTGGCTGTATCGTACAGAACGTCGGCACAGCCGCAGCAGTTCACGACTGGATTTTGCACAACGAACCACTGATATCCCGGATCACTACGATTTCAGGCGACGGCGTGGTGTCACCCGTCAATATTCGCGCGCGCATCGGCACGCCGATCGCAGAAGTCATTGAGTTCGCCGGCGGCTACACCGACAACGTGAAGCACCTGATAATTGGCGGCCCCATGACCGGCAAGTCAGTCAGCACCGACGAAGTACCGCTCGTCAAGGCGAGTAATTGCGTGCTTGCGGTTACCGCGGCACCGTCCACCGGCGATGAACTTGCGTGTGTTCGTTGTGGCGATTGCGCTGCAGTCTGCCCGGTCCAGCTATTGCCGCAGCAATTGTTCTGGTACGCCTGTGCGGATGACGAAGAAAAGCTGCGCGAGTTCGGACTGACCGATTGCATCGAATGCGGTTGCTGCGACCTGGTCTGCCCCAGCCATATTCCACTGACAGCGGACTTTCGGATGGCCAAGGGACGTATTCGCGAACTGGCCGACGAAAAATCTCGCGCCGATCGTGCGCGCCGGCGCTTTGAGGCGCGCAACCTCCGACTTGAGCAGGAGCAGCATGATCGCGAAGCCGAACTCACGCGCCAGAAAGAATCGGCGAAACGCGCCGGACCGGCCGAAATAGCGGAGATCCTGAAGCGCAAGCAGCAAGAAAAGAAGGACGACCCGTCGTGAAGTTCGAGCGTATCGAAGCACCGTATTGGTCGCCTGAGACGAACGTAGCATCCCTGATGCTGCAGGTACTGGCAGCGCTGGTCCCCGCTGCCATTGCCCACGTCTGGTACTTCGGGCCTGGATTCATATTTAACCTGCTGGTCGCCGGTATTTTTGCGATTGCGGGCGAGGCCTTCATAATGTGGGTGCGCGGACGGCCTCCGGAGGCCGCCCTCAGCGACTTCAGCGCGCTGGTAACAGCGGCACTACTGGCCTTTGCCCTGCCGTCGCTCACACCATGGTGGGTAACCGCGACGGGTGCATTATTTGGCGTGGTCGTCGCGAAGCACCTCTACGGTGGACTCGGCTTCAATATATTCAACCCGGCGATGGCCGGGTACGTCGTAATACTGGTGACTTTTCCGATGTACCTGAATCTCTGGGTTGCTCCCCGCATGGGTGACATCGATTACCAGCACCTGACGATCATCCAGACGCTGACCTTCACGCTGACCGGCAACCTGCCCGATGCCCTGACCTTCGACGCTGTAAGTCGTGCGACACCACTCGACGTCATGAAATCCGGCCTGAACAACATGGCAACAGCTACCGAAATCCGGGCGAATCCCGTCATGGGAGATTTTGGCGGGCGCGGTTGGGAATGGATCGGGAATTTCCTGGCGTTCGGTGGGTTCTGGTTGCTCATCAAGAAGATCATCCGCTGGCAAATCCCTGTTGGGGTCGGCATCGGCCTGCTCGGCCCTGCAATGATCATGTACCTGGTCGACCCGGGTACGAGCCCCGGTCCGGGCTTCCACCTGTTCGCGGGCGCCACGATACTATGTGCGTTTTTCATTGCCACCGATCCCGTATCGGCAGCGACCAGTCCGAAAGGTCGTTTCGTTTACGGCCTCGGAATCGGGTTCCTGATCTGGTGTATTCGCCGCTGGGGCAGTTATGCCGACGGCGTCGCCTTTGCTGTGCTCATTATGAACATGGCCGTCCCCGTTATCGACTACCTGACGCGACCGCAGATCGTGGGCCACGAGCCCAAAGAAGAAACCAGTGGCTGAGGCGTCCATCATGCGCAGTGGCATAACACTGGCAGCCATCGCGGCTGTCTGCACAGCATTGGTCGCGTTTACGTACCAGCTAACCGATGAACGCATTGCCGCCAACGACCGGGCATGGCTGGAGCAAAGTCTGCAGCCCGCGCTCTCGGGACTGTTTTTCGATAGTGGCGTCAGCGAATCGGTACTCACGATTCCAGCACCTCACGAACTGCCCGGCTCGGAAGACGCGATCATCTATCGCGTGTACTCGGGCGTGTCGCCTGTCGCAGCACTGTTTGTCGTAAGCGCTCGGGACGGGTATGCCGGCGCAATCAAGATGCTTGTGGGCATCGATATCAACGGCGAGATTACCGGCGTACATGTACTAGCGCATCGCGAAACGCCAGGACTGGGCGATCGAATCGAGTCAAGCAAGACGGATTGGGGGAAGCAGTTTGACGGACGTTCGCTTGGAGATCCCGGAACAAGCGGTTGGAAGATCAAACGCGATGGTGGCGACTTCGATCAGCTGTCCGGAGCGTCGGTTACGCCTCGCGCTGTCGTCAAGGCTGTTCGCGAAACCCTGGAGTATTTCGATGCAAACGCAGTGACGATATTTGCGGCGGCCACAGACGCGGATAACGAGGTGACTGAATGAGCGCACCGACAATCATCGAGCGCTTCAAGACCGGGCTTTGGTACGAGAATCCGGGGCTCGTACAGTTGCTGGGCCTCTGCCCCTTACTTGCGGTCACGTCCACATTCATTAATGGCCTCGGCCTCGGCATCGCCACATTGTCCGTGCTCATCGTCTCTAACGGGCTGGTCTCAGCAACTCGTCGCTGGATACGCAGCGAAATTCGGATACCAATCTACGTGCTGATAATCGCCAGCCTCGTGACCTGCACTGAACTGATATTCAAAGCGTGGTTCCCGGCACTCGATCGCTCGCTTGGCATCTTCATTCCGCTGATTGTGACCAACTGCGCAATTGTCGCGCGCGCCGAAATTTTCGCATCACGCAACCCAATCGGCTCGAGTATTGTCGACGGTATAGTCATGGGGACCGGTTTTGCCCTGCTTCTTATGGCAATCGGTGCTTTTCGCGAGCTCGTCGCGATGGGCTGGCTGCTGGCGGTCTTGCCACCTGGTGCATTCTTCACACTGGCTCTGGCGATCGCCGCCAAGAACAGCATTGACAAGCGGCGTGAGGAGCGGCGAGCGAACACCGTGCCGCAACGTGCAAAACACCTCAACCAACAGGACCCATGAACCAGGAAAAACGTACAGCGATCTACTCTACCCTGCGTGCGCGCATGCCGGCGCCGACCACGGAGCTCGAATACGTCAATCCGTTTGAGCTGCTCATTGCGGTCATCCTGTCCGCGCAGGCGACAGACATCAGCGTTAACAAGGCGACCAGCAAATTGTATCCCGTGGCGAATACGCCGGAGTCGATACTGGCCCTCGGCGTCAGCGGACTGAAACCCTATATACGCACGATTGGCCTCTTCAACAGCAAGGCAGAGAACATCATCAAGACCTGCCGTATCCTGATCGAGCAACATGACAGCGAGGTACCGCGTACTCGCCCCGAACTCGAGGCACTGCCAGGGGTTGGTCGCAAGACGGCCAACGTCGTTCTGAACACCGCGTTTGGCGAGCCGACCATTGCGGTCGACACACATATCTTTCGGGTGTCCAATCGCACGGGCATAGCCAAAGGCAAGACGCCGCTCGAAGTTGAGAAGCGGCTCGTCCGGATGACACCCGATGAATTCAGGAAAGACGCACACCACTGGTTGATCCTGCATGGGCGCTATGTGTGCAAGGCGCGTAAACCACTGTGCAGTGAGTGCCCTATTATCGATTGGTGTGAATTCAACAAGAAGGAATTGCCATGATCTTCGGCCAGGATCGCGATGAGCTGCGCAAGATGTATGCCGATGCATGGCGTAAGCGCTGCGACAAACAGCCATTGTCTCCCCTGGAGGCGCAGATCGCTGATGTGATCGAGATACACCCCGAGTACCATGACGACGTTACCGGTGACAATCTCGATCGCAATTACGATCCCGATGGCGGCCAGACCAATCCATTTCTGCACATGGGGCTGCACCTGGGCATTCGCGAACAGGTCGCAACGAATCGGCCGGCCGGAATTGCGGCAGTGTGCGCAGCGGTTTCCACGAAACTGGGCGATCTCCACGCCGCCGAGCACCAGATGATCGAATGCCTGGCGGAGACGCTGTGGGAGGCGCAAAGCAGCGGCCAGCCGCCGGACGAGGCCAGATACCTGGAACGCCTGCGTCAGCTGTAATAAATCCGGGCCGCACATGGTCTGATCAGGTAACGCTTAACGGGGACAGCATGAGCGACCAGCAGTCAAAATATCCGGTACAGGGCGCGGGCCTCGGTTTGCGGCGCCCCATTGCCGACCAGTTGATGGCCAATCCGCCGGATGACGTCGATTTCATGGAGATCGCGCCGGAGAACTGGATTCATGTCGGGGGCAACCTCGGCAAGAAACTGCGCTTCTTCACAGAGCGCTACCCATTCGTCATTCACGGCCTCTCCTTGTCGATCGGGGCCCCGTCACCACTCAACGAGCAACTGGTTCGCGACATCAAGGACTTCATGGCCGATCACGATATTCGCATGTACTCGGAACACCTGAGCTACTGCGGCGATGATGGCCAGCTCTACGATCTCATGCCCATTCCTTTCACCGAGGAAGCGGTCCATTACGTCGCGGGACGTGTACGTCGCGTACAGGACATTCTCGAACAGCGGATGGCGCTCGAGAACGTCAGCTACTACGCGCCGATCGACACGTCGATGAGCGAACGCGAGTTTTTGCTTGCGGTTCTCGAAGAGGCCGATTGTGACCTCATGCTGGACATCAACAACATCGTCGTGAACAGCATCAATCATCGTTACGATGCCAACGAGTTTCTGCATGCGATGCCCGCAGAACGTATTCGTTACTTTCACCTCGCGGGACACTTTGTCGAAGACGAAGACCTGCGTATCGATACGCACGGTACGCCTGTCGACGACCAGGCCTGGGCACTGCTCGAAAAGGCCTATGACCTGTACGGTCCGGTCCCGACATTGCTCGAGCGCGACTTTAACTTCCCGCCCATGGAAGAGCTGCTGGATGAGGTACGTCGCATCAAGCAACTGCAATTGGCCGTCGAGACCAAGGATGTCGCCCATGGCTGACTCGCGAACCTTCAAGGAAAAGCAGTACGAGTTCGCCGCGCACATTCGCGACCCGGAGAATGTGGCAGCGCCCGAAGGCATCGAAGCGCGCCGCATGGCTATCTACAGGAACCTGTTCTTCAATAATCTGTACAGCCTGTTAGGCACGTTTTTCCCCGTGCTTCGCAAGATCCACTCTGATGACCAATGGCGGCGCTTTATCCGTGGCTTCATGCGGCACCATAAGGCGGAGACGCCCTACTTCCTGCAGTTGCCGCAGGAGTTTCTTGCTTACCTGCAGAACGAACTCGAAGTCACCGATAAGGATTACCCCTTTCTGCTCGAGCTTGCGCACTATGAGTACGCGGAACTTGAATTGTCGGTGTCGGAAGCAGAAAACGACGCTAGCGTAGTTGACCCCGACGGAGACTTGTTGTCCGGCATACCGGTCAAGTCGTCGCTCGCCTGGTCGTTCGCCTATCGTTATGCCGTGCATCGAATCTCACCCGGTTACCTGCCCGAAGAACCGGAGGCGCAACCGACCTACCTGGCCCTGTATCGGGATTCCAATGACTCCGTGGAGTTTCTCGAACTCAACGCCGTGACTGCAGCGTTGCTGGATGAAATCGAACACAACGCCGATAGCAAGTCCGGTGAGCAACTGCTCAGGGCGCTTGCCTCAAAGATCAACTACCCCGATGCCGATGCGCTGGTTGCACACGGCGCAGATGCACTGCAGGAAATGCGACAGCTGGAGATTCTCACCGGCACCCGCAGACCTGCCTGAAGGAGACACCAATGAGCGCTCTGATTGATTTGAGAAACCAGGTTATCGACCGGCTGGAGCCAGCCGGTAACTGGGTGGCACTGCTACCCATTCGACTGCTCATGGCCTGGGAGTTTGGCCGCGCAGGCCTGATGAAATACAACGGCAGTAACTGGTTTACCAACGTCCAGGATAACTTCCCATTTCCGTTCAACATCGTGCCGGTCGAGATCAGCTGGTTCCTGGCTACCTGGTTCGAGATTCTCGGAGCGATCGGTTTGGTTCTGGGTCTGTTCACGCGC
>Ga0265303_10003165_pt1 | contig 10281 bp, 7 predicted proteins | sample Helome_2_FD_192494 | JGI IMG/M metagenome (GOLD analysis project Ga0265303, IMG submission 192494) | Marine sediment microbial communities from subtidal zone of North Sea - Hel_20160317 (Illumina Assembly) | ecosystem: Environmental > Aquatic > Marine > Subtidal zone > Sediment ... | reverse complement strand
GCATTCGATATCGATTTCGTCGTTTTCAACCGCGGCCAGCCGTTCGTCCATCGAGACAAGGGGGGTAAAAACGATATCGATCTTGTCGAGATTCAGCTCATCGCGAACGGCCGAAGCAATATGGCGGCAGAGGTCGATGGAGTATCCGACCGCATTGCCTTCGCTGTCTTCAAAAGACAGTGGGGGCGCGTCAGGTACAAAGCCGATCCGCAACTGCCCTGTTTCAGAAACGCGTTTGAGCGTATTGGCGTGATTCTCGGCGTTCGCGGCGGCGAGCGTCAGGACGAGGCATAAGGCAAGCAGGTATCGCATCGATGGTCTCCAGGGCTGACTGACAGCGGTGAAAGAGCGCATACATTACCACGACGCCGGCGCCAGGCCATTGCGGCGTGCGGTCTGCTCCGGAACGGTCCAAAAAGGGCCCGCCGCCGCCCACATTTTTCCTTCAAACCGGCGTATAGTCACGGATCACCGGGAGGAGATTCATGTTGGCGCACCAGGACGTCGTCGCCGAGATACTGCAATTGCCGGACGGGCCGCAGATCGGCGCATTCTTCGATTTCGACGGAACCGTAATTTCCGGTTACTCCGCTTTCGCGTTCATCGAGGAGCAGATCAGGCGCGGTCATCTGTCCCCGCGCGAGCTCGTCGAGTTGTTGGGCGCAATGGCCAGTTTTGGTCTGGGCACGGTGGGTTTCTCGGGCATGATGCTGGCGATGAGCCAGTTTCTGCGCGGTGTTCGCGAAGACAGTTATGCGGCGTTCGGGAACGAGTTGTTCCAGTCGCATATTGCGCGGTCGATCTATCCGGAATCCAGGGCGCTCGTACAGGCACATCTTCGAAAAGGCCATACGGTCGCCATTATCTCATCGGCGACGCCGTACCAGGTGGAGCCGGCCGCGCGGGACCTTGACATCGAGCATGTGCTTTGCACGCGCCTCGAGGTGGAAAAAGGTGTATTCACGGGTGCGGTCGTGCGACCGACCTGTTTTGGCCCGGGCAAAGTCACCGCGGCCGAATCGCTGGTTGACAGGTTTGGTGTCGATCTCGATCAGAGCTTTTTCTATTCAGACAGCGACGATGATATTGAGTTGCTGGAACGCGTCGGCAACCCGCGGCCGCTTAATCCAAACGGTAAACTCATGGCTATCGCCGAGAGGCGCGGCTGGCCCGTGCGCAGGTTCGGCAGCCGGGGCGAAACGCATGTCACCGACTGGATTCGTTCCCTGATGATGCCGGCGAGCCTCGTAGGGTGCTTTTTTGCCGGCCTGCCGATATGGGCGCTGACGGGGTCCAAACGCGATGCCCTGAATTTCTCGGTGTCGTTGTTTGCCGATACGGCGAGCGCCATCATCGGACTCAATCTAAAAATCAAAGGCGAACATCACCTTTGGTCGCATCGACCGGCGGTGTTCATATTCAACCATCAGAGCAATGTCGACCTGGTCATTGTTGCGCGGCTGTTGCGGCGCGATATCACGGGTGTCGGTAAACGCGAAATCCGCGACATGCCGATCATCGGGCGCATTATGGAGGCGGCTGGAGTTGTATTGATTGATCGCAAGAACTCGGCGAGCGCAATCGAAGCAATGACACCGCTCGTTGACGCCATGCGCGTCGAGGGCAAGTCTGTGTGCCTGTCACCGGAAGGAACCCGGGCAACCACACCCAAGCTGGCGCCCTTCAAGAAGGGTGCGTTCCATCTCGCCATGCAGGCCGGCGTGCCTATCGTGCCCATCGTGATTCATAACTCAGGCGACGTGCAGCCCAAGGGCGACATGCTGTACCACCCGGGAACGGTCCAGGTCGAAGTATTGCCGCCAATCGATACCAGCACCTGGTCGGAAAGCACGATCGACGACCATGTTGCCAAGGTAAGAGGCATGTATTTGCACGTCCTCGATCAGGAGGATCATCCCAACGTAGTCAAGATCGCGAAGAAAAGACCGGCCGCTAAATCGAAAACTCGGGCCAAGCGAAAGACGCGTAAAGCGTCGTCCGCGGACTCCAACGCGAAATCGGAGTGAAGCCGATGCAACAACTCAATCCACAGGATGCGCAATTTCTCTACATGGAGTCGGACGACAACCTGACCCACGTTACGTCGATAACCATTCTGGATCCTGGGACGGTCCCGGGTGGCAAGCCCGTGCGTTTCAAGGAGATCCTGGCTCATGTCGAAAGCCGCGCGCACATGAGCCCGGTGTTTCGGCGCAAACTCGTGCGGGTGCCGTTAGAACTCGATTTCCCGTATTGGGTCGACGATGACAAGTTTGATCTGGAGAACCATGTCACCCATGGCAGGCTTCCGGAGCCGGGGGACTGGCGCCAGTTCTGTATCCACATGGCGCGCTATCACTCGCGGCCGCTGGATATGCACAAGCCGCTCTGGGAAATGTATGTCGTCGAGGGTCTGGACAACATCGGCTGGTTACCGAAAGGCAGCTACGCGGTAGCAATCAAGATTCACCACGCGGCGGTCGATGGCCGATCCATCATGGAATTCTTCAGCGCGATGGCCGATATCGACAATAAAGGCACGCCAGCAGTGCCGCTGAACATGGCAAAACTCAATCGGAGTCCGCAACCGAGCTTGCTGGATATGGCTGTGCGTGCAGGTTGGCACACCATTCGCTCTCCGATCAGCATCATCGATGGTGTTATGCGCGCGACCCCGGGTTTGTACAGAATGGCGCAAAATGCACTGAGGTCCGGGGGCCAGGACAGGCAGCCTGTGCCCGATACGCGGTTCAATTGTCCTGCCTCTCCGCACAAGATGTTTGATGCGACCGCATTTCAGCTGGACGAACTCAAAGCCGTGCGCAAGGCCGTGCCGGGTAGCACGATCAACGACGTTGTGCTCGCGATCTGCAGTGGCGCCCTGCGTCAATACCTGCTCCACCATGACGAGCTGCCCGATGATTCTCTCGTCGCGTGGGTGCCCATCAATGCGCGCGTGGGTGGCATTTCGGACCGTGACAGCCCAGGCAACAACCTGACATCGATGACGACGCAGATATTCACGGACATCGATGACCCCGTCGATCGCCTGAATCGCATTCAACGGGCAACGCAGCGCAGCAAGGAAACCAAAGCGGGCGTATCCGCCCGTCTGATGACGGATCTCAGCAAACATGTACCGGCTGCGACGCAGGTATTGGCCGGACGTCTGGTGCTGAACGCAGGACTTGCCGCGCGCATGTGTAACCTGTTCATCTCTAACGTACCGGGGCCGCAAGTGCCGTTGTATATGAACGGCGCAAAACAGGTTGCAACGTACGGTCTGGCGCCGCTGATCGAAGGCATGGGGCTTTTTATAGCCACACCGAGTTACAACGGTCAGATGACATTCGCCGTCACGTCTACTCGTGAGGCAATGCCCGATATTCGGTTTTTCATCACGTGCATCGAAAAAGCGATGGCCGAACTGAAGCGCGCGACCAAGCCGGCGACCCGGCAGACGAAGAACCCGGCGAAGAAGCGCAGCGCTGGTTAGATAGAACTCGCAGCGATATTCAACAGGCGGCGCCAGTCCGCGCCTGAAGTCAGCCTGTGCGCCGCCGTGCCATCGCGCCGTTCACCCGGGGTCGAACCATATCCATCTCGACGAGGATGCGGTCGAGCGTACGGCTGAGTTTGGTCTGTACTCGAATCTGCTCGATTTTCGGCCATGTCGCTCGTTCACCCATCTGGATAAGCTCGATGATTTCGTCGACTGAGCGATGAGCGAGCCACTTGAGCGGATTGGAGAAACGCCTGTCGGGCAGAATGTTTATGTCACCCACGTAGTCCTGGTTGATGATGCCCAGTGCGACATTCGTCAGGCGGCTGACCGACGGGTTCATGGACAAAGGCCTCTCGAGTAACGATGCGCCGGCGTTGATCCACTCGCGCGTCGTCACCTTCGCCGTGTGCTTGAGCGTAGCCAATACGCTCTTTTCACCCTCGGTATCTGTCACGAACGGAAATACATGCGGATTGACCTGACTGACGATGAAATGGTTGACGCCATAGACTCGCGCCAGCCGTTTTGCAGGTAAATCATCGCTTAACGAGCCGTCGACCCACTTGCGTGAGGGCAAGTATGCCTGGCGCTTGCCTCGATCGTTCTTCGCTGCGAGTATCACCGGCGGGAAAAATCCGGGAATTGCTGCAGACGCCATGACCGCCTCACGCACAAAGACATTCGGTGTTGTGATGGCGTTGAGCAAGCGCGACGTCTGGTGTTTCTCGGCGGCCGCTATCGAAACATTGAGATGCCTGCCAGTCCGTTCGTAAGCCTCCAGAAACGTCAGGTCCGGAATCAGGCGATCAAGCACTTCGCGAACGTCTTTCGCAGTTGCGACCGTAGGTTTCAGAGCGCTCAGATGTCGAAGTAAACCCTGGTCCCGTTCAATTTCATGCACGAGGTTTTCTGCCTCGAAGATATTCTCCAGACCCTTGTCGGCGTTCGTGCTGAGCAGGCTGCCAACGATCGCGCCGCCGCTGCTGCCGGATAGCACTCCCGGAAGCAGGTCATACTGCCAGAGTGTCTTGACGACGCCGACATGGAAAAATAACAGCGAACCGGCGCCGCTCATCATCAGTGCCGAGCACCCATTGCAGTGCTGCGCGCGGCGAAAGAAATCGAGCCGCTGATTGAACGGTATCTCGTCTGCCTGGCTGGACGCGACGAGTTCCAGCGCAGCAGCTACTTCATTGACGTAATCGACAATGAGCTTCTTCGTACTGAATTTCGCTTTGCCGTGGAGTCGTGCATGGCCCATGCCGTCGATGTTGCCGTGTACACCTTCGTTCAACGCGAAGAGCACTCCGGCGATATCGCCTTTCGAACGGAGCCGGCGTAGCCGCCGCAGCCTTCGCCGTATGGAAACGTAATCGAAGTGCTTTGATTCGTCTGAGTTTTTCCAGGTTGCTACGCCGCTCGCTTTGTCGTGAGCGATAGCGGCTTTCTTCCACTCGCCGTAGTTCGTGGCGTTATCCATGTCTGCTTGCAGACGCTTTGTGGCTGAGAAAATCATATGGCTCACACGTGCCTATGCAGAAGATTCAAATTGCAGCGTACACCCATTCGATATTAGGCGCGAGGCATTGTTTTTCAAGGGCTTACGTCAATTATTCGCGAAAAAATCAGTGCTGTGGCTCTTGAATGAAGCGCATCGCCTCTGCCACGCCGTTCACCGGGTGAACAAAAGTCAGGTCTTCTTCGCTGATTACGCCTTTTGTCAGCATCGTCTGCCTGGCGAACTTGCGCAGGTCGGTCCAGAAGTCACCGCCCATGCCCACTATCGGAAAACGATCGAGTTTGCCAGTCTGAATCAGTGTCGCGACCTCGAAAGCCTCGTCCATCGTACCGAACCCGCCCGGCATAACCACAAAAGCAGACGAATACTTGACCAGCATCACCTTGCGAACAAAAAAGTGTTCAAACTCGATAAACCTGTCGAGATACGGGTTTGGTTGTTGTTCCGACGGTAGCCGGATGTTGCAGCCGAGGCTCAGGCCGCCGGTCTCCCTGGCACCCTGGTTTGCGGCCTGCATCAGCCCCGGGCCACCGCCGGTCAACACCGCATACCCTGCCTCTGCGAGAGCAGCGCCCATCGCGCGGGAGAGTTCGTAATACTCGTGCCCTTCAGAAAAGCGCGCCGAGCCGAAAACTGTGACACAGGGCTGGTCGAAATCGAAGCTCTCGAAACCGTGCAGGAACTCGAGGAAGATTTTTACGGCACTCTCCAGATCTGCGCCACGACTGCGCCGGCCTTCCAGGAACAATTTTTCGGCGCCCTCGACCCGACCGAGCAGAGAGTAGGTGGGCTGTCTGTCTGCAGCTTCGGGCATGCGTCACTCCGGAAAGGTATAGGCTGCTCCAACCATTGGTACTATCTTGAGCCGCGATTTCTGTGGAGGCAATCCGGTATTCATTGTGTCTTGTTACGGGTTTTACGTAATGGTCGTCCGACGCACAGACGGGGAAAATGGAAACGTGGGGACCACAAACGCATAAACCTGCGACAGGCCCTTGTCCTAAAATAACCGGCGATGGCGGCGAATCGCCTATAATACGGACAGGGGGCTCTTCACATACGCAGGAAAACTAGCAGAGACGTGGTAATTCGGCGTGAACACCAACTCGGAGTCGACGAGGCCAGGCGGCGGGTCGACAAAATTGCCGACGAGATCGGTGGCCAGTTGAACCTCAGGTCATCGTGGGACGGAGACCACCTGCGCGTCAAGGGCATCGGGGTCAAAGGCCGCATCCTTGTCGCCCACGACAGCGTCGAGGTTCACGTGCATCTGGGGGTTGCAATGTTGATAATGCGCGAACCGATACGCTCGGCTATCGAGGAGTCGATCGACCACTACATCGACTGATTGCGGGATCCTCTCAGCGAAGCGCCCCGTCAAGAATCCACTGGCGAATCACGTCGATATCCGTTTGCAGCAGCGGCGCACCAGGCGGCATCAAGAGGCCGACGATGCCGGGGTCGTTCTCGAGTTTCTGAATCAGATAGCTGTTATCGGGATCGTTCGCAATGACCATTGTCGCGCCCGCCTTGAAAAGGCTTGGCACGCCGACCATTGCCGCATGGCTTGTATCGGCGTCAGCCAGGTTCAGACCGCCAGCCAGAGACGCAGCGGAGTGGCACCCCGCCGTGGCGCAGGTGGGTGTAAACACAGCGGCCTGGATCTCATCGAGGGTCGGTCCAAGGACGACCGGTGTCGTTAGCGTAAACTGAGCGGAGTAGTCTCCGCCCGCCGTGCCGTCGCCGTCGCCGTCAAGTGCGTTCGCGTCCAGGTCCATGATCACGGAATTGCCGTCACCGAGTAGCGTGACACGATAGGTATCGTCTGCAAGCACCACACCCGTCAGGTCGAAGACCGCGCTTTGCGGATTCGCGCCGGGGACCGTAATGGACGCAGCCGTAATGACGGCTTCGTTGCCATCAGCAAAGGACCCGTCACCGCCGCTGGCCTGCAAAATGAACGTGTTCGCATTGACTGTTGCGGCATCGACCTGGCGGTCGAAACCGGCAATGATCTGCGCAGGCGGCGTGGTCAGCGCGGCGCCAGGCAGGGGTGACAGTGTTGCAACACGGATCGGATCGAGCACGACGGCCGTATCGTCGATGGCACCGTCAGTAATCCACTGCCGAATGACGTCGACGTCTGCCTGCGGAAGCAGTCCAACCGGCGGCATCACGCCGCCCGAAGCGCCTGGCCCCTCGAGCTTCGTAATAAGGTAACTCGCGTTGGGGTTGCCAGGGTTGACACGCGGTACGCCCGGATCCTGAGTGCTCGGGATGCCGATCATCTGCGCATAGCTGTTCGCCGCTTCGAGATTCAGGCCAGCCGCAGGGGCACCGCCCGAGTGACAGTTGGCCGTCGCGCAAGTCGGCGTGAAGACGTTCGCCTGAATCTCGGAGAACGTCGGATTGAAATTCGCGCCAGGAGGAGGCGGTGGCGGTGGTGGTGGCGGCGGCGGTGCGTTCTGGTTGAAACGATCCACGGCGTCATCGTAAGACCCGACATTGCAGGCGACCAACGACCCTGCCATCAGCAGTAGAATCAATGTCGTTCGAACAGAGGTAAAAGATGGTAGTTTCATGATGCGAATGGCTGACCGGTTTGCTGCAATGTCGACATGCAATAGATTACCCGATGGTATCGCTTGCGGGAACGCAAATCGTGACCGTCATCACACTACGGTGCTGTCGCAATTTGGCTACAGTATTATCGCCATCGTACTGTGCAGCGCGCAGGTGCTTGCAACGCCACTCTTCGACGATCACGCCGTACTCGACGTGACCTTGACCGGACCAGTCAGCACCTTGATCGACGACAAAGGTACCCGCGCAGAATTGCCGTTCGTCCTGACGACGGGGGACGTTGAGCAGCAAGTCGCGGTGCGCGTGCGCGGCCAAAGCCGTCTGCAGGTCTGCGATTTCCCACCACTGCGACTCCGTTTTGCCGAATCTGTGGCTGGTGCCGCCGAATTCGATGAGCAGGAAAAGCTCAAACTTGTCACGCACTGCCGGCACCACGACCAGGGCGAACAGAACTTGCTCGAGGAATTTGCTGCGTACCGAATACTCAATGAATTGACCGAGATGAGTTACCGGGTGCGCCTGCTGCGGATCAGCTACGTTGATACAGATGAAAAACTCAAGGAAGGATCCGCACGGCGATACGGCTTTGTGATCGAGCCCGTTCAACAACTCGCGGACAGACTGGACGCGACTATTGCGAAGTTGCGCGGTGCGCCGAAAGAGCGGCATGACCGGACGGTTGCAGCACTGGTCTACATTTTCCAGTACCTGATCGGCAATACCGACTGGGGGCTGGTCAGGGCCGACTCCAAAGATGTTTGTTGCCACAACGTCAGCTTGCTCGAACGCGATTCCGTGGTGTATTTCGTGCCCTATGATTTCGATCGGTCCGGATTGGTAAATCCCAGATATGCATCTCCGGATCCGACTCTAAGGATCAGTCGCGTGACGCAGCGACTTTATCGTGGTCTGTGCGCCGATCCTGAGTATCTGCAGGACGCGCTGCAGACGATCCGATCGAAACAAGCCGACATACTCGATGTGCTCAAGGATATCCCGGGGCTTACTGCGGCTGGAGAGGAGACAGCCAGCAAGTATCTGACCGAGTTTTTCTCCAAAGCAGAGAATGAAGAGAAGCTGCTGCGTTCATTCGAACGCCGCTGTCTCTAACTTTGTGTCTTGATCTCAGCCCGACGTTGCCGACTTTGCCTCGTCAGTATCGAGTAAGCTGGGCGACACTTCGGCGTAGTGACTGAAGTCCATCGAGAAACTGCCGTCTCCGCCCGTCAGTGATTTCAGTCGCGAATGATAATGTTGCAGTTCCTTCAATGGCGCCTGTCCTGAGACTGTCATACGGTTGTCCGGCAGCGCTTCGGTGCCGCTCACCATGCCGCGCATCGACGACAGATCTCCGGTGACGCCACCGGCGCAGCGGCTCGGCACCGTAAATGTCACGTCGACAATCGGCTCCATGACGATAGGCGACGCTTTCGACACCGCATCGAGGAACGCTTTCTTGCCGGCCTGCACGAACGCTATTTCCTTGGAATCGACCGAGTGATATTTGCCGTCGTACACGGTCACCTTGATGTCCTGCATAGGGTGGCCGTGCATAGCTCCCGAGTTCATCACCTGTCGCACACCGGTTTCCACGGCGGGAATGTATTGCGACGGAATCGAACCACCGACGACAGCGCTCGCGAACTCGAAACCCGTACCCGACGGTAGTGGTTCTATGCGCAAGTAAACTTCGCCGAACTGACCGGCACCGCCAGTCTGTTTCTTGTGTCGGTGGTGGCCTTCTGCCGGCGCCGTGATCGTTTCACGGTACTCGATCGAGGGCAGGGTGGTCAGCACTTCCAGATTGTAGCGATCCGAGATTTGTTCGAGTACGGTCCTCAGGTGCAACTCGCCGTGACCGCGCAACACGATTTCGTTCAGCGCCGCCACATGGTCCAGCCGCAACGACGGATCTTCGGCTTCGACCGCATGCAGCGCATCGGAGGTCCTCTGCGCTTCGGAATCATTCGCAGGTCTTACCGCGAGGCCGTACATGGGCCTCGGCAACTCGATCGACTTCAGGTGAAAATGGTCCTCGTCATGCGAATCGTGCAGCACGGCGTCGTAATGCACTTCGTCGACTCGCGGGATGGCGCAAATGTCTCCCGGCAGGCCCACTTGCACCTTCTTGTGCTCCGCGCCATTTATCTTCAGCAATTGATTGACCTTGATCGGCTTGCGCGCATCGCCGACATAGAGCTGATTTCCCGGTCGTATCGTGCCCTGATGGATTCGAAATACACCGAGACGACCTTTGAAAGGATCGATGTTCACCATGAACACATGTCCGATCGCGTGTGCCTCGGGATCAGGCGTGATGACGACTTCCTCGGTGTCATCGCCCTCGCCCTTGAGAAAGAGCGGTGGATTGCCTTCCATCGGGTTTGGCATCAGCCGCTCGAAAACCTGCAACAGCTGCCGTATGCCGGCGCCCGTTCTTGCCGATGTAAAACAGATCGGTACCAGGTGGCCTTCACGCAGCGCTTGTTCGAACGGATCGTGTAACTGCTCTGGTTCGATTTCCTGCCCTTGCTCGAGGTACAACTCCATGAGTTCCTCGTCGACCTCGACAACCTGATCGACGATTTCGGTGTGCGCCGTCTTGACAGACGCAAAAGCCGTTTCGTCCCCTTCCGGCTGAAAGAAGCAGTCGACTACGCCCTGGCCATCCGCA
>Ga0265303_10003163_pt1 | contig 10284 bp, 8 predicted proteins | sample Helome_2_FD_192494 | JGI IMG/M metagenome (GOLD analysis project Ga0265303, IMG submission 192494) | Marine sediment microbial communities from subtidal zone of North Sea - Hel_20160317 (Illumina Assembly) | ecosystem: Environmental > Aquatic > Marine > Subtidal zone > Sediment ... | reverse complement strand
CTGGTTGGGCTGCCGCTTGGCCCTGAAGGCGAAGAAACCGACATGTCAAAGGCTGCCCGTCGATTTGGCGCGGCACTGCACAAGCGATTTTCGCTGAAAGTGGTATATGCGGATGAACGCCTGAGCTCGCGCGCGGCCGGTGACCGTTTTGTCGAGCTCAGAGCCAGCGGCAGCCTGCGCAGGAAAGACGCCAGTCAGCTGGACGCCATGGCGGCTCAGATCATTCTCGAAAACTGGTTACTTTCCCGCCTCGAGTGATCCACCTGTTGGCTGATTTCTCATGAGCAGTATCCAGGGCTTTCCACCAATCAGCAGGCCGGATGCCCGCTTACTGATACTGGGCAGCATGCCCGGTCGCGAGTCGCTGGCACAGCGTCGTTATTACGCACATCCGCGCAATGGTTTCTGGCCTATTTTAAGCGACCTCTTTAAATTCTGTAAAACGGATTATCAGCAAGGCGCAGATCACCTCATGCAAAATGGTGTGGCCGTCTGGGATGTGCTGAAAGCCTGCTTCCGAACCGGCAGCCTTGATTCGGATATCGATGACCGCAGCATCGTGACGAATGATTTTCAGCAGTTTTTCGCCCTGCACCCTGGCATTACCCGGGTCTTTTTCAATGGCGCCAAGGCAGAGTCGGTTTACCTGAAGCGGGTCCTGCCCCACCTTGAAGGGGCGGCAGCTGATCTCAAGCTGCACCGCCTGCCTTCAAGCAGTCCCGCCTATGCCGGCATGAGCCTGGAGCAAAAACAAGAAGCCTGGAAAGTGATTCTCAATACAAAAGAGCCGTAGGCGGGAGCAGGGAAGCGAGACTCCTTAGGTTAGAATGAAACAATGAAACTGATTTGCGTTTACTGTGGCTCCAATCCCGGCCGTCTGCCCGAATTCAGAGCCGTGGCGCGCTTGCTTGGTCATGAATTGGCCACCCGTGGCCTGGGCCTGGTGTACGGCGGCGCAAGTGTTGGCGTGATGGGCGCTGTGGCTGACGCCGTGCTGGAACACGGAGGTAAGGCAATAGGGGTCATTCCACACAGCCTGGCCACCAAGGAAGTAGCGCACGAAGGCCTCGACGAACTGTTCGTGGTGGGCTCCATGCATGAACGTAAAGCAAAAATGGCCGAGCTTTCAGATGGTTTCATTGCGCTTCCGGGCGGATGGGGCACCATCGAGGAAATTTTCGAAATGCTGACCTGGGCGCAGCTTGGGTTCCATGAAAAACCCTGCGGGCTGCTCAACGTCGCCTCTTACTATGACCATCTTTTTGCCTTCCTGGAAAACGCCATCGATCAACAGTTCGTAAAAGAGGAACACCGTCCGATGATCATCATGGACGGGTCACCCGGCACATTGCTTGATCGCTTCAGCCAATACCGTGCGCCGAAAGTCAGGAAATGGATCGGCCCGGAAGAAACATGATCTGTTGGAGCGGGCCACGTGAGACTCGATCATGATTCGCGTCAGGAACATTGACCACATTGTTCTGCGTACCGAAAATGTTGAGGGCATGGTTCTCTTTTATTCGAAAGTGCTGGGGTGCAAGGTCGAACGAACCATGCCGCCTGAAACCGGACTCATCCAGTTGCGGGCCGGTCAATCGCTCATTGATATCGTCGCCGTGGACAGCGAACTCGGCCGCGCCGGCGGTGGGCCGCCTTCACCATCGGAAAACAACCTGGATCACTTTTGCCTGCAAATTGAGCCCATCAGCGAAAACGACCTGCGCGCCTGGCTGGAATTGCAGGGTGTCGATAGCGGCGCATTCGAAACCAGGTATGGTGCTGAGGGGTTCGGGCCTTCCATTTACATCAATGACCCGGATGGGAATACCATTGAGCTGCGGTGTAAACTGGACATGAGCCGGGGTCCAATGCAGGAGCGGATAGATTAGTTTCTACTCCACGCCGAATCCGGCTTCGAAACGCCAGGTTCGGGTAATGTGGAGGATATCCACACGATCTGTGATGTTGTCCGGCAAGGGTGAGTAAGGCGCTGCCATCCGGACAATACGAACGGCTGCCTGGTCAATCTCTTTGATGCCGGAGCTACGCTTGACGTCGATACTTTCGACCGAGCCGTCCTGGTGAATGCCCACGGTGAGGATAAGATCGCCATGCAGTTTGTTCCGCCGCAATTCGCTCGGGTAATTCATGTTGCCTACGCGTTCGACTTTTGAGACCCAGCCGCTCATGTAGCTGGCAAACTCATACTCCTTGGTATTGGCGGATATGAATTCCCGCTTTGGAATCTTGGACTTCCATTGATGCTGCCGGCTGATCTCGGGTTGAAGGCTCGCCATCTGCATACTCTGCCGCATCAGTTCGGAAGCATTTGGCTGCTCCAATTCCGGTTGTTCAACGGTCGTTTCCTGAACGAATGCGCTTTTTTCAGTTTCGACCGCAATCACCTGGCGAACATCGACCTGGGGCGCCGGCGACCGGGCTTCAGCCTGTTGTGTGTCCTGCTGGTCCGGAGGCGCAGGCAGTTCGCCACTGAAGGGCTCCGATGGCCGGCTTCTTTCAGTGGTCTCGCCCCCACCCCTTTGCGAGGCCTGGGCCAGGTAGTCCGCCTTGTCCGGCTCTTTTTCCGAGCGCCATTGCACCAGTACCACGTCGAGCGTGTCGGCCAGCCGCGGCACAGGATTCAATGACAATCCGAAATTAATGCCGAAAAACAGGACGGCGTGCAAGGTAACCGCAAGCACCAGAAACACCATGAACCGGTCTTGTGTCCAGGATGTATATGGCTTGGAATTTGACATCATAGTCCGTCGAATAAATCGCCTGCGATATTCAGATGATATTCCGAATCCAGTTCCCGGATACAGGTCGGGCTGGTCACGTTGATCTCTGTCAGCCAGTCGCCGATAACGTCCAGGCCGGCGAATGCAATGCCGCGAGCCTTGAGTTCCGGCGCCACCTGTTCACAAATCCAGTAATCACGATCCGTCAGGGCCACGCCCTTACCCGTTCCGCCCTTGGCCAGGTTACCCCGGAAATCGCCAGCCCCCGGAATACGCGCCAAGGCATAGGGAACCGGCTCTCCATTGACTAAAAGGATGCGCTTATCACCCTGGGTAATCTCGGGAATGTAGCGCTGAACCATCACCAGGTCGTGGTCTTTTGAAGTGATTGTCTCCAGAATGACGTTCAGATTGGGGTCTTCGGGCTGGACCTGGAATATTGATTCGCCGCCCATGCCATCCAGCGGTTTGACCACAGACAAGCCCTGCTCTGTCACGAAAGTTTTGATCTCAGCCGAGCTGCGGGTGATCAAGGCTGGAACACAACAATGCGGAAACTGCGTGATGAAACACTTCTCGTTGGCGTCGCGCAGTGCCTGTGGCCGGTTCACGACCTTAACGCCCCCCTTTTCAGCCAGGTCCAGAATATAGGTGGTGTAAACGTAATCCATGTCGAACGGGGGGTCTTTGCGCATCAGGAGGATATCCAGAGTGGCAAGCTCCTGGTTTTCTTTTTCGCCGAGTGTGAACCAATCGTCGTTGTTGTCTCTGACCGAAAGCCTACGCATATGACCCAACGCCACTCCGTCCCTGATGGTCAGGTCTGATGGCTCCATGTACCAGATTTCATGATCCCGGCGCTGCGCTTCCAGCAGCATCGCAAAAGTGGAATCCTTGTATGTGGTGATACCGGAAATCGGATCCATCACCACCCCGGTTTTCAGGCTGCTTCCGGTCCTGTTAAAAGCGTCGGTCATCTTTCCGTCCTTGTTTCCGGCCATCCATAGCCCATTATTATCGGATTTGCAGAACTGATATTCCAGCAAACTTTTGCAATAGTTGAGTCTCGCTTCCCTGCTCCCGGCTGCGCCGGAAGGCGGCTTCACTCGACTGCATGTTATGGGCGCTCGACCCCTCTGGTACCACTCGCTTTGCTCGATTTACCCAGCCGGGGTCGGCGGGTCGCCTGCGGCTACTATATCTTAACTATTTTTCATAAGCTGTTGTTACTGCTGGAAACTGGGGACGAAAGTGGTAGACTACGAGGTCCCAGAAGAATAAAATCGGGGAGAGAGCGTTCAAGTTCGGGTGCTGGAAAACATCTGAATCAGATAAGGTACCAGGGATGGATTTATGACTGCAGAGCACGCACCACGAAAAATTAACGGCGAAGCCGCACACTCATCCGTACGTATTCTTGTTGTCGATGACAGTTCGACCATCAGGCGTTCAGCAGAGACCATGCTGACCGCCGAAGGCTACGATGTTGTCACGGCTGAGAACGGGTTCGAGGCCTTGTCCATGGTTGCACGACACAACCCGGACCTCATTTTTGTTGACATCATGATGCCACGGCTTGACGGTTATCAAACCTGCGCCATCATCAAAAACAACGCCCAGTACCGGGCTACTCCAGTGGTGATGCTGACCAGCAAAGATGGCCTTTTCGACCAGGCACGCGGACGGGTTGTCGGCTCTGACCTCTATCTCACAAAGCCATTTACCAAAGAGGAATTACTGGCAGCGGTGGCCCAGCACGCGGGCTCCTGATCAAAACTGATTAATGAAGTTCCACCAACAGGGACAGTGAAGGAACTGATGAATCTAAATGGCAAAAATGCCGCGTTTGCTAAACTGCTCGAATACGAGAAGCGCAGCGCTCAATTTTCACCCGGCGCCAACAGCGACGACGGGGCCTCCGAAGAATGGAGCGGCGTGACGTTCAGTGTCGGCGACACTCACATGGCCTGTAATATCAATCGTATCGGCGAGATTCTGCCCTGTCCGCCCGCCACACCGGTACCAGGGGCCAAGCAGTGGATCATCGGACTAGCCAACGTTCGGGGTGAACTGCTCACTGTCGTTGATCTCTCCTGGTTTTTGACCGGTATCAGAACCCCGCTCACGGCTCGCAGCAGGCTGCTGACGGTCAACCTGAACAAGGTGCCCATCGGCCTGTTGATCGACGAAGTCTTCGGACAACGGCATTTCCTTGACAGCGATGCGATACCGGCTGAACTGGACGAGGGCTCTCTACTGAGTGGCATCGTCAGCAAGCAGCACAGCCTTGGCTCTGAGTGCTGGAAGGAACTGAATCTCGACCAACTTTTCAATTCGCCGGAGTTTCTCAGTGGCGCGGCGGACTAAATCGCGGCTGCGGAACGACCAGTCGCGCCAAAAAGGATTCTTCCTCAGGCGTGATAAGGGGCAGGAGCAAATGACATCGACCGATATCAAGCCCACAACACAGCAAAAGTCCGGCCTCTTGTATGCAATGGTCGGGTTCCTGGTCCTCCTGCTGGCATTCGTTGCCGTCACTTTTTACCTGATCACCAAACAAAGCCGGAATGAGCAGGAGTGGATCAAGCTGGCGACTGATCTGCAGGTACATTCACAACAACTGGCTAAATCATCGGCCGAGGCAGTGGAAGGAAACAACAGTGCATTTGTGCAGCTTGGAAATTCCGCCGGCATAATATCCGAAGCAGTGGATGACTTGAAGTATGGTGATTCACGCAGCTCTCTGCCACCCCTGCCACAAGCCATGTCTGAAACGTTGCCTGAGCTCGACAGGAATTGGGCCAGGATGGATTCGAATGCGAACAGCATTCTCGATCGTAAATCGCTGGTTCTGGAACTCGCCGCTGCCAGTACATCCTTCATCCAGGTCATTCCAAAAATCCAGGAACTCACCGACCAAGCAGTGCGGGAATTGACCAAGAGCAATGCCCCCAGCAACCAGGTATTCGTCGCCGGACGGCAACTGGTGTTGTCAGACCGCATTTTAAGGCACCTCAAAGAAATGTTGCGAGGCGGCGCTGGATCGGTCGCTGCCGCCGATAGTTTTACCCAGGAAATTGAATTTTTTGAGCAAACCATGGACGCCCTGCTCAAGGGCAGCCGAAGCGTGGGAGTGACGCAGGTGCAGAACTCCAGTGCGATGAAGTCATTGAAAGAGGCCCGCCTGCTATACGACAGCGCCCGACCCCAACTGTATACTGTCCTGACGTCATCCGCCGATATCCTGGCCTTACGCGGCGCGACAGACGAGATTTTCATCGACAGCCTGAGCATATTCGATCTTGCGCGCCGGCTGGCTGACGATGTGCTCCAACGTTCAGACACACGGTTGTGGCCATCGCTTTGGTCCGGCTCCCTTGGTCTTATCGTGATCCTGGTTTCCATAGCCCTGATGGTCGGCTCATTCCTGAGTACCGAAAGGCGTCGCGCGATCGAAGCAGGAATGCAAAACCAGAAGAACCAGCACGCGATCATTCGCCTGCTGGATGAAATGAGCTCACTTGCCGATGGTGACCTGACAGTGAGGGCAACGGTGACCGACGACATGACGGGCGCCATAGCAGACGCTGTCAACTTCGCTGTGGAGCAGCTTCGCGAACTCGTCACCGGCATCAACATTACGGCGCAAACTGTTTCTGAGTCCGCCAACGAGACGATGGATACGACCGGGAAACTCGCCACTGCCTCCGGTCTGCAGGCCGAACAGGTAAGAGAGGCTACCGATACGATCGACGAAATGGCCGAGTCGTTAGACGGTATGGCAAAACGTTCGCGTGAATCGAGCGAAGTGGCCAAGCGTTCAGTGGCAATCGCGCACAATGGGTCGCAAATGGTGCAGCAAAGCATAGAGGGCATGGACACGATCCGAGATCAGATTCAGGAAACATCAAAACGCATCAAACGGCTGGGGGAATCCTCCCAGGAAATTGGCGACATCGTTGAACTCATTAATGGAATCGCTGAACAAACCAATATCCTCGCTTTGAATGCTGCGATCCAGTCTGCGTCTGCCGGTGGCGCCGGTCGCGGTTTCGCGGTCGTGGCAGATGAAGTTCAGCGACTGGCTGAACGCGCGACCAACGCGACACGCCGGATCGAGATGCTGGTCGAGAACATTCAGGCCGACACTTCAGAAGCAGTTGTTTCAATGGAGTCAACGACCTCCGAAGTTGTCTCCGGTGCGGAAAAGGCGGAGGACGCAGGCGAGGCACTGCAGCGGATTGAATCCGTCTCGATGGACCTTTCCCGGCTGATTGAGGACATCTCACAGGAAGCTCAGACCCAGTCGGAAGCGGCCACACAGGTGGCCGGGCAGATGAATAGCATACGGGATGTTTCCATCCAGACATCCGCGGGCAGCGAGCAAACAGCACAATCGATGGGCAGGCTTGCCGACCTCGTCCACAAACTCAGTGATTCGGTTGCCGATTTCAAGTTGCCGAAAATCAGGGGCGACAGAAATGATGCTTGAAGGAACAAATTTCAGTTCAGCGATCGGCTGGGTGCGCGAAGACCTCGACCAGTGCCTGGAGAATGTACGCGAGAACCTTGAAGCATTTGCGGAGGATATGTCCCAGCGTGAACCGCTGATGACCGTGCAGGAAGAGCTTGAACAGCTGAATCTCACTTTCGTGACCATGGAGCAGCAAGGCGCCGGCATCCTGACCGATGAAATGATCGCGGTCGGTGGCCACATGCTCCACAACGGTAGTGCGAACCACGAAGAATCACTGAACGCATTAACAGATGCAGTGATCGTGCTGCCGTCATACCTGGATCGACTGCAGGCAGGTCATGAAGACCTTCCAATTCTGTTGTTGCCCACACTGAACGAATTGCGCGCGACCTATGATGAAACGCTGTTGTCAGAGGGTACGCTGTTTGCACCCGAACTCGATGTCATTATTCCCGAGCTGAGCGGCAGTGAAGCGGATGCTATCGCCACATCAGATTTCAAATCATTCTCACGACGGATACGAAGCCAATACCAGGGGGCACTGCTGGAGTGGTTGAAGGAGCAGTCCAGGGACGCGCATCTCAAGCCGATGCAGGACGTGTGTAGAAACCTTTATATTCGCTTGGGACGCAACGAACTGCGGCGCCTCTGGTGGATCGCCGAAATGGCCATGCAGGGGCTGTGTGACGGAGCAATTGACAACGATCTTCCACTACGCCGTCTTTTCGCACGTCTTGACCTGACTTTGAAAGCCATGATTGAGGGCGGTCAATACGGGCCGCCAACGGAAACCATCACCGCATTGTCACGCGCCCTGCTGTTTTATGCGGCACAGGCAAGGGCCGGGAGTAAAGCGACCGATAAGCTGCGGGAGCGTTTCAGCCTTGAAGAACTCATTCCCGATCGCGATGCCATGATGCGCGCGCGTGGCGCTGTGACCGGACGCGATGCCGGCTTGTTCCAGTCGATCGGAGAAGCCGTGCGCGAAGAGCTAAACCAGGTAAAAGACACTCTCGACATGGAACTGCGAACCGGTCGAGTGGATGCAGAACAGCGCGCGGAGAGCATGAATTCACTGCGTCAGTTGGCCGACACGCTCCACATGCTTAACCTGCCGGTACCGGCCAGAGCAGTTGAAGACTTGCTGCCCGCGCTGGAAGATACCGATGACCTGTCCAACATGGATCTCGATTCGCCATTGCTGGCGCTGGCCCAGAAATTGCTTGAAGTCGAGTCCATCCTCGACACGCACATCCATTTACTGGGCGAACCCGTAACACAGGAAACCAGCAGCAAATTCATTTCGCTTCCACCACAGGAACACCGGCACATACTCCGTCAATTACTTGATGAATGTGTCACCGATCTGCATGAAGTGCAGGAGGCGATCAGAAAGCGCCTCGACGGTGATAGCGAAGCCGACTACAAAAAATTTCTGGAGCAAATATCCGGTGCACTCAATGTGGCTGCGCAAACCGAGGTGGCGGCACTGACTGACAAGCTGGGACGGGTATTGAATGCAGCATTGGCCAACATGGATGGCGAAGTAGCCAACCTGGAATCCCTCACGGATGCTGTCGCCGCCCTGGAACTTTACCTGGCCGGCTGCCGCGATGAGCAGAGCAACAGCCTGAGATTCCTCGAAGTCATGCATGACAGGCTGGAGGGCCTGCCGGAAGCCAGCTCGAGTGGCGACGAAGTTCCAGAAACGACGATCACCCTTCCGCCCCGGACTACGCAAGAACCCGTTCAATCGGAAGCAGCAACAGCCACCCTGGCAGCGCCTGAGATCGATCCGGGCATGCTGGGCATCTTTACCGATGAGTTCGACTCGGTGCACCGCCAGCTCCAGGCGAGCCTGGGCGCATGGCTTGAAAACACAGCAGACAACGAGGCGATTGCTGAACTCAGGCGTGGCTTCCACACGCTCAAAGGCAGCGGCCGCATGGTCGGGGCCATCGAAATCGGTGATTTTTCCTGGCAGATTGAAGACTTGCTTAACAAGTTGCTTAATAAACGGCTCACGTTCAACCAGACCATCGCTGACACGGTGCGGCTGGCGATTGGCGCACTGGACCCGTTACGAGCGCGTCTACTGGGCAAAGACACTGACCTCGACAAGGCAGGAATCAAGAGCCTGGGCTCGTTCGCTCGACTACAGACTGATGGCAACCAGCCTGATATTCTGAAACTCCAATCGACTTTGCCGACTTCCCTGATGTCACTGATTCTGGAAGATACCGGAATAGCCCCGGCAACTGAGTCTGGAGCCAAGGAAGAACCCGCTGCTGTCGATACCCGCAGCCTGGGCGAATTACTACCAACGGGCTCCATGGATGCGACCCTGAAGCAACTGATGACCGGGGAAATTGAGGATTACCTCGGTGAGCTGGAAAGCTTCGTCAATGGCCTCGTATCCGGAACCAGGCAAGCCGTCACTCCCAGGATAGTCCGGGTTGTGCATACCCTGACCGGCACGCTGTCGATGGCGCCGCTCGGCCAGGAAGTTGCCGTTGCCAGAGCCCTTGAGAATTACCTGGATAACCGATTGAAAATGGACCGGCCGGCGACAAAGGCTGCCGCAATCACTGCACAGTCCTGCCTGCATCGCTTCCACCAGCGCCTCGCCATCCTTGAGCACGGCAATGCGACCAGTTACCCACTCGAAGATGAACAGCTGTTGGCCGATCTGGCCACGCTGTCAAACCTTGAAGACAGCTCACCGGAAGCAACTTCAGTCGATTCCTCAAGGGCCGCAGCAGAATCAACCAGCGCCACGCCACAGAAGGAAACAAAAGCTCCCCATATTGAGGAGCCCGAAGCGGCTGTTGCGACGGAATCCGGCGCGATCCGGATTGAGGAAGGCAGCATCATATCCATATTCCTCGAAGAAGCAGTCGAGGTACTGGAACGCTGCGATACGCTGCTCAATACCTGGCGCGACAAGCTCGCTGACCGGAAACTTGTGCAGAATCTGCAACGCGAAATCCACACGTTCAAGGGCGGCGCACGGATGGCCGGACAGGAAGGGCTGGGCAATCTGAGCCATTCGATGGAAACCCTGCT
>Ga0265303_10003162_pt1 | contig 10284 bp, 9 predicted proteins | sample Helome_2_FD_192494 | JGI IMG/M metagenome (GOLD analysis project Ga0265303, IMG submission 192494) | Marine sediment microbial communities from subtidal zone of North Sea - Hel_20160317 (Illumina Assembly) | ecosystem: Environmental > Aquatic > Marine > Subtidal zone > Sediment ... | reverse complement strand
ATCCAGTGTACCCGGGGGGGGGGGGGACGCCAGGTCTGCTTCCCGGTATGATTTATGGGGTCGCGCTGCGGCCCCATTTTGTAACAGAATTAAAGAAAGGACTATGCAAAAGAACCAATTTGCCTACCGCCGGATTCTGCTGAAATTGAGCGGTGAAGCCCTGATGGGAGACAGTGAATACGGTATAGAACCCGCTGTCATCGGACGTATCGCAGAGGAAATTCACGGGCTGAGCTCGGCGGGTCTGGAAATTGGTGTGGTGATTGGCGGCGGTAACATATTCCGCGGTGCCGGGCTTGCCCAGGGTGGCATGGATCGGGTCACCGGCGATCACATGGGCATGCTGGCGACAGTGATAAATTCGCTGGCCATGCAGGACGCCCTCGAGAAAGTCGGTAGCCAGTGTCGCGTCATGTCCGCTTTGAAAGTAAACCAGGTGTGCGAGGACTATATTCGTCGCCGAGCGGTACGGCACCTGGAGAAAGGCCGTGTGGTTATTTTTGCAGCCGGTACCGGAAACCCGTTTTTTACTACGGATTCGGCCGCCAGTCTGCGCGCGATCGAGATGGGTGCGGAAATTATGCTGAAGGCGACCAAGGTGGATGGCGTCTATACGGATGATCCCGTCAGCAACCCGGACGCCAGGCGTTATGACCGATTGACTTACGAAGAGGCAATTGTCCAGAAACTCGCGGTCATGGATGCCACGGCATTGGTGTTATGCCGTGATCAGGGTATGCCGATACGGGTATTTGATTTACATGCACCAGGCAATCTGGGCCGGGTAGCTGCGGGCGAGGACGTAGGTACGCTGGTGGAGTGAGTGCGATGATTGAGGAAATAAAAGACGATGCCAAAGCCCGTATGGGCAAAAGTATCGAGTCACTGAAAAAAGAATTGGGAAAAATCCGCACGGGACGGGCTCATACGAGCCTGCTGGACCACATCAGAGTCGACTATTATGGCTCCGAGGTGCCCTTGTCTCAGGTTGCGAATATTTCTGTCGAGGACTCCCGGACACTGATGGTCTCACCCTGGGAAAAGCCCATGGTAAAGCTTATCGAAAAGGCCATTATGACTTCGGACCTGGGTTTGAACCCAAGCAGTGCGGGCACCGTAATCCGTATCCCGATGCCCCCGCTGACGGAGGAGCGCCGTAAGGACATGGTGCGTTTGGTGCGTTCGGAAGCAGAGGCGACCCGCGTAGCGATCCGCAATATCCGGCGCGACGCCAATAATGACTTCAAGGACCTGTTAAAAGAGAAAGAGATTTCCGAGGACCATGAACGGCGTGCCCAGGACGACATTCAGAAACTGACCAATCATTTTGTCGAAGAAGTGGATAAACTGCTCGCCGTCAAAGAAGCGGAGTTGATGGAAATATAGTCTCCTACCATGGCACAGGAAAACTTCCAGGCGGAAGCGCAGCCTACGCAACTGGCGTTGCCCCGCCATGTTGCCATCATTATGGATGGTAATGGTCGTTGGGCCAACAAGAAGAATCTTCCGCGTTATATGGGGCACCGTGAAGGTGTAAAAGCGGTTCGCCGCATCGTTACCGCATGTCAGCATCACGGTATCGAAGCACTGACACTGTTCGCATTTTCCAGCGAAAACTGGCGCAGACCCAAGACTGAAGTCGGCCTGCTCATGGACTTGTTCGTCCACACACTCAAAAAGGAAGTTAACCGCCTCGATAGAAACGGCGTGCGTATGCGGTTTATCGGTAACCGCTCTGCTTTTGAACCGAAGTTGCGTTTGCTGATGGACGCCGCGGAGCAACAGACTGCCCATAACGATCGGTTGACACTGGCAACCGCTGTAAACTATGGCGGCCGCTGGGATCTGGCCGAAGCAGCCAGGCGTCTGGCAGCCAGAGCCGTGGCCGGTGAACTCGATGTGGAAGATATCGACAGCGATGCCCTGGGCGGGGAGCTCTGCATCGCCGACCTGCCGGAACCGGACCTTTTTATTCGTACCGGCGGTGAACAGCGGATCAGCAACTTTTTGCTTTGGCAGCTGGCTTATACCGAGTTGTATTTCACCGATCTGTTATGGCCGGACTTTGGTGACGCGGCTTTTACAGAGGCGTTACGTTCCTTTGCCGGCCGCCAACGGCGTTTTGGGCAGACGGGCGATCAGGTTGAACAGTCCAAACGTGCTTAAACAACGCTTCATCAGTGCACTGATCGGAGTGCCGCTGGTGGTGCTGGTGGTATTGAAATTGAACCTGTCCGGCTTTGCGCTGATTGCTGCGCTGGCGATGCTGCTTGCCGCCTGGGAGTGGAGCGCGCTGATCCCCTTACCCCACAGGACCGCGCGTATCACCTATCTGCTGTTAACCCTGTCGTTGATTGCCGTTACCTGGATTTTTGCACAAGTTCTGGTTGATGTCGTGTTGTGGTCGGCGCTGGTCTGGTGGCTGTTCGTGTTGTACTGGATCACTCGGCCTGCACTCGGTGGTGAAGCGACACTCGTACACGTGCTGGCCAAGGCACTGTTGGGTCTTGGACTCATGATCAGTACCTGGCTGGCGCTGGTGGTCTTGCACAGTCGACCGGATCAGGGACCACACTGGGTATTGTATGTTCTTGTGCTGGTGTGGGTTGCAGACAGCGGTGCTTTCTTTGCCGGCAGGCAGTTCGGTCGCAACAAACTCGCCCCCAGAGTCAGTCCCGGCAAAACCTGGGAAGGTGTATTGGGTGCCCTTAGCGCCTGCTCGCTGTTCGCGTTTGGCTATGCACGGTTTATTGAATTACGGGGTTCGCTGCTGGCCGGATTTATACTGGTTTGTCTGGTGACTGTGTTGTTTTCCATTGTCGGTGATTTGCTGGAAAGCCTCATGAAGCGCCAGCGGGGAGTAAAGGATTCGGGTACCCTGATACCCGGCCACGGCGGTATTCTCGATCGGATTGACAGTCTGCTTGCGGCAGCGCCTGTTTTCCTGCTCGGCTTGAGGTGGGTGGGATTATGAGCGAGCGCATGGGAATTACCGTTCTTGGTGCTACCGGTTCCATTGGCGTCAATACGCTGGATGTTATGAGGCGCAATAGTGATCGTTACCGGGTGGTTGCACTGACCGCGAATCAGGACGTCGACCGCCTTGTCGCGCAGTGTCTTGAGCATCGGCCCGAGTTCGCCGTGATGGCTGATGAAGATGCGGCGGAACAGCTGCAAGGTCGCCTGCATCAACAGGCGCCCGATATCGAGGTAATGAGCGGGCTGAATGCGCTGGTGAAAGTCGCCGGGCTTGAAAATGTTGACTGCGTCATGGCGGGTATAGTCGGCGCTGCCGGCTTGATGCCCACCCTGGAAGCGGCAAAATCGGGCAAACGGGTTCTGCTGGCCAACAAGGAAGCGCTGGTCATGTCCGGATCACTGTTCATGCAACAGGCTTTGGCCGGCGGTGCTGAGCTGTTACCTGTGGACAGTGAACACAATGCCATTTTTCAATGCATGCCGCAGGGTTTTCTGGCCGGCTCGGGTCAACCCGAAGGTGTCGTAAAAATACTAATGACCGCTTCCGGCGGGCCGTTTCGAAACACCGCACTGGATCAATTGTCGGAGATGACACCGGAACAGGCCTGTAGCCACCCGAACTGGGATATGGGTCGTAAGATTTCCGTCGATTCCGCCACCATGATGAACAAAGGACTGGAGGTGATCGAAGCCTGCTGGCTGTTTTCTGTTCCAGAATCAATGGTGCAGGTGCTGATTCATCCGCAGAGTGTCATTCACTCCATGGTGCAGTATCGGGACGGTTCGGTACTGGCCCAGCTGGGTAATCCTGATATGCGCACTCCGATCGCACATAGTCTGGCGTGGCCGGAACGGATCGATGCGGGAGTCGATGTACTGGATATACTCAAGACGGCCAGACTCGATTTTGAACCGCCGGATCTGCAGCGTTTTCCGTGTTTACGCCTCGCTCAGGAAGCCTGGCGGGCGGGAGGAACGGCGTCTGCTGTTCTGAATGCGGCTAACGAAGTGGCGGTGCATGCCTTTCTGGATGGCCGGATTAACTTTACCTCGATAATCTGGGTGATCGAATCCACCCTGACTGCAGTCACCCAGAGAGACGCGGACTCATTAGACGTCATTCTGGAGGAAGATGCCCTGGCGCGAGCCTGCGCAACCGAGATGATTGCGGCAAGGCAAGGCAAGCGGGTGAATGCATGAGCGGGTTCGGTGGTTCACTGCTGGCTTTCATAGTTGCCATCAGCCTGTTAGTGGCTGTGCATGAGTTTGGTCATTTCTGGGTGGCCAGGAAACTCGGAATCAGGGTGCTGAGGTTTTCCATCGGCTTTGGAAAACCGATCTGGGGGCGCCGTTTTGGAGCTGATCAGACCGAGTTCGTCATCGCAGCCTTGCCACTGGGCGGCTATGTGAAGATGCTGGATGAACGTGAGGCCCCGGTCGCGCCCGCAGAAGTATCCCGATCGTTCAACCGGCAACCACTCTGGGTGCGCTCTGCGGTGATTCTTGCCGGTCCGCTGTTCAATTTTCTGTTCGCGATGGCGGCTTACTGGTTGATGTTTGTCAGCGGTGTGCCGGGCTTGCGTCCGCTTGTCGGTGAAATCGCACCACAGTCGGTTGCGGAACAGGTCGGATTCCAGGAAAACGACGAGTTGTTGAGTATTGCCGGTAAGGCAACGCCGACCTGGGATACAGCAACACTGGAACTGCTGGATGCCGCTTTATCAGCTGCAGATGTCGAAATTTTCGTGCGCAGCCCGGATGGCGCCCAACGGCAGCTGACTATTGACTTTTCCGGCGTACCGGATGCCCTCGACAAAGGCGGTTTGCTCGGCAATCTGGGGCTTTCCGTATGGCGTCCGCGGCTAGCGCCGGTTATCGATCGTCTGGTGCCGAATGCGCCCGCAGAGCGGGCCGGCCTGCAGCCGGGAGACCGCATAGTGTCTGTCGATACACAAGCGATTGAGACCTGGTCCGAATGGGTGGATTACGTCCGTGCCCACCCCGAACAGTCGCTAAGGCTCGGGGTATTGCGGGGCACGGACGAACTGGAAGTGGTCCTGGTTCCGAAGGCCGTGGAACAGGATGGCGAGACGATCGGGCAAATAGGTGCCTATGTGCGTCAACCTGAAGGCGCGCAGGATAATATGCGCACCGAAGTGCGTTACGGGATCATCGAGTCGGCCGGCAAATCGGTGCAGAAAACCTGGGAAATGACAACACTGACGTTGCGTACCCTGTGGGGGATGCTGTCGGGCAGGGCTTCTGTTGAAAATATCAGCGGACCTATCAGTATTGCGCAATATGCCGGCTATTCTGCTCGAATCGGACTGGCCAGTTTTCTGAAATTCCTGGCTATCGTCAGCATCAGCCTGGGGGTGCTGAATCTGTTGCCTGTCCCTGTTCTGGACGGCGGTCATCTGCTGTATAACGCTATTGAGTGGGTACAGGGCAAACCACTGTCTGATTCGGCACAACAAATCGGTCAGCAGCTAGGGATATTGCTGTTGCTGGCTTTGATGACAATCGCCTTTTATAACGATTTATCGCGTCTGTTTGGAGCCTGAGCTTTCGGGATTGTTGATGCATCGCATTCTGCAAATAATAATTCTTGCTATAAGCTTCCCAGTCTACGCGTTCGAGGCCTTCGAGGTCAGCGATATTCGCGTTGAAGGATTGCAACGCATCTCGCCGGGTACGGTATTCAACTTTCTACCGGTGCAGGTAGGCGACGATTTTACCGAACACGATTCCGAGCTCACCATTCGTTCCCTGTACAAGTCGGGATATTTCAGGGACGTCAGACTGAAACAGGATGAAAACGTGCTGGTCGTCATCGTGCAGGAGCGCCCTGCAATTGCCAGTATCAAGGTGCAGGGTAATGACGACATAGAGACGGAACCCTTGCTGGAGTCATTAAAGGATATCGGTCTGGCCGAGGGTAACGTGTTTGATCGATCACTACTGGAAAAAGTCGAGCTGGAGCTGGAGCGCCAGTACTACAGTCGAGGTAAGTATGGCGTCAAGATCGAGACAACGGTTACTCCCCTGGAGCGTAACAGGGTCGGTATCCTGATCGATGTCTCTGAAGGCGCGGTCGCCAAGATCAAGCAGATCAGTATAGTCGGTAACCGTGTCTTCGACGATAAAACATTGTTGAAACAGTTATCGCAACGTACGCCGAACTGGCTGTCCTTTTATACCAAGGATGACCAGTACTCCAAGCAGGAGCTGGCCGCGGATCTGGAGACCCTGCGGTCCTATTACCAGGACCGGGGGTACATCAAGTTTAATGTCGATTCTACGCAGGTTTCCATTACCTCGGATAAGAAGGACATCTACATCACCATCAACATCACCGAGGGCGAGCAATACCGGGTTCGTGAGGTTAAACTCTCGGGTGAGTTGCCTGTGCCGGCGGAGCAGCTGTACCCGGATTTCCGCATTAATGCCGGCGATGTGTTTTCACGTAAACGGGTCACCGATACGGTAACGCGTATTTCGGACAGCCTCGGCAACGCAGGTTATGCCTTCGCCAACGTCAATACGGTTCCCGATGTCAATGAAGAAACGCGCGAAGTCAATCTGACGTTTTTTGTCGATCCGGGTAAACGTGTTTATGTACGCCGTATCAACTATGCCGGTAACACCAAAACGCGCGATGAGGTGTTACGCCAGGAAATGCGGCAACTGGAGGGCGGATGGTTCTCAGCCGAGAAAGTTGAACGCTCGCGCACACGTCTTCAGCGCCTTGGCTACTTTGAAGGTGTTAATGTCGAGACACCGGCGGTGCCGGCCTCGACCGATCAAGTGGACGTCGATTACTCGGTGACAGAGCAGGCATCAGGCAGCATTTCCCTCGGCATCGGTTTTTCCCAGACATCGGGCATTATTCTCAATGGTAGTATCACCCAGGATAATTTCCTGGGTTCCGGGCGCAGGGTCAGCGTGTCTGTCAACAACAGTGATGTCAGCAAGGTGTTAAGCTTTTCTTATACAAATCCCTATTACACCGTCGATGGTGTCAGCCGCGGGTTCGGTGCCTTTTATCGCGACACGGACGCTAACGAAGCCAATATCGCCGATTATTCCACCGATACCTATGGCGTTAACGTTACCTACGGCTTTCCGATCAGCGAATACAACGCCTTCCGTTTCACCATCGAGGCCGACAGTCTGAAACTCAAGACTTCCGATTCCTCTTCCGTGGAGATCACGGAATTTATCGATGACCACGGTGACAGTTTCAAAAGCCTGGGTCTATCGACGAGTTTGTCTCACGATACCCGTAACCGGCGCATCTTTCCCAGCTCGGGCGGCGTGCGGCGAATCGGTTTAGACACCAAGATCCCGGGTTCCGAGCTTGAATTTTACAAAGTGGATCTGCGTATACAACAATATATCCCCTTGACCAAACTGTTTGTTTTTCATGGTAAAGCGGATATTGGATACGGCGATGGCTATGGCGATTTTGACAACCTGCCGTTTTTCGAAAACTATTTCGCCGGTGGTGTACGCTCGGTGCGCGGTTTCGAAGATAATTCATTAGGGCCGCGGGACTCGGATAACGACCCCCTGGGTGGCAGCTTTAGAACGGTGGCCAGTGCGGAAATCCTGTTTCCACCGCCATTCATGACAGACAGTAACAGCGTAAGGTTGAGTACTTTTTTTGATATCGGTAATGTATTCCCCGGCGTGGAAGACTTCGAGAGCAGCGACTTGCGTATGTCGGTCGGCCTAGGCGCGATCTGGTTATCTCCGGTGGGACCACTGGCGGTCAGTTTTGCCATACCACTCAATGACAAGTCTGGCGATGATGTTCAGGAATTTCAGTTCAGTCTCGGGGCCGGGTTTTAAACAGTACAGCGAGAAAACAATCAGGTTCACTTAAACATTCTATATTAGGAGAAGAGTCTTGAAATCAATTAACAGTATGCTTTTCGGTATCGCTGCTCTTGGTATTGCCGCAGTACCGGTACAGGCGGATACCAAGGTTGGATTCGTCAACACGGTACAGCTGATGGAAGAGGCGCCGCAGGCAAAAGACGCCCAGAGCAACATCGAAACAGAATTTGCCCCTCGTGAAAAGGAATTGGTGACACTGCAGAAAAGCATCCGCAAGCTGGAAGACCGCCTTTCCCGCGATGGTGCGGTCATGAGCGAAAAGGAGAACAGCAAGCTGGAACGTGAAATTCTCTCCCAGCGCCGTGAACTGAAACGCACCCAGGACGAGTTTCGCGATGACCTGAATATCCGTAAAAACGAAGTGCTGTCGAAGTTGCAGCGGCAGATGTACGAAGCCACCGTGAGCCTGGCCAAGGAGAAGAATTATGACGTCATCCTCGGACAGGGCGTGGTGTATTCGAGTAAAAATGTCGATATCACCGATATGGTACTGGATAAGCTGAAGGCCGAGTTCAAGTCTGGCGGCAACAAGTAATATCCAACCATAGTCATGGCGCTGACACTCGCGCAACTGGCTGAGCAATTGAATGTTGAGCTGATGGGCGACGGGGATGTCAGTGTGTCGACGGTCGCTAGTCTGCAGCGGGCCGGGCCCGGTGCGCTGAGTTTCCTGGCAAACCCGAAATACCGGCGCTATCTGAAAAAGACCCGTGCCTCCGCGGTCGTGCTCTCGGACCGGGACGCGCAGGATTCTCCTGTACCGGTTCTGGTCAGTGATAATCCCTACGCCTGCTACGCGCGGGCGGCGCGTCTCCTGTATCCGTTGGACAAACCGCGATCCGGCATACACCCGAGTGCCATTGTCGATGAGACCGCTCAGATCGATCGCACTGCCTGGATAGGCGCCAATACGGTTGTTGCGGAGGAGGCAAAGATCGGTCCCTCTGTTCAAATCGGGCCTGGCTGTATTGTCGGTGCAAAGGTGGAGATCGGGGAGGGCAGCCAGCTGGTGGCCCGGGTCACTGTTCTGGCAGAAGCTCATATCGGCAGACGCGCCATACTGCACCCGGGTGTGGTGATAGGCAGCGACGGTTTTGGCCTGGCGGGTGTGGAAGGCCGCTGGGAAAAAGTACCGCAACTGGGTAGCGTGCGTATCGGTGACGATGTTGAAATCGGTGCCAACACCACGGTTGACCGTGGTACCGTCGAGGACACTGTTATCGAGGCCGGTGCAAAGATCGATAACCAGGTACAGATCGCCCACAATGTGTTCATCGGCGCGCAAACGGCCATCGCGGCTTGTGTCGGTATTTCCGGCAGCGCGCGAATCGGCAGGTACTGCACACTGGCCGGGGGTGTGGGTGTTGTGGGTCACCTGGAAATCGCCGACCATGTCCACATCACCGGGATGTCGATGGTGACCCGGTCCATCTCCGAACCGGGCACCTATTCCGCGGGAACACCACTGATGGAGAATCGGCAGTGGCGCCGTAACGCCGTCAGAATGAAACAGCTGGATCGCCTGACACGGCGCATAAGCAGTCTTGAAAAATCCAAATAAAATAAAAAGCTATCCTAAAAACCAGCTATCGGGTTTAATACCAGGCCATGGACGTTCTCGAAATCCAGAATTTGTTACCGCACCGTTATCCGTTTCTGCTCGTCGACCGGGTGCTGGAATTCCAGGAAGGACAGTCGCTGGTGGCCATTAAAAATGTCACTGTCAACGAACCGTTTTTCCAGGGCCATTTCCCGGAGAAGCCGGTCATGCCGGGTGTGCTTATTCTGGAGGCGCTGGCGCAGGCGACCGGCCTGCTGGCGTTCAGCAGTGGGAATCGCGGCGCAGAACGTGATTCCCTCTACTACCTGGTCGGTATAGACAAAGCGCGTTTCAAGCAGCCGGTCGAGCCCGGCGATCAATTGCGCCTGTCCGTTGATCTGGTCAAAACCAGGCGTGGCATCTGGGTGTTTGATACCGAAGCGACAGTGGACGGTAATACGGCAGCCACGGCAGAGATTATGTGTACCGAACGAAAGATCGACAGCTGATCGGGCAATGCCTGCTAGTGGTTCGCTGATTCATCCGACAGCTGTGGTTGATCCCGCAGCCCGGGTCGCAGCTGATGTCATTATCGGCCCCTACAGCGTTATTGGTTCCGATGTCGAAATCGACAGCAACTCGTGGATCGGCTCACACGTGGTGCTGAGCGGTTCAATCCGTATGGGTTCCAATAACAGGGTCTTCCCGTTTGCTTCACTGGGAAGCGATCCACAGGACAAGAAATACCAGGGTGAGACCACCCGCCTGGAAATTGGCTGCAATAATACGATTCGTGAATACGTCACCATAAACCGCGGTACGATTCAGGATGCGGGTGTCACGCGCCTGGGTGACGATAACTG
>Ga0265303_10003161_pt1 | contig 10284 bp, 9 predicted proteins | sample Helome_2_FD_192494 | JGI IMG/M metagenome (GOLD analysis project Ga0265303, IMG submission 192494) | Marine sediment microbial communities from subtidal zone of North Sea - Hel_20160317 (Illumina Assembly) | ecosystem: Environmental > Aquatic > Marine > Subtidal zone > Sediment ... | reverse complement strand
GTATAGTAAAGGGAGCAGTTGATACTTCGCACCATACCGGGAACTGACTCTTGGTTGAACATTCTCTGAGAGATCTAAGCGAGCGCCGGTGGTCAGGGTTAGTTTTTGCCATGCGGTTGCCGTTAGCTCGACGAAGGTTCCGCCGAACGTTCGGTGCAGGGAAAAATCTACGGGGTCATTTGAACGGCCCCCGAAGGAGCGGAGGTCTTGGGTGCCATCGCGTTTCCCTTGTTCGTGGGTGACTTGTCCGCCAAGGGAGAACGTCCATTGAGGTGTGATAGTCCAGGTTTCGGTGAGCCGGGTTTGAAAACGGTCATAGCGTGTGCTGAATGTGGCAGGTGGGAGTTGAAACACTATGGGAGATTGAAGAATCCCTGGGTGATCAATGTCTTGAACCCGTCTCGAGGCACTTAAAAACAGTTGATGCTGCCAACCAGCAGGGCTGTGCAGAGACGCCGTGAAACCCGTCAGAAACTCCTGAGTTTCTCGTTTTTCGGTTTTCTGCAGTAAGGCGAGTCTTGGACCACCGCTTCCTTCAGGGAAACTTCGCACGGCGGAATCGGTGTATTCTCCTGTCCAGCGGATGCTCCAATTGGGATCGGTGTCTAGGGAAACGTTCCATCCCACGGCAGTCTGAGAAAATCGGTCGTCCTCGACCTGTTCTCCATTTTTAGCATGAGAAAGGGAAAAATTGGTAAAAAATGGCCCAAGTGATCCCCCTGTTTGGACAAGCCCCTTCAGGTAATCAAAGCGCCCTCCTTCGCCTAGTACTCGAAGATAAGAAGTTGTGTCTGCTGATTGAGTGATCAGATTAATGGCACCGGCCATGGCCTCGGACCCATAAAAGGCCGATAGGGGGCCTCGAACGATTTCCACACGTTCAATTTGGTCAATGGGGATAGTTGATAGGTCAACCGATCCTCCTCGTTGATTGGTTGAGTCATTCAAGGGAATGCCATCTAACATGATCAGGGTGAAATTGGGATCTGCCCCTCGCAAATATAGTGAACTGATTCCACCTCGCCCTCCCATTTCATCAATATGTAAGCCGGGAACCTGTTGAAGGACGCTAGGTATACGATTCGGCTGGAGCGGTGCGTATTGCTCGCGTTCTATTACGGTAATGCTTTGAGTGGAGCGAGAGAGTCGAGTAGGATTGGCGGTTCCGGTCACAAGGATTGGGTCGAGCATGCTGACGGCGGTTTCTTCAGCATGAACGAGATTCATACTAAAAGAGGCTATTTCTAAAGTTAAAGAGAAGAAAACAAATAGTGGAATGAAGGGCTTGTTGTAGAGTTCCATTGACATTCAAAGGTTAGAGCATTATTGCCTTTAAGGAAACAGCCTATGAGTGTGTTATGAATAGAACTGGGAATTTTAAAATTTAATTACTCACCTAATCATAGACTCTCTCAAACGAAAGCCATTCATGCCTAAACGCGAATTTGGTACGAAACCGTTCGTGACTTCTACAATGCCGCCAGGTGTGTTGTATTTAGTCGCGAATGAGGGGGCGGAACGGTTTAGCTATTATGGCATGCGAGCCATTCTGGTCGTTTTCATGACCGGGATGATACTCAGCCCACAGGGAGAATTGGATCCCATGGGCGAGGCTGAGGCCAAAACCTATTTTCATATCTTTGCGTCAGCCGTGTATTTTTTTCCGTTTGTGGGAGCTATGTTGGCGGATGCCTTGTGGGGAAAATATCAAACGATCATTTGGTTGTCTTTAGTCTATTGTGGTGGGCATGTCGCCTTGGCTTTGGATCATACTCGAGTGGGTTTGCTCATTGGATTAACGTTGATTGCCATGGGCTCCGGAGGGATTAAGCCCTGTGTGTCGGCCAATCTTGGGGACCAGTTTGGTCCGATGAATCGGCATCTGCTCTCTAAGGCCTTTTCATGGTTCTATTTTGCAATCAATGTTGGTGCGTTTTGTTCGATGATGCTCACCCCGGAATTGTTGAAACACTATGGGCCTAGTGTCGCCTTTGGTGTGCCGGGGATCCTCATGTTTTTTGCGACCATTATTTTCTGGGCTGGTCGGCATCAGTATGCGCATATTCCACCTGATAAGTCTGGCGTCCTTGAAGAATTGAAAAGTCCGGCGGTATGGCGAGCCATTTTTAAGTTATCTGGAATTTACTTATTTGTGGCATTTTTTTGGTCGCTCTTCGATCAAACCTCCTCTGCATGGGTGCTCCAAGCTCAGCATATGGACCGCAATTGGATGGGGATTGAATGGCTACCTTCGCAAATTCAGGCGATCAATCCGATCTTAATTCTTTTATTTATTCCCTTATTCGTGTATGTGATCTATCCTCTTTTGGGTCGATACATGGAATTGACCGCGTTACGGAAAATGTCGATTGGATTTTTTGTGACGGTGGGGGCTTTTATGATTTCGGCCTATATCGAACAACTAATTGTCCAAGGGCAGACGCCACCGATTGTCTGGCAGCTGTTGGCCTTCGTGATCATGACTGCAGCAGAGGTGATGGTCTCGATTACGTGTTTGGAGTTTTCCTATACTCAAGCGCCGTTAAAGCTTAAATCGCTCATCATGGGACTCTTTTTGCTGTCTGTTTCTCTGGGGAATGGATTTACGGCTTTGGTGAATTATTGGATTCAGAATCCCGATGGAACTGTGATTTTGACGGGGCCTGCGTATTATTGGTTTTTTGCTGGCGTGATGTTTATTGTCGCGTGTCTGTTTCTCTTTGTGGTGGGAAGGTATCAGGAGGCCACGTTCCTCCAAGGCAATGTGAGTGAAACCTGAAGAGGGTTGCGAACTTATCTGGCAAGAGACGAAAGGTGTGTTTCTTGCCGAAGGTACAAAATTTGGTTGACCCGAAAGGCCTGATCGTAATCGCCGGAGTGGATGTACTGCGAATGAAAGCAACGGCCGTCAAACATCATGAGCCGATTGGGTTTCATTTCGATGAGCTGGAGTAATTCCCAATAGGCATTGCCATCATTAATATATCGATTGTCTCGACAGGCAAACAGTGGGTTGAAAATCATACTATTCTGAAAGTTTTCATATCCCTCCGGGCTTGCCAAAAATTCATCACTCAATTCGAGTTGATCAGCTAACTGCCGGATTGTAGTATCCGGCATTATCGGCACCCGTTCGAGGTCTGTTGGCCGATGGCGATAGAGCCCAGTCCCACCTTTACAGGAATCTCCCGGGTTGAGATACACCATCGCGGTTACGTCTTGATCAATATGGGGTTGGCGTTGCCCCACGTTTAAGCGGAAATTCTGCATCTTGATGCCCTGAAACACAACGGGCTGAGGGGGAAAAAATGGGGATAACGTACCTCCCCACATTTGACTTAAATGGTCGATCAAGGGTTGTGTGTTCACGGTGAGACTCGCCCGTACTCCAGGGAAATTTCCCACGATTTCGAACCGGTCTGTGTAAGGCAGTTCCAATGACGTTTGGAGGACGTCGTCGGGATATAGATAGAAGTGATCAGCAATGATCACTTTGTGTTGCCCCAACCCGACAGAGTGAACTGAAAGGACAGGATTTGGATTGACGGCGAATAAGTCGGCGCGGAGAGTCTTGGGCATCGAATCCCTTTAATCCAAAGAGTACGGTAAAATAGATTGAAGAAACCGTATCATGGTGCTCTGGATTAAGTTGGAGAGTCAAGTGCTACGAGTGGTTGAATAGTGGATAAAGGTGAAGCTCCTCCCAGCTTGCCGTGGGGAGCTTCACTTATAAAATTTACTGAGCTTAATTCGTGTCTGACCCCTAATTAAACTTCGGGCATTAAAAGGAATGGTCGCCGTGGACGTCGAGAAATCTGGGGGCTAATACGCGGCTTTCGGCTGAGAGGAACCCTCGTTCTCTAAAGCCATGGTAGGTGATGGTGATTTCTGTTTCAGGGCCGCGCCAGGTGTATTGCTGATTCAACCCTCGCATCATTCCCCCATGGGATGGGCCGCTTTTCCCAAAGCGGCTTTCCAAATGCTGTAATAATGATTTGTGCGTGGCCGCCCCTTTGTAGCTGAAGAGGGCCCGTGCATATTGATCCTTTACGCCATAGAGTTTGACTGACTCCATGAGAATCCCTTCCACGTGAGGTTCCCCATGTTTGAGTGTATACACGTGAAGGGTGTTGGATACATCAATTTCCTTCAAGTCGTTTCGGTTAGCCAGAGGATTTCCCCATTGAATACCAAAAAACCCATTGGGGTCTTGTTCGATTGGGGTCCCGCTGATTGCTGTTCCTGATAGGAATAGGTAGAAACAGAAACTCAGCAATGCCCATCTGTTGAATGTGGGTTTGATGGCACTATGCAGGTGACATGGCAGGTTCATGAGATAGCAGGACGGTACCATGGCAGGCAGGGGAGGGCAAAGTAAAAAAATCCTTTAGGACATGTCTCATCGAACAGGGCTGAGACTCAAAGGAACCCGTAGGAAATTGGCAGAGCGACTTAGACAGAAAGAAATGCTGGTTGTAGCTCGGGTAGGTAGTTGGAGGCTGGCGTGGAATCTGTTCTATTAAGGATACCAGACCTATTAGTTTTTCCCTCATTTAACAATATCCATTTATCCGGGTTTTCCAGAATGGCTTGGACAAGTTGTGTATGGAGCAAGTGCCCGGCTCGCTTTGCCTCAAAATGACCTATGACCGGGAAGCCTAAGAGAGAAAGGTCTCCAACCAAGTCTAGGACCTTATGGCGAACACATTCGTTAATGAATCGTAAATCTTCTTCATTGAGTAACCCTGACTCGGAAAAGACTACGGTATTATAAAGAGAACCGCCCAATCCTAGGCCACGTGACCAGAGAAACTCGATTTCTTGTCGAAAGGCAAAGGTGCGAGCTGCAGCAATGTTTCTAGTGAATTCTGTTGGTGTACAGGAATGTTCGTAGTTTTGTTGTTGAATCAAGGGATGCGGGAAGTCGATGTCATAACTGATACGGGGGAGTGCTGAAGGGAGTACTGTGATCGATCTCTGCTCGTCTTCCACATGGATCGGCTTTACAATTTTAATGTAGCTAACTGGTTCTTCTTGTGGAGTTCGACCACATCCTTCTAGAAGTTCTACAAATGGGGCAGCGCTTCCGTCGGCCGCCGGAATTTCGTTGCCTTGTAGTTCAATATAGGCATTATTAATTTCAAGCCCAGCCAAGGCCGCTAGGATGTGTTCAACTGTTTGAACCTGGAAGTCGGCTGATTGAAGTGTTGTACAGTGATCGGTTTGTCCTAAATATTGAATGGTAGCTGGACAGGATAAAACCTGATTGTTTTCCTGCTTGACGAAGATGATCCCGGTATTTGTTGGAGCAGGATGAATGGCTATAGAAGTTGGTTTTCCAGAATGGAGCCCAATACCTGAGAAAAAAACTGCCTTAGAGAGCGTTTGCTGTTGGTGCATATAAAATCTTTATAGCCAATTTGGAACGGTTTCGAAGAAAGAATGCAAAAGTTATACTAGTACCATGAATGAAAAATATAGGTATTTTTAGATGAAACTACAAACCACTGGCCAGATCTGTTGTAGGAATGCAACAGGTGTCTCTTTTTATCACAAGGTTTTCATTAAGGTTTCTCTGTATCAAAATCATGTTGAAAGGAATGGTTATGCTGCTATTGGCCAGGGGTAAAAAAAGGTGAATCAGTAAAAACTCTTAAGAATCGTAATGATTCCTCCCCTGACGAAGAGAAGGAATGGGCCTGTGCCAATTGTATGATAATGCCTCGATGTTTGCGAGACAACCCGGATGCATGGAAAATTTCCTCGAATAACGGCCACTTTTTTTGAGGATCTTCGAGTAAGGTTTCAACGAACGTTTCGGGTTTGGTGCGAAGCGTATTGGATAAATGTTGCACAGCTTTTTCAATACTGTGGTAAGGGGGAGCCAGGTTCAGACAGGCATAAAATCTTTCCAAGTGTGCTCGATATTCTTGCCTAAGTATGTCAATGGAGCCGGAGGACAACGCGGATCATTTCCAATGTATTGGTTCATAAATGGGTTGGATGTCTATGCTAAAGAGGAGAAGGGTTGATTGACAAGCCTTCTTTGATGGAGGGCCAAACCTTTTGGTGGAAGGTTAAAAGGTTGAATAAAGAACTGGAGTGGAAAGTTGAGATTTTATTTAATGGCAGCCAGCATATCTTTCATCGCTGGTTCTTTTAATTTTTGGAGAGCTTTGGCTTCGATTTGCCGAACTCGTTCGCGAGTGACTGACATGCTCTGCCCAACCTCTTCAAGGGTCCAAGGTTCATCCTGGCCAATCCCAAATCGAAGGCGGATCACCATTTGCTCTCTCGGAGTTAACGAGTCCAAGATTCGTTCCACCTGTTGATTGGTTTCCTGGCGCGAAACCGGACCATCCGGCGTGATGCTACTATGGTCAGGGATGAAATCAGTAAGAAAGGTGTCTCCTTCTCCCACAGGGGTTTCTAGAGAGATGGGATCTTGAAATGCTTGAATGGTTTCGTAAACTTTCTCCCGGCTGAGTTGAAGCGCGTCACCGATATCCTCCACTTGTGCTTGACGGGCAAAGCGTTGAGTCAGCCTCTTAGACGTTCGGGCAATTTTGTTCGAGATTTCATTGAGATGTACGGGTACCCGAATCGTACGAGACTGATCGGCAAGTGCTCTGGTGATTCCTTGCCGTATCCACCAAGTTGCATAGGTGCTGAACTTGAAGCCTTTCTGATATTGGAAGCGTTCCGCAGCTTTCATCAGTCCAATATTACCTTCCTGCACGAGGTCGAGAAACGCTAATCCGTGTCCGGTATAGCGTTTAGCAATGTCCACAACTAAGCGTAAATTGCGTTGAACGAGTTCGGACTTGGCTTTTTCTAACTCGTATTTCGCTTTCTGTAATTGGTGGCAAAGGGACTGTACCGACTGTTGCTGATCCGGGTGGGATTTCCCCAATGCCCACAAAAGCGATTTCAAGTTTTCAATGGCAGGAGCGGAAAGGCCACTTAAGGCTAAAGTTTCTTTTAGTAAAGAAACGGCCTCTTCTTTCTCTGGGCATTTCTTGAGGCCATGCGTGAGTTGCAATCCTTGTTTGATGATGAGTCGGATGGCATGAGATGCGTCGTCAATCTTTTTAGCCAGCACGATTTCTGAGTTTTTATCTAACAGGGGACGACTACCAAATGAACGGAAGTACAAGGATTCAAGAGCAGGGTTGTAGCCCTTGATTAAGGATTTGGTGTCACCTGGTTTTTTCACGACGTCCCCATCTGTTTCTGTTTCGTGGGGATGTTCCATGACGCTTTGAAGTTTCATGATGTGTTCCTATCGAATCTCTTTTCTTAAATGGTTTAACGTTTTCAACATGCCTTGAAAAATGAGATAAGGCTATATTCAGCAAAAATCAAGCCAAAAAAGCCGAAAAACGTGCAGAGTATGATTGAGCTGGGAAATTTGTGTCATTTACTATTGGCAATAATTAAGTTTCGTTATGGGATTTTGACAAATATTCCTACTTTAGATTTGTTGAAAATATTGAATAAATTTGGCCATTTACCAAAATTGGCTTCAGGAGTGGAAATGGACGCTTATTCAAGATCGGCAGAACCTGCAATTCTCTGGATGGTCCTAATGGGGTAAACTTTTGAATGAGCACAAAAAAATGAAGATGGAGTGAGAAAAATGCGGAGATATTTGACAGGTGCGTTAAATTTCCTACACATCGTTGCAGAAACGGTCCAGATCTTTTTCTTGCCCAATCATGACCAGGACATCACCTTTTTCAACGACATCATCTGGCTTGGGAGTAAAGTTAAAGGTCTCTTCTGTCGTGATACGGCCTTTCACCATTCGACTTACTTGTTGTTTGATGCCGATAATATTTAAGTTGTGTTTCCCGCGCGATTTAATTTCTTCCAAACTCAGGCCTGAAAGCGAATCGGAGACGGATACCTCTTCAACGCTAAAGCCTGGCGAGAGTTCTAAATATTCGATCACGCCGGGAGAGACCAGTCTATGTGCAAGACGGATCGCGGCATCCCGTTCCGGGTAAATGACTTCATCGACACCAAGGTTCATTAAGATCTTACCTTGTATAGGTGCGACGGCCTTGGCCACAATGGACTTCACGCCCATTTCTTTGAGTGTTTGGACGATGAGTATGCTGGCTTCAATATTCTCACCAATGCTGACGACTGCCACGTCAACATTTTGAGCGCTGACGGCTTTTAACGCGCGTTCATCAGTGGCATCGCACTGTACAGCGAATGTCGCAATATCGCTAATGGCCTGAATGCGTTCCTCATCTTTATCGATGGCCAGAACTTCGCATCCTTTTTCCACCATCGTTTGGGCAACGCTGTATCCAAAACGCCCAAGGCCGATGACCGTAAATAATCGTTTCATGGGTTATGAAGAAAAAAGGAGTAAGAAAAAAAGAAAACGTGGCTTGGAAGCGAAAGGGCCAAGAGCAATGTTGGGATACTTAGACAATTATTGAGAACGGGATGGATTACGAATTAATCATAAGGCTGCTAGCAAGAGGTGTCAAGGATGAGATGGTGAGGTTGAAGCGAGACTTGCCTCTTTTATGAAATGGCGTCCTCCCTCATTTTGAAGGGTATCGATGGAATCAAAACTCTTGGTAGTATGCCGAGTCTATGAAATATTTTCAGTCAGGCGAACGCATTCATTTGATTGATAAGAAAGAGCGGCATTATGCCCTGACGTTGAAAAGCGGGGAGGTGTTTCAACATAGCGGTGACCGCATTCCCCATGATTCGATTATTGGGAAACCTGATGGCACTACCGTGGAATTATCGAAGAACAAAATCATGATTGCCATTCACCCGACGCTTGCCGAATATTCATTAAAAATGCCCAGAGGTGCACAGGTTATCTACCCCAAGGATCTGGCTATTATCCCGATGTGGGCGGATGTTTACCCTGGGGCCAGAGTGTTTGAGGCAGGAGTGGGCTCGGGAGCACTCACAATGGCGCTGTTACGAGCGGTTGGTGATCGGGGCTGTGTCGTGAGTTACGAGGTGCGTGAAGATTTTGCCGCGACTGCGATCAAAAACATTGAACGATTTATGGGAAAGGTCCCGAATCATTTCCTGCAAATTCGGGATGCCTATGAGGGAATCGAGATAGGGGAAGGGACTTCGGCTTGGCAGTTTGATCGGGTGGTCTTAGATATTCCCGAACCGTGGCAAGTGGTGCCTCATGCAGCCCGGGCCTTGAGGGTTGGTGGCATGTATCTAAGTTATGTGCCTACGATTCCACAGGTAATGCAGACGGTTCAGGCCTTGGACGAGAGCAAGGTGTTTACGTTAGTCCAAAACTTTGAAACCCTTCTCCGAACGTGGAATGTGAAAGGCCGTAGTGTACGGCCCGACCACCGGATGGTCGCGCACTCAGGGTTTATTACGGTTGCCAGAAAAGTCGATTCGCGCATGTGGCATGCTAAATCCTTTGATGAAGCGAACGTTGTGGCAAGTCAGGATATTAACCCCATCAAGGAGGATGATGTTGAGAATGGTTTAGATAACATCTGAGGGAGCCTGGTCAAGCCAGTGTGATGTAATACCTATGAGTGATTCTGTCAAAACGATTCTGATCGCAGATGACGATGAAGATCTCAGATTGCTGGTGCAGGTGACGCTCGAAAACCCGACCTACCGAATTCTTACCGCAATGGATGGATTTCAGGCGTTAGATGCCCTGAATCAACACCGTCCGGATTTACTCATAATTGATTGGATGATGCCAGGTCTCAATGGTTATGAGGCGGTGATCCAACTGCGTCAGAATCCCTGCACGGCAACAACTCCGGTCGTCATGTTGACTGCGAAAGATGGGTTGGAAGCTCAGGAGCAGATGGCCTCCCTCGCACTCGCAGGATATTTAGTCAAACCCTTTAGTCCTCTTGCATTAATCAAAAAAGTCAGAGAGGTGTTGGAGACATGAAATCCCACTCCTCAAATTCTGAGGGAAACGTACCTCGTCACTCCCGGGATAAGTCTGACCTAACAATCAAAACGGATGCTGCTCAGGGGCAGTTGTTGCAGGCCGCCCAGTCGCAGTTATTGGTCTATGCCAAAGATCTTAAGCAGATGTTGGAAAAAGAAGAGCAGAAAACCGAAAAGCTCAAGCAGGCCCATGCTCAATTGCTGACGTACGCCAAAGACCTCAAGCTTGCCCTGGATGCCGAACAACACAAAAACAGTGAGTTGGAGCAGTCCTACACGGATACCATGCTCCGCTTGGCTAGAGCTTCACGGTATAAAGATGAAGAAACGGGTGCACATATTGAACGGTTGAGTCAT
>Ga0265303_10003159_pt1 | contig 10287 bp, 6 predicted proteins | sample Helome_2_FD_192494 | JGI IMG/M metagenome (GOLD analysis project Ga0265303, IMG submission 192494) | Marine sediment microbial communities from subtidal zone of North Sea - Hel_20160317 (Illumina Assembly) | ecosystem: Environmental > Aquatic > Marine > Subtidal zone > Sediment ... | reverse complement strand
GCATCACGTACACACCGGACGGGCCGGTCTTCAATGCACGGTTGACGGCTTTGAGCTGTGTCGGCGCCTGCGACAAACGCTCGAACGGAACAGAGACATCTATGATCTCAAGACCTGCTTCATCCGCCATCGACTGAAGCGAGATATTGAGGGGAGCCTTTTCGAAGACGCCTGGCGAGCCCCCGCAGGCGGTGAGCGCAGCGGTAAGAACGACTGATGGCAGCAGAGATTTCAAAGCATACGAATGTCGGTGTTTCCTTAGAAATTCTCAGCCAGAGCCGCGCGAACGTAGTCGGGATCGCTGCGCTGCATGTAATCGGCCGATTGATCCTTCCAGCGCACCACGCCGTTGGCATCCAGCATCAACGTCGTGGGGATAGGTAATCCGGGCAGGCCGGGTGGCCGCACCGCGGTATTCTGGTTGCGCAGACCAAACAGGTCTGTGACCGTGAGCCGCGGATCGGCGAGGAAGGTTCCTGCAAGCCCATGCTTGGACCGCGCTTCGGCGATCTTCGCCGGAGAATCGGTACATACGGCGACCACCTTCATGCCCCGTCGCTCCAGGTCCTCGCCCAGATCTTCTGCCCATCGCCGTAACTCGGCGACACAGTAAGGTCACCAGTGGCCGCGGAAAAACTTCACCAACGTGGGAGAACCGGCCAGGGCTGCCGAGGAGTAGGTTGTGCCCTGGTCATCCTGCGCTTCGAATTCAGGTGCCGTATCGCCCACCGCGATCGGGTTGCCGACGCCTTGTTTGCGCAACGTATATAAACCCAGCAGGAACACGCTGCCTGCGACAGCCAGACCTCCGGAAACGCCGCTCAGCCAGCCTGCGCCGGAAGCGAAAAAGCTGGCAAGACCGAGTAATCCGCCCAGCGCCCAGGCGGTCAGGAAGGCGACACGATTATCTGGAATGGCGACCATTGAAGCCCGCCGAAACCAGCTCACCGTGGTTACCGCGAACGTCAGCAGGCCCAGCAATCCAAGCAGCAACGCTGTTCCGAGCATTTGGGTCTCCAAAAATCTGGATATGGTCCCGCGATGCTAGCGCAAACACCCGTCGTGGTACCAGAACCGGGCACCAGGATTCCGCTATCGAAACGGACGACGATCATTGTTCCAGCAGAGTGTTTAGCCTGGCGTTCAGCGCCTCGTCTGCGGCGCTGCCTGGTGGCACGCCGCGCAATCTGATTCAACTTCAGCCGCGTTAGCGAGCGCCGTCAGCAGCAGAAGCAAGCCCGGTAGCGACTTCGGTTTGAGCATTCTTTCCAATCTCCGCGGTTGGTTCGGGTAGTTTGTGCACCAGTCCGGCGTGGCAATCGATACAGGTTCTGTTCTGAGCGTCGGGATTCTGATGCGCGCCGCGGCCCATTTGCGACTGCAGCGCAAAATTCATTGCCTCCGGGGTGTGGCAGTGGCGACAGTATCTGGAATCGTCGGCGCGATACTCTGCCCAGACTTTTTCCGCCATCTCGCCCCGATGGGCTTCCCACTTTTCCGGGGTATCGACCTGGCCGGTCAGTTCCGGAATGATATCGAGCGAAACCACCATCTTGGTGGTGATGTAGTCGAACCAGTTATCCTCAGGCAGATGACAGTTCGAGCACTCGGCACGGATTCCGGAAGCATTTCGAAAGTGACTGGATGCCTCGTACTCGGCGCGGATATTGACTTCATGAGAGTGGCAGCTGAAGCAGAACTCCGTGGTGCTGGTCGCATGCAGCGCGTAGTTCGTTACGCCCAGTCCGATCGCACCTACGCCGATCATCAGAAAGCCGCCCAGCGGAATGCCCAGCAGCCAGCGACTCTTCGGCCAGCGCCACAGTTTGCCGCCGTCCGACGTGTCTTTGTCGCTCACTCGGTATCTCCAATCTGAACATCGTGCACCACCGCGACATCGACAAACTCACCGGTACCGTGGCAGGACGCGCATTGTTCCACCGTCGTCCCGTTGTCCAGAAATGCCTGCGTCGTCGCGAAGTCGCCACCATAACTTTCCATATGAGCGGCCGCAACGACCCCATCATGACAGGACGCGCAGACGGCTGTCGCCGGCGACGTAACGATGTCATCAGCCGGATCTGAAAAGTCGCTGCCGGTATCGTTGGTCGTTCCAAGTACGCCATCCGCCAGCGGCAGCGCATAGCTCTGATCGGCATGGCAGCCGGCACAGTTAGCCAGTCTGCCCGGATACTGTACCTCTTCAGTGGTGTAGCGGTACGTTGTAAATCCCCGGAAACCGACAATCTGCAGCGGGTTCTCTCTCATTGCTGAGGCATGAATGCCATGCGCCATGGTTTTGAAGTCGAGTGACTCTTCATCCTTGCCGTCTGTCGGTGGATCCTGAGCGACAGTTCGAACCTCGCGATCGGTGTTGCGCGGATTGTGGCAGGTCGCACACATCTGCAGATTGTCCTGCCGGTTCTCGCCATGCAGCACCAGCGAGTCATGACAACCGGCGCAGCGCTGAAAGTCGGCAACGTCCCGACGCGGCGCTGGGGTATCGTTGGCTTCGTCAATCGAGAAATAGCTCAGCGGCGTCGTCACCGGTATGCGTTCCTCCGACCCATCGATCGTCTCGGCTGGATGACCTTCCAGCGTCACAGCGCCGCTGCCGGTTGCAGATACAAAGGGTTCCAGCGATCCATCCGGAATCGCGATTGGTGAGGTGACCTGAAACACGTTGCCGCCCAGGTTGATGGCTTCGGCGAGGGCATCGATACTGACAGTACTGGCATCGTCCTCACCATTGCCGGTGTTGGTGTAGTCAGTCGTCGACCAGCCCACTGTCACCGCCAGTCGGCTTGCGCCACCCGGCTGCACGAAAGGCTCGTCATTCAGGATGTCATAAGGCGCATCCGCATTGCCGGGATCAACCACCTGAAAATCAATCACCGGCAGCTGGCCCGGCGCGGTCGCAGCAACGTTGACTATGTCAAAGCGGTAAGCTCTGGCGGCCGCGGCAATTTGATTGGCATGAGATTGCTGGGGAGTCCCGGCGATCCCGCCCAGCGCGTGACAGCTGCGACAATCGCCGTCGTCAGCCTGGCCACCATAGTGTGTGGCGAAATCCAGGTCATCGTGGCAGGAACCGCAAGCCTCTATCGTTGAATACTCCGTCCAGTTGTCACCATTGGCCGTTGCTGTCGAGCGGCCATCGTCTGTGGCCGAACCGGAATGACAGGTCGTGCAGTTCACCGGATCCTGGGGATAGTTGACGTCAGAGTAGTCGTGCAGTGAATCTCTGAAGCCCCAGATCTGATAAGGCTCACCAGCCTGCACGCTGGGTAGATTCCGACCGGCGTGGATTTTGTGGACCATGTTGGAAAACGCCATGGTGTTCGCGGAATTCGCATCCGTCGTGCCGGTGTTGTGGCAGGTCACGCAGTAGTCGACCTCGACCCGATTGCCACCATGAAACGCCAGCTGCTCGTGGCAGCCGTTACAGCTTTGGGTGCTTACTACCAGCGCGCGCAGGATCTGGTCCACAGCGCCGGTTGCAGGTTGGAAGTCGTAAGACGGGTTCGAAGCTACCAGCGCGTTGTCGAACTGAATGGACACTCGATGGGTCAGCGCCGGGTCGTAGCTGAGATTCAGGCCTTCGGACTCAGCCTGTGCAACTATGGCTGGATCAAACGCACTGAGATCAACGATGTCCTGGTTGAACAGGTAGTTGTAGCTGCCATCGCCGTTGTTAGTAAAAGTGCCTGCAGTGCCTCGTTCCGCGGTGGCCTGAAGTCTGGACTCCGTGCCGGGACCAACACCCGGCTGTTCGATCTGATTGATATAAGACTGCCAGATGCCCTTGAGGTTACCGATGCTGGATACCTGCAGCTTGGCAATGATGAACCGCACATCCTCCGCAGTGACGTTGACGATGGCGTTGTTGGTGCCGTCTGCGACCGTGAAGTCGACGCTGGGCTGCCCCGATGCGCCGATCGTTACGGAACGGATCACGGTAACCAGTTGCTCTGCCTGTTCGTAGGGTACAGAAGGCTGATCGGTCGGCTCTCCCGGAGGTGCAGGGGCGGGCGGCGCCGGCGGCGCCACGCCGGTCGTCGTCGAACCACCGCCGCTACCGCCGCAGCCACTGAACAGCAGCACGAGCAACAGCGCCGCGAGATTGCGGGACCGATTAAGCAGTGCCTCCAGGCTCATCAGCATCAGCCTCCCTACTCCAGCCCGTGGACTTCCGCCACGTCGGCAATGGCGCCAGCGCGATGACAGACTGAGCACTGTTCGACAACGTCACCGTCGTCCAGGGCAGCCTGACTGGTGGCGAAGCTGCCGCCGTTATTCTCCATATGCGCGATCGCACTCGAATCGTCATGACAGGACGCACACGCGGCGGTTTCGGGGGAGGTGACAATGTCATCCGCTGGGTCTTCGAAATCACTACCGGTATCCGTCGTGGTTGCCAGGACGCCATCGGCCAGCGGCAGCGAATAGGTTTCATCGGCGTGACAACCCGTGCAATCGGCCAGTCGGCCCGGATACTGCACGGCCTCCTCGGTATAGCGATAGGTCGTAAAACCCCGGAAGCCGACTATCTCCAGCGGATTCTCTCTTATCGCTGGGGCATGAATGCCATGCACCATGGTCTTGAAGTCGAGGGATTCCTCGTCTTTGCCATCTGTCGGCGGATCCAGCGCGACTTCGCGGACCTCTCTGTCGGTATTGCGCGGGTTGTGGCAGGTCACACACATCTGCAGATTGTCTTTGCGGTTGTCACCGTGCAGCGCCAGTTCTTCATGACAGCTGGCACACAGCTCGAAATCGGCCACGTCCCGCCTTGGTGAGGCCAGTCCGTCTGGCTCGTCAATCGAGAAGTAGCTGACCGGTGCGGTGACCGGGATGCGTTCAACTGTTTCGTCAACTTCTTCCGCCGGATGACCCTCCACGGTGATCGCGCCGCTTCCGATGGCCGCGACCAGCGGATCCAGGGATCCATCCGGAACCGCGACCGGAGAAATCACCTGAAAGACGTTGCCGCCGAGATTCTCTGCTTCGGTCAGCGCATCGATGCTGACGGCGCTGGCGTCTTCCTCCGCGTTGCCGGTGTTGTCGTAGTCGGTCGTCGACCAGGATACCGTCACCGCAAGCCGGCTGGCGCCGTCGGGCTGGATAAACGGGTCGTCGCTGAGAATATCGTACGGCGCATCAGCGTTCTCGGGATCGACCACCTGAAAATCGATTACCGGCCGCTCGCCGGGGCCTGTTCTACTAACACTGAGAATATCGTAGCGATAGCCCAGACCGGCTTCACGAATCAGGTCCCGATGCGAGTCGGCAACCGACCCGGCGGAACCACCGGCGCTGTGACACTCGGTGCAACGTCCTTCCAGCGCATTCACATGGCCGTTGTTCTCATGGCAGGACGCACACGCGGGCCCGGAAGGCTTTGTGGACCAGTTGTGCCCATCGGGCGTAATCTCGGCCCGCGGCGCCGGCAGTCCTTTCGCCGCAGCCGCTACCACATCTTCCTCACCGGCATGGCAACGGGTGCAGTTGGCCGCGCGTTGCGGATAGCTGACGTCTGAATAATCATGTTCGCCGTTGCGGAATCCCCAGATCTTGTAGGGGGTACCATCCGCGACGCTCGGAATGCTGGCGCTGTAGTGAATGCGGTGCACGAGCACCGGAAAGTCCTGCGAATTGGTGCTGTTGGCGTCCGTGGTATCCGGGTTGTGGCAGGTTGCGCAGTACTGAGCGTCACGCCGATTACCGCCGTGGATCGCCAGATCGCTGTGGCAGGAATTGCAGCTGTCGGTGGTAACCACCTCGCGGCTGGGATTGAGGTCATAAAACATCGGCGAAAGTGAAGTGCCGGTCTCACCATCACCGGATGCGGCGACCTCAGAAGGGATGAAATCAACGCAGGGATTACCGGCGAACGTATCGAAGTCGAACTGAAAACACACCCGGTGCAGGTTATCCAGTGTGGCGGCGTCTCCTGGATCGGCGTTCAAGGTATATGACCAGGTGCCGTCGTCATTCCCGTCTAACGTTCCACTGCGCTCATAAGTCGCCTGATTCAGTTCCAGTTTGCCGATCGCGACCGGATCCTGCACTTTCAGAGCCGAGTCAGGCACTCCGTCTGGATCTGTTTCTGCAGTGAAAGTGATACACGCGTTGCTGCTCGATTCGATATCAGCCTGATTGCGGCAGACCGGGTCTTCGCTCGTCACCACATAGGATTGCCAGATCAGGCTTTCCGGTTCCGTGCCCGGCTGCAGCGCTGCAAAGGTGGCTCTGAAATCATCGGTAGTGAGATCGCTGACCGTCCGAAAGCCATCGACCAGCAGAGAAAAGGTTACCGTTGGCGGGCTGGCTATCGTCACGCCGGTAACAGCGGCAGAAACGTCTGTATCTTCGCCGATGTCGTCCACCGAGACGCTGTTCGAAGGTACGGAAGGATTGGGCGGCGGTGTGGTATTCGGCGGCGGTGGTCCCTCGACGACGCCATCAGCGCGATCGCCGCCGCCACCGCCGCCACAGCCGGACAGCGCTAACATGACTGCAAACGCCGCGAGCAGCGCACCCGATTCTGCAGGACTAACAAACTGACGGTAGTTCATGCTTTCCTCTCAGCCGGCAGACACGAAGCTCTGGCTGCCATTCAAAAATCGTATCGAAACGAAACACCGATGAGACTCACGTCTTCGTCGTCCGGCTGTTCGCCGAGTAACAGAACAGTATCAAGGGTGTCCGGACTGGTGCCATCCAGCGCCCAGTCGTCTTCTTCGTAGTTGTAGTACTGATAACTGACGACCACGGTCATATCGTCACGCCACTGGTAATCGGCACTGAGTGTGAAGCTGTGCAGGGTCGTTTCGATATCCGGTAGCGGCGTGGTATCCAGGTCGGCGGCCCCACCGCTGGCGAAGTCGTTGGATGATTGAGTGTCGACGTAAACGTACTGGGCTTCGAAATCCAAAGTCTCGGAATACCGCCAGGTCACACCGCCGCCCAGCGTCCAGACTTCGTCTTCAGCGTTCACTGACCAGTCCCTGCTGGGATCACTACCCTGGGCGAGCGGCGGTATCGTGTCGTTGGCCACCTTTTCAGCGCCACCGGAAAACGACCGGCCCGCCGACTGCGGTTCAAATCTGGTGTAGCTGAGGTAGCCAAACACAGAGAGATCGTCTTGTGGCGAATACTGGGTATCGAGACCATAGAACCAGGACTCGGCTTCGATCAGACCAAAAATGCTCTTGTCGTAATTGATGTCGCGCCACTGCACATCGGCGGAGAAGTACCAGTTCTCGAGCCCCGAGTAACCGACATCGAACTTCACCGCGTCGGTTTCTGAATTGGCCAGCTGGTACTGAGAAAGCGCCGGGTGGTTGTCGAAACGCTGATTGTCCGGCGTCTGATTGATGAATTCCGTCGTCCGCTGCACGAAGAATGATTCGTCGAACTGATAGTCGTCGACTTTGCGATCCGCGAAGCTCCAGCTCAACCTCGACGTCACGTGCATCAGTGGTGAAGCCCGCAGCACGGCGCGATAAGTATCGGTCTCGGTCTCCCCGACTGACGAGTTGCTGCGTTCGACCTGCTGGTAGTCGTATTCCAGGGTCAGTTTGCTGCGCCACCATGGCAGGCGATAGTCGCCGGCCAGATCAAAGCCTTCACGCTGGTTGTCGTAGCTGTTGGCGAAAATGCTCTGGATCGTCGCCGGTTGATCAGCTCCGTCGCCGCGAACGTACTGATAGGCGTCTCGCGGCCGGTCATAGTCGCGATCATCATAGTGGTAAGAACCACGCAGCGTCAGCTTGCGCAGCGGCCGCCAGCGTGGGCGATAGTTGGCGCGCAGATCGAGCGCCGTGGTCTCGACCTCTGCATCGAGATCCGTCCGTGGCAGAGGCGTGGTTACCAGCAGGTCCGGATTGACGGTGTAGGGTTCGAATCGGTCGTCCTGCTCAACCTTGTCCCAGGCGGCGTCCCACTGAAGGTTCAGGCCCTGCAGCAACTCCATTGGCGGCAGGTAGCTGCCTGCGAGACGAAACTGGTAGCGGCTATGGTCGGGCGCCTCGCCAAGACTGCCCTGGCCGACCGAATACTCAACCGTGCTGTCACCTATGCCGGAAAAGGCGTTGTCCCAGGTCAATCGCTGATTGTCGTTGTCGAAGTCGGAAAAAAGAAACGACAGGCTGGAAACCAGACGATCGCCCGTATACTGAATCGAACTGGTGAAGTCGTTGGTCACATAGTCGACGGGTGCTGGCAACAAAGCAGCAAACGAGGTGCTGGCGTCGAAGTAGATGGCGCCGGCCTGCACCCGCTTACCGTCTTTTTCTTCGTGCTCGAAACCAATGCTGGCTTCCCAGCGATCGCCAAACAGATAGCTGCCTTTGAACTCGATGATATCCCGCTGCAATTCCTGGTCGAAGCCGCGGGTGTTGCTGCGGGAAAGATCCATATCCGCCGTAGACGGACCTGAGGTCCAGCTGCTCGGTAGAGCCAGCACGTCACCGCCACCTATATACGGAGTGCGGCCATCATCACGCTTGTACTGTTGAATACCGTCCAGGCGCAGCGTGACGTCATAGCGTCCCTGTTCACCGATCGTCAGTTCCGCGTCGTAGCTGTCGAGTCCGAGATTGGTTCCGCGCAGTGTCCAGTAGCCATTGTCGCCACTGACCCAGTCCAGGCCGCCGCTGAGGTCGAGCGCGCCGACAACACGAGCGCCATCGTCCTGAAGTCCCGAGTACTCGCCGAAGTGCGGTGCGTCGTCGGTGCTGTAAAGAAAAGTCGCATCGATGCGCTGTTCCTGAGCGAGGGCGGGTGTCGCAAACAGCGGTAAAAGCAGGAGCAGGCGACGGATGTTCATCGGGTCAACCTCGCGCCGGAGGGATGATTGCTGCCGTGTGTTTTCGGATGACAGTTCATGCAGTTTCGACCCAGCAGCGCGGCGTTCGCCTGGCCGGCCGGCAGTCCGGCGCCGCTGTTGAGATCGCTCGGAGGGAAATTGGCGATGTGGCAGTCCTGGCACAGGAATGGCGTTCGTGCAGTCAAGAGTGGCTCGTGCACAGCGCCATGGGGTACGTGGCAGTTGGAACAGTCTTCGCTGACCGGCGGATGTTCGAACAGGAATGGTCCACGCTGGTCTTCATGACAGCCCAGGCAGGTATCGCTGAGGTTCAGGCCAACGAGCTCGCCGGGTTTCACCGAGCCGTGTGGCGTGTGGCAGTCGGTACAGACCAGCTGAGCTTCAAGCAGCGGGTGCCGGCTCGGCAGGCGGGCCTGGGCCCGTACATCCTGGTGACACCCGTAGCAGGTGTCTGCCTGGCTGAGCCTCTGCAGTACCGGCTGCCGCGGCGTGTGCGTGTCATGGCAATCACTGCAGACAATGTCTTCGACCGAATGCGTCCCGCCATCCCAGTGCATCAGATCGCCGCTGTGACAATCGAGGCAGACCGAGTTCTGAGATTCAACGCTGGCAAAGTGGTTGGGACCAAAGCTGATCTCGGGCATTTCAACCGTCGGATTGAGGGGGTGATTACCCGGGTCACCATGACAGGTTCGACAACCGTCCCCCGCTGTCGGCGTCCGGGGATCGTCGGAAATGCCATGTGCCGTGCCGAATATCCCGTGCACGGATGGTGAATTGTCCGGCGTATGGCAGGACAGACAGAGCTGGTCACTTTCCAGGCCAGCATCCGTCAACGCCAGTTGGGCTGGATTGTCAGCGCCGTGCGGGCTATGGCAGTTAGTGCAGACCACGGGACCCGTTGTCGCATCCAGTTGAGTTGGATGTGCGGCTTTGTGGCAACCCAGGCAGGTCTGGGACTGGCTCTCCGGCTGCAGCGCCAGCTGCTCGGCAGCATGGCTCTGGTGACAACTGTTGCAAGTCAGCTCGGCGGCGAAGTGCGGGCCTTCGCGCCAGTGCTCGCGCGCATCGTCATGACAGCTGAGACAGGCGGCGCTCTGAGCTTCGACGCTGGCGAAGTGTATCGGACCAAACGACACCGCTGGCAGTTCCCGGCTGGGGCTGCGGGTGTGATTGCCCGGCGCGCCATGGCAGCTGACGCAATCGAGATCAGCATGTGTGGAGTCGAAAATCCCCTGAAGGTGCGGCGAACTCGCCGGATTGTGGCAAAGCAGGCAGGTGTCATTGCTTGCTGAACTGGGAGATTCAGGATCAGCCCCAGCAAACGCCAGTTGAGCGGGATTGTCCGCGCCGTGGGGGGTATGGCAGGTGGAGCAGACGGCCGGACCGCTGCTGGTGTCCAGCGCGATCGGGTGCGGACCATCATGACAGTAGAGGCAGGTCTGGGACTGGTT
>Ga0265303_10003158_pt1 | contig 10289 bp, 12 predicted proteins | sample Helome_2_FD_192494 | JGI IMG/M metagenome (GOLD analysis project Ga0265303, IMG submission 192494) | Marine sediment microbial communities from subtidal zone of North Sea - Hel_20160317 (Illumina Assembly) | ecosystem: Environmental > Aquatic > Marine > Subtidal zone > Sediment ... | reverse complement strand
AATTCGAGGAGCTCCTGCTCCTCCATGGTGTTCTTGCTGTTCATAGCATTCGTCCTGTCTGGTCTCCTACACGCCCCGCATCAGGAAAAGGTTCCTTCCTCGCTGAGGATTTGACGTAATCTGGCGCGTGCGCGGTGCAGCCGGGATTTGATGGTGCCGACCGGCGTGCCCGTAAGTTCTTCTATTTCGGTGAGTTTGTAACCTTCCGTATCGTGCAGCAGCACGATGATGCGGTGTTCCTCGCTGAGTTGCGCCAGCGCCGCGTCGAGAACCCTGAATTTCTCGATACGTTCATTGTCGGCGACAGGATCGAGATCGCCCGCCAGGTCCGCTATCCCCTGGCCCGGCAGGTGGCCCTCGTCAACGAGGTGCATGCGTTGCCGCGTGAAGCGCCGATGCTGGTCGACGAACAGGTTGTACATGACGCGGCACAGCCACGATCCCGGCTCCTCGATCTTCACGATCTGGTCGAGCATGCCGAAGGCTTTGATCAGGAGCTCCTGGAACAGGTCCTCGGCCTCGGCCTTGCTGCCCGTCAGGCGCCACGCAAGACGATACAACCGGTCGAAGTGCGGCCGAACGACTCGCTCGAATACGTGGCTTTGGTCTGTATCTGTCATCGCACCGCCGAGTGTATAGCCACTCGGGGGCCCTCCATCAAGGACATGCTCTGCTATTCTTGAAGAAAATCAAAGCGCTCACAATGAATTTACTGCAGGAACTGCGGCGTCGCCGGGTCTTTCGAACCGCTGCCTTGTACATTGTCGCGGCCTGGATCGTGCTGCAGGTTGCGGACCTGGGATTCCCGGCCCTGAACATTCCCGAACAGGCGATTCGCTTCGTGTGGCTTGCCGCCATCCTCGGTTTTCCGGTCGCCTTACTGTTCGGCTGGCGGTACCAGCTCACGGATAGCGGCATTGTTAGGACGCTTCCCGCGGCCGCCGGCGAGACCGCCGACATGCACCTCAGAACGGCTGATTACATATTGCTGGGTGCGCTTGCCGTGGTGATCGTGGCCATCGCCTACCGCGCGGTCGAAGATATTCGCCAGGTAGAGCCGATCTACTCGGCCAGCGCAAGCGGCACCGACATTTTGCCAAACTCGATCGCTTTCCTGCCGCTGGACAACCTGACGGGAAACGATGACCAGGATTATTTCGTAGACGGCATTCATGAGGCCATAACGTCGGTCCTGTCACAGATCAGCGGCTTGCGCATCAAGTCACGCCGGTCGACGAGCCGCTACGGCGCTTCCGGCATGTCAGTTTTGGACATCGGGCGTGAGCTGGGCGTCGCAAACATTCTCGATGGTTCGGTGTTCCGGACCGGAGACAGCATAAGGGTCATGCTGCAACTTATAGATGCGGCAACCGATGAGAACATCTGGGCACAGAGCTACGAGCGCGAAATCAAGGATATCGTCGCGTTGCAGGCCGAGATTGCGCGTACCGTTGCGGAACAGATCAATGTTGAACTTACGCCCGATGAGGTCATGCGCCTGAACGAGAGGCGCGAAGTGAATCCGGAGGTCTACCAGTCTTACCTGAAAGGCATGTATTTTCTGAAAGCCCTTGACCCGGAGACGATGGAGCTGGGATTCCGGCATCTTCACGAGGCGATCGAAAAAGGACCGCGCGACCCCTTCGCATACGCGGGCCTTGCATTGGGCTACAACATCGTTGGCCATGGGGTCGATACTCACGGCGCATTTCCGAGAGCCGCGGCGGCGGCACGCAAAGCCCTCGAGCTCGATGACCAGTCAGGCGAGGCCTGGGCGGCGCTCGCCGAGGCGCAGCTGTATTACGATTATGATTGGGCGGGCGCCGAAAAATCTTTCCTGCGCGCGATGCAGTTAAGTCCGAATTTCGACGACACTTACGCTCACTACGCTTACCTGCTGACCTTGCTGGATCGTGTGGACGAGGCCCTGGAAATGTCCCTGACGTCCAGGGACCTGAGCCCGGTCGAACCACTCTGGGCCGGTTTCACGGCGTGGATGTACATGGCCGAGGGCCGGTACGAAGAGGCAATGCCTCACGTCGAGGAGTGCCTGACATTCGAGCCAGGTTTTTGGCTGTGCCTGTATACGCTCGGACAGATTCACACGCTGAACGGCGAGTATAACGAAGCGATCGCTGTGCACGAGCAAATGCTCGTTGAGCCGGACTTTGCCAACTGGGCACTCGGCATTACCTATGCGATGGCGGGCAAGCGCGACAAGGCGTTGGCGACAATCGAGGCGATGAAGGCCGTGGGCGGACCGAAGGACGTATTCCACATCGCGTTGACCTATGCGGCGCTCGGCGATGTCGACGAGGCACTTGACTGGATGGACAGGACTTTCGAGCTTCGTACCGACTGGTTGCCCTGGATCGTAAGGCCGTACGCTTATGGCGGCGCGCTGCAGAACCTGCGCGGTCATGAGCGATTTGATGCCCTGCTCGATGAACTCAACGTCGTGAGACCCGAGTGAAGACGAACACGATCACCCTGACTGCGGCTGCCATGATCGCGTTCGCGGCCAACTCGGTACTGTGCCGCCTTGCGCTTGGCGCCGGCCTCATCGATGCCGCCAGCTTCGCCACGGTGAGAACCACGGCGGGCGCCGTTATGCTCGGCATCGTCCTGGTGCTGCGCTCCGGAACGGTACGGGCGAAACCGGACTGGCGGTCTGTCGTGACGCTCTACCTGTATATGGTGTTCTTCTCGTTCGCCTATTTGTCGCTCAGTGCCGGCACGGGGGCGCTGGTGCTTTTCGGCGCCGTCCAGCTGACGATGTTCATCGTTGCGCTGCGCTCGGGCGAGCATTTCTCGCCGGTGTCATGGGCCGGCCTCGTGTTGGCGATCGCCGGACTTGTCTACCTCGTTTCTCCGGGCCTTACAGCGCCCGACCCGCTGGGGGCCGGCCTGATGGCCATCGCGGGCGTCGCCTGGGGCTTCTATTCGCTCGTCGGCCGGTCTGCGGGCGACCCAACCGAAGCGACAGCCTGGAATTTCATCTTTGCGGTGCCGCTGGTTGTCGTGACGAGCCTGGTATTCCTCGGCAATTTCCACGTCTCGCCAGCCGGTGCGGCGTATGCCGTTGCATCCGGCGCGATCGCATCCGGTATCGGCTACGTCATCTGGTACGCGGCGTTGCGCGGATTGACGGCGACCAGCGCGGCAACCGTACAGTTATCCGTGCCCGTCATTGCGGCAATCGGCGGCGTAATCTTGATGTCAGAAGACGTGACCGTGCGCCTGGTCGTGGCGTCGGTTGCGACCCTGGGTGGAGTTGCGTTGGTGCTGACACAGCGCAATCGCGGGCCGAGGCCCTGATGGATCGAGTACTAGATGCTCAGCTGCAGCAGGAAGTAGTGATCGACGAGCAACGCTGCAAACAGTATCGAAAGATAGGTGATCGAGAATTTAAAAGTACGCATCGGCAGAGCGACGTCGTCTTTATCGAGCCGCATGCGAATCGCAAAGTTGAGAAACATCCCGCCGAGGACGAGCGCGGTCACCAGGTAAATCAGCCCGCTCATGCCGGTCAGGTAAGGCAGCACCGTGATGAGCATGAGCAGGATCGTATATAAAAGAATGCTCAGGCGCGTGTAGTCTTCGCCGTGAGTAACCGGAAGCATCGGTATGCCGACCTTCGCATACTCATCCTTGCGCGCAATCGCGAGCGCCCAGAAATGCGGCGGTGTCCAGACGAAAATGATCAGGAACAGCAGTAGCGCACTGCTCGTGATTTCTCCCGTTACGGCTGTCCAACCCAGCACGGGCGGCGCGGCACCGGCAGCGCCACCGATGACGATGTTTTGTGGGGTCGCGCGTTTCAGGAACACGGTATAGACGACTGCGTAACCGATCAGCGAGCCGAAGGTCAGCATCGCCGTCAGCGGGTTGACCAGGAACCACAGAACGATCATCGACAGGACGCATATTGCCGATGCGAACATCAGCGCACCGGTCTCGCTGACACGCCCCTGCGGCAACGGACGCCCCCGTGTCCGCAGCATGTGAATATCGATGCGGGCATCGAGCACGTGATTGAAGACGGCCGCGGACGATGCGGCCATGCCGATGCCCAGGGTGCCGAAAACAAGGGCTACCGCGCCGGGCCAGCCAGGTACGGCCAGGAACATGCCTACGACGGCAGTAAATACGATCAGCATGACGACGCGCGGCTTGGTCAGTTCGTAATAATCGCGCCAGTCCGTCAGTCGTTCTACATTGGTGCTCAAACCGCCCCCTCGCTCAGCCGATACGTGACAATTTCAGCAGGCGCTTGATGTCATCGACCAGGTCCCGCGGGTTGATATCCGGACTGAAGTACAGCACCAGGTTGCCGTGCGGGTCGATCAGGTAGTAGCCGCCTGCTGCAAGCGCGCCGGGCTTCTTGTTGTCCAGGGCGGCCCGCAACGCGGCGTCCTGCAGTGTGATGAGGCCCTTGTGCTCGTCAGCAGTAAGCAGGGTATCGGGCGGCTCGTCGCCATGCAAGAACACGCGCAGCACCCGGTCCGTCTCCTTGCCGAGCATCAGCCACGACTGCCTCAGGGCATAAAGCGAATTTCTGCAGGAATCCCCGCAGTCGCCGTCATTTGTGTAGAGCAACAACCATGCGCGATTCTCGAGCAGCGCAGAACCCGGGACGAGGTCGTGGAGGTTGACGACCGGCTCGAGCAGCGCACCATGATTGGCACGTTCGTCGGGCTGCAGGGCGTCGCCCTGGTAATACAGCCAGGCAGCACCGAGTAGCGGTCCGAAGAACACGGCGGCGATCAGCAGGAACTGCAGCCGGCCCGATTTGCGTCGTGGGTCGTTCACGCCTCGAGACCTCGCTTGCGAAAATTCCACACGAGCAGGCCGGCCAACACTGTGCCCATGGCAAACCACTGGAACGCGTAGGCGTAGTGACGGCCGGGCCCCATCTCCTCGGGCACCCAGTGCCGGACAAGTCCGAAATCGTCTTCGGGGTCCATCAACAGTACGAACGGCTGTACCTCACGGCCGAGCGATGCTGCGAGTTCATCCAGCGTCGGGTAGACCGCGTGTTGTGGCCATATCGTCGGAGACTCTATCGCTGCACCCATCCGATAGCCGGCCCTGGGTAGCGATCCGACGCGGCCCCGCACAGTCAGCCGGGAACCTTCGAGCGCGATCGCCGCCGGATCGATTTCCTCGCCCGTGCGCTCCATCCAGCCACGGTTGACGATGAGCAGCGGTTCGTCGTCACTGTAGACGAGCGGCGTGAGGACGTAGTGTCCGTACCGGCTGTTCAGAATGATGTTGTCGAGCAGGAATTGGTGTTCGGCATCGAATGTGCCCTCTGCTTCCAGCTTCTGGTACGGCCGAACGTCCATGCCATGCACGAACGGCGTGAATCCCGTTTGCGCTTCATAAGCCGTCTGATCCGCACGCTTCTCGAGCGCCCGGCCCAGCTGCCAGACACCGAGGCCGGCGAACTGCACCACGAGCAATGCACCGACCGCGTACGGCAGCCAGCCCCTGAGCGATTTTTGCAGATTGGTGTTCACGCTATACTTCGACGATGAAACTGGTCGTCATTCTCCTGCTGGCTGCGGTCGTCCTAAGCCTGTTCTCAGGTCTTTTCTTTCTGGTTAAGGACAAGAACAAACCTGACTCACGAAGGATGTTGCGCTCGCTGAAGATTAGAGTCGCACTGTCGGCGGCCCTTATCCTGTTCCTCGTATTGTCGTATCAGTTGGGTTGGATAAGCCAATAAAGACAATGCAGCGAGTCGGGCGTTTCTCGACCGAAGTAAAGCGGACCGCAGGGAGCCATGAGGGAGAGAAATGACCGTCTCGCTGCCAGGGGCCAAACACCTACATCCAGTAGACGAAGACGTATAAACCAATCCAGACTACGTCAACGAAGTGCCAGTACCAGGCGACGGCTTCGAAGGCGAAGTGGTTCCTGGCATTGAAATGTCCCTTCATGACACGTAACCAGATGATCGTCAGCATGATTGCGCCGATCGTCACGTGCATGCCGTGGAAGCCGGTCAACATGAAAAACGTCGAGCCGTATATCCCGGACGTCAGCTTCAGATTCATGTGCTGGTAGGCTTCGATGTACTCCTCGGCCTGCAGGAAGACGAAGATGAAGCCCAGGAGGAAGGTCAGTGCCAGGAATAACTTGAGTATCCCGCGGTTGCCGGCAATCAACGCATGATGAGCGATCGTGACCGTCACAGAACTCGTCAGCAGGATGGCGGTGTTGATCAGCGGCAGGCCGAATGGCGGCATGGCCTCGAACTCGCCACCGACGTCACCCGGGCCGTTGGTCGGCCAGGTGGATTCGTAACCTTCCCACAGCAGCGCGTTCGTGAAGAAATTGTTGCTGTCGCCACCCAGCCAGGGAATGGACATGTTGCGGGCATAGAAGAGCGCGCCGAAGAATGCCGCGAAGAACATGACCTCGGAAAAGATGAACCAGAACATGCCCATGCGAAACGACTTGTCGACCTGGTCGTTGTACAGGCCGCCCTGGCTTTCGCTGATGACCGTGCCGAACCAGCCGATGAGCATGACGATGAGCACGCCAACGCCGCCCATCATGATCCAGAAGCCGGCGCCCGCGCCGTTCAGCCAGTTGGATACACCCACCATCATGAACAGCAGGCCAATCGAGCCGACAATGGGCCAGTGGCTGCCATGGGGTACGTAATAGCGGTCTTCAGCGTGTGACATGGTTGTTCTCGGGTCTCTCGGTTAGCTCTCGTCGTTCGCCGTGACGCGAACGGTGTCGTAGAAAGTGTATTGCAGCGTGATCGTATCGACGAACTCCGGCAGGTCCGGGTCGATGATGAACTGCAGCGGCATTGCGCGTTCCTCGTTCGCCTGGAATTCCTGGCTCGTGAAGCAGAAGCACTCGATCTTCTGGAAATGCTGCGAGGCAAGTATCGGCGTAACACTCGGTATCGCCTGCGCAATTCTGTGCTCGCCGGTCTTGTTGCGGGCAGTGAAGGTGGCAAAGTACATCTTGCCCGGGTGCACGGTCATGCTGTCCACCTCGGGTGCGAAGTCCCACGGCGCAAACTCGTTGACCGTCGATACGAATTCAATACGAATCTCGCGGCTGAGGTCCGGTGCCTCCACGGCCGATTCGGCGACGGTGTTGGTGCGGCCGCCGAAACCGGTGATCTCGCAAAATGCGTTGTACAGCGGCGGCAATACGAGGAAGCCGAAAGCAAACATGCCGACTGCAAGCAACAACAGGCGAAGCGTCAGTGCGCGGTTCGAAATATCCGGTTTCTTCTGCTGGTCGCTCATGTCGTGTTCAGGCGCGAAGGATTCCCATAAGGATGAAGCCCAGGTAGAACGCCACCGCTACCGTGACGAGAATAATCGTCGTGCGGCGAACGGCTTTCTTTCTGTCGGCGGTTTGCCCGGTCATTCAAAGCTTTCCTGCGCCACACGTGCTTTGGGGGGCGTGTCGAAGGTATGGTACGGGGCCGGCGACGGCACGGTCCATTCGAGGCCGCGGGGTGCTTCCCAGACCCGGTCTGTGGCTTTCTCGCCGCGCCGCGCGGCCAGGAGTACCCAGACGAAGATCAACTGCGACAAGCCGAAACCGATGGCGCCGATACTCGCGATCTCGTTGAAGTTCGCGAATTGTGTCGAGTAATCGGGAATTCGCCGCGGCATTCCGGCGAGCCCGAGGAAGTGCATCGGGAAGAACGTGACATTAACGAAAATCGTCGAGAGCCAGAAATGCAGCTTGCCGAGCGTTTCGTTGTACATGTGCCCTGTCCACTTCGGCAACCAGTAGTACACGGCGGCCATGATCGCGAAAACCGATCCCGGGACGAGGACGTAGTGGAAATGTGCAACGACGAAGTAAGTATCGTGATACTGGATGTCGGCAGGCGCGATCGCGAGCATCAGCCCCGAAAAACCGCCGATCGTGAACAGGAAAACAAAAGCCAGCGAGAACAGCATAGGCGTCTCGAACGTCATCGCACCGCGCCACATCGTGGCGACCCAGTTGAAGACTTTCACGCCCGTCGGCACGGCGATCAGCATCGTCGCGAACATAAAGAACAATTGACCCGACAGCGGCATGCCTACCGTGAACATGTGATGCGCCCAGACGATGAACGACAGGAACGCGATGCACGAAGCCGCGTAGACCATGGAGTCGTGACCGAACAACGGCTTCCTCGAGAATGTGGGAATAATCTCCGAGACGACGCCGAAGGCCGGCAGGATCATGATGTAGACCTCGGGATGGCCGAAGAACCAGAAGATGTGCTGGAACATGACCGGGTCACCGCCGCCGGCCGCGAGGAAGAAGCTGGTCCCGAAGAACTGGTCCGTCAACAGCATCGTGACGGCGCCAGCGAGTACCGGCATCACGGCGATCAGCAGGTAGGCCGTAATCAACCAGGTCCAGACGAACATCGGCATCTTCAGAAGCCACATGTCCGGCGCTCGCATGTTCAGGATCGTGACGATGATGTTGATCGCGCCCATGATGGACGATATGCCCATCAGGTGTACCGAGAAGATCAGGAACGGGAACGCGTCGCCTGTCTGCAGCACTAACGGCGGGTACATCGTCCAGCCGCTCGCGGGTGCACCGCCGTCCATGAATAACGTCGACCCCAGGATGCCGAACGCGACAGGGAGGATCCAGAACGACCAGTTGTTCATGCGCGGCAGGGCCATGTCGGGCGCGCCGATCATCATCGGGATCATCCAGTTGGCGAGGCCGACGAACGCCGGCATTACCGCGCCGAAGACCATGATCAGCGCATGCATCGTCGTCATCGAGTTGAAAAACTCGGGGTGTACGAACTGCAGGCCGGGCTGCATCAGCTCGGTGCGTATGATCAGGGCCATCGAGCCGCCGACAAGGAACATGATAAGGCTGAGGACAAGGTACATCGTGCCGATGTCCTTGTGATTCGTCGTGAACAGCCAGCGCTTGATGCCCTTCTCGGGGCCGTGGTGCTCGTCGTGGGCGTCGTGCGCGTCTGCGACTGCCGTTGTCATACCATTAGTCTCCGAATGAAATCTGTTTACTGGCTCGCGGCGACCCGCTCGCCCGATGCTCGTTGGGCCTCGGCCCATGCCAGGTAGGCATCAGGTTCCACGACCTCGACGACAACCGGCATGTAGCCATGGTCCTTGCCGCAGAGTTCGGCGCACTGGCCGCGGAACGTGCCACTCTCCTCGGCGCGGAACCAGGTCTCGTTGACAATGCCGGGAATGGCATCCTTCTTGATCGCGAGGTCCGGCACCCACCACGAGTGCACGACATCGTTGGAGGTGATAAGCAGCCGAACCTTCGCGCCCTTCGGCACGACCAGGGGGCGATCGACCTCGAGCAGGAAGTTATCGACGCTGAAAGGATCGATGCCCGAGTTCTTCGTGCGTGCCTCGATGCTCGGCCTGTTCAGGCTCGAGTAGAATTCGACGCCCTCGTCCTGGTACTTGTAGTGCCACTTCCACTGGTACGCGGTCACGACAATCGATACGTCGGGATCACGCGAGTCCTCGAGACGAATCATCGTCTCGGCGGCCGGTACGGCCATGAGCAACAGGATAACGACGGGGAGCGCCGTCCAGATGACCTCGGCGGTCGTGCTGTGCGAGAAGCTGGCGGGCTCGACGCCCTGCGATTTGCGGTGTTTGACCAGTGAAATGATCATCACGCCGAACACGACGACGCCGATCGCAACGCACCACCAGAACACCATCATGTGCAGGTCGTAGGTCTCGGCGCTGAGTTCCGTAACGCCTTTGGGCATGTTCAGTGCCCATTCGGCGCTCGCCGAACTCGCCCACAGGATACCGAGAAAGCTGAGTAGCGAATTTCGAATCATTGTGTAAATACTCCACGGACCGTCGAGGGCCCGTGCTCAATAGAATCAACAGGTGGTGATGCAGACATCGGGACAGCCGGACGCCCCGGTCAAAAGCTTGCGAAGTTTACTGAAAGCCAGCCGAGCAGGCAAACTGCTGTACCTGCGAACTGCAAATGAAACTCATTTATATAACAACAGCTTAGAGTGAACGCTCCGCGGGCGCCTGCAGGTACATGTCGCGCTGTGACATGTCAGCGTCGGCGCAGCGGGATATTTGTGGCGTCGATCGGGACGCCATCCCCCGCGCCGCTGGACGTGCCGCCCCAGCAGTGTCCGTATATCAGTTCGAAGGACAATGTCGCCCCATCGTTCTTGCCGGTTCCGAAAAGAGCGTCCGCCAGCGCGCGCAAACGGTGCCGGCCGGCCAGGCCACGAGCGCGGTGCTGCAGGCTATTGCGGGCTCCCGTCG
>Ga0265303_10003157_pt1 | contig 10290 bp, 8 predicted proteins | sample Helome_2_FD_192494 | JGI IMG/M metagenome (GOLD analysis project Ga0265303, IMG submission 192494) | Marine sediment microbial communities from subtidal zone of North Sea - Hel_20160317 (Illumina Assembly) | ecosystem: Environmental > Aquatic > Marine > Subtidal zone > Sediment ... | reverse complement strand
TTCAATCGAAGTATCGATGGAATTCAATATATCTGCGGCGGTTCTTTCGCCACCGACCATCGAAGACTTGACGTTTTCGTTGTCACTGAAATAACGCTCCATAATCGAGTCGAGTTCCTTGATTGCCGCCGGCTGTACTCCTTCCAGGGTTGCAATCCGCATCAATATTCCGGCACGGGTATCTTCGGGCAAGTGGGTCAGGACGCGAGCGGCGCTGTCGGCTTCGAGATACGACAACACGATAGCGACAATCTGTGGGTGCTCGAGTCGAATTATTTCAGCAATCGCCTTGGGGTCCATCCACTTCATCGACTCCAGGCCGTTGCTAGCGCTGCCCATCAAGATTCGATCGATGACGCTGCCTGCCTTATCGCCCAGGGCCTTTTCCAGCATGCCGCGTATATAGGAGTCGTTACCAATACCGAGAGCAGTCTGTGACTCGAGCACATCGAAAAAGTCGTCGATTACAAATTCTACCGTCGGACGCGAAACATCATTCATAGTCGCCATGGTGGATCCCACCTTCTGGACCTCCTTGGGATTCATATGCTGCAGAATCTCAGCAGCGATGTCTTCACCCAGGGTTAGTAGCAGGACACCGGCCTTTTCTGCGCCCTTTACCGAGGTTGACTCTTTATCTGCTTGATCGTCAGCCACTATTCGTCACCCACCCAGTGTTTCATTACGTTTGCGACCCGCGCCGGATCATCCATAACCATCGAGCGAGCCATGTCTACCTTTTGCTCGTAGGTCGCATCCTTGCGCCTGACCATCGCCGCAGGGTTGTTGGGGTCATTGGCTAAATCAGGGAGACCATAATTCTGCGCTCCCGCTTGCTGACCCGGCATGGCATATTGCATCGGCGCAGGTGAACCCAGGTTCTGAAACGCTCCAGATTCCGAGCTACCCGCAGCGCTCGTACTTTCAGCATCGCTATTTTTTAGCGACAGCGAACGCAGTGCCGGTCGCACAAAAATAAAGTAAACGATGATCAAACCGAGTGCCCCCAGCACCTGCTTGATCAGGTTGATAATCCAGGCTTCGTTTAGCAGGCTTCTCCAGGCCGGAACCGCTTCAACTACGGGTTCTTCGACTTCGAGAAACGATGCATTAATGATGCTAACCGAATCACCCCGGTTGGCATCAAAGCCTATCGTTTCCTTGACCAGGTTGGTGAAGCGTGCAATTTCTTCATCGCTGTAGGGTGTCTTGGAAACGCTACCGTCATCCGCTGTAACCTGCTTTTCATCGATAATCACCGCTACCGAAAGGCGCTGCACGCTGCCGACCGGATTACTGGTATGGCTGATGACGCGATCCACCTCGTAATTGCGTGTCGCCGAACGATTCTGGTTAGAAGGAATTTCTTCCGAGGTAGCGCTACCCGTTTCAGTGCCGGTTTCCGTTTCGACTCCAATCGTGCCAGCCGCGGGAGGCTGATTGCTAAGCGCACCAGGGATTCCCAATGCCTGGGAAAAACTGCGATTTTCTTCTTCATTGATTTGCTCGCTACGAATCACGCTACGCTCGGGGTCATAAGCCTCACGCGTCGATTCAACTGCGGAGAAATCAAGCTGTGCGGCAACCTGTGCATTCACTCTGCCCTCGCCGACTATCGGCTGTAGCAGGTTGATGATTCGGTCCGCAAAGTTGTCTTCGAGTTTGCTGGTATATTCGAACTGTCGAGTCGTCAATGACATGCCTTCGTCTTTCTCACTGGTCAGAAGTCGACCAAATTGATCGACCACCTTGACCTCAGTGCTTTCCAGCATCGGGATACTGGAAGCTATCATCTGCACAATAGCTTCCACTTGCCCAGGATTCAGTACCCGGCCCGGGTGCAGTTTGACCACGACCGAGGCACTCGGTTTGGTGCGATTCCGAATAAAAATTGATTGCTCCGGTATTGCCAGGTGCACCCGGGCCTTGTCGACGGAGTGTATCGACTCAACCGAACGTACCAACTCGGCCTCGACGGCATGGTTATAGCGGGCGGTTTCAATAAACTGACTAGTACCGAGGCCCTGGTCCTGCTGCAACATTTCGAGACCCTTGGCAGTACCATCCGCCAGACCTTGCGAGGCCAGCAATAGCCGTGCTTCAGACAACTTGGTCTGGTCTACAAGCAGGGTACCCGTGTTCGCCTCCAGCTTGAATTCGATATCTTTTGACATCAACGTGTCGGCTATCTGGGCCGCATCCTTGCCCGACATATTGGTATACAGCGGAGCAAAATTCGGCTCCGCGGTCCATAATACGACGACCATGCCGACTGCGATTGCGGCGGCAAGCCCGACCAGCTTGCTGATATGGCGTACCGCACGAGACTGGGCCACGGCATCGATCGGATTGATCTGTCGCGGCGCTGCTGCCACCATTCCCTGCCCATCCTGGCCGGGCATTATCTGTTGGTTAACGGTTGCTTCAGCCATTTCTTACACCGACATGTTCATAACGTCCTGATAGGCGGTCAGGAGTTTATTACGGACCTGCGTCAGGGCCTCGAACGAAAGGCGGGATTTCTGCACCGCGATCATGACCGCGGAAATATCGACATCTTCACCCAGTTCAAACGCCCTGGTCAGGGACGAGGCTTGCATCTGCGTTTCATTTACCTTGCCGATTGCCTGCTGCATCAAGTCACCAAAATTCTGGTTTTGCTCAGTTTTGACCTCGGGTTGCATCGCCTGGCCCTTAGCCAGGGATTCGATTGCCTGCATCTGACTTAACAAGTGGTTCTGTGTGTTATTAATCATGAAATTCCCTACTGGTCGATTTTTTGACGGATTTAGTCCCAATCCATGGATCAGGTCTAAAACTGTTAACTTTTTGACATTTAGTCGGTTTCATTGCTCTTTTCGCGCTTCTTCTGGATAGTCAGCAACAATCGCGCCAACTTTCCCTAATTTCCTTTACCACCTCGGGTAATTGCCCTTCTCCCATAATTGATGTTCTACCGTCATTCCTCTTCATACAGTCATTCCCGCGCAAGCGGGAATCTTGAAACCACGGCACCTCTGCAAGATCCCGGATAACCCCTTCGGGATTTCCGGGATGACGGCTAATGCCGTCACTTTCGCGACCTTTCCCCCAAGATGGCTAAAATATTCGGGGCGTGATGGTCGCGTCACTGCTATTAATCGGGGAGCGATGCACCGGCATCGCGCAGCTTGGCGAGTTTGTAGCGCAAGGTACGTGGGCTGATACCGAGCTTTTCAGCCGTTTTCTTGCGGCTGCCCTTGAAGTTACGCAGGGTTTCAAGAATGACCTCGGTTTCTCGATCGCGCAGATCCGAGTGCAACTTCCCGTTATCCTCGAGCAGCGGTTCGAGTGGAACCTGTTCGATGCTACTCTCCAGCATGATGTCCTGTGGCAGGATTTCCCTGCCCTGCTTCAGGATCAGGGCCCGCTGTATCACGTTATCAAGTTCTCGCACGTTACCCGGCCAACTGTGCTGACATAAAGTATCGCAGGCCGCATCGGAAAGCTGGATCGACTCTCCGGCCGCGCGACTGTATTGCGCAAGAATCTTGCGTGCGACAGGGACGATATCGTCGGCGCGTTCACGCAGCGCGGGTATCGAAATTGGGAACACATTGAGCCGATAAAATAAATCCTCACGGAATCGTTTTTCACGTACCTCGTGGCGTAAGTCACGATTAGTCGTGGCGATGATACGCACATCCAGTTCGATAACCTCGGTGCTGCCGAGACGCTCTACTTCCTTTTCCTGTAGCACTCGCAGAATTTTTGCCTGCAATCCGAGATCCATCTCGGTAATTTCGTCCAGCAGCAACGTACCGCCCTGGGCTTGTTCAAATTTACCCATGGTTGCCTTGTGCGCACCGGTAAAGGCACCCTTTTCGTAACCAAACAAAACGGCTTCCAGCATGTTTTCGGGAATCGCTGCGCAATTGATCGCGACAAACGGCTGCCGGGAGCGCGTTGATTGCTTGTGGATGAATCTCGAATAGATTTCCTTGCCGACCCCGCTCTCTCCAGTCAGCAGAACCGAGGTGTCGGTGTTAGCGACGCGCCTGGCCAATACCAGGATTTCCTGGCTCGCCATATCCACGGCCACAAGGTCCTCGTCCGTTGGCAACGGATTTCGAATTTGCTTGCGCACTGTACTCACCAGGCTTGATACCTCGAACGGTTTCACCAGGTAGTCGACCGCCCCCGCCTGAATCGCATCCACAGCCTGTGGAATAGAACCGTAAGCCGTCATCAAAATGACCGGCACATCGATTTGACTGCTGCGAATCGAAGACAGCAGTTCGTAGCCGTTGCCCGGGCTCATCTGCACATCACTGAGTACCAGGGACGCCGAATGGCTGGCCAGGAAACGCTCTGCGGCAAGGCCATTTTCGGCCTCGTGAAAACTGATTTCATTGAGCTGCAGCGTATCGCATATAGCCTCGCGCAGATCAGCATCATCTTCTACTACCAGTACATCAACCATACTCTAGCTCCATTCTTTTAAATTATTGACTTCAGGTATTACTAACTTGAGTTTTCATCGCCTGCCTGCAGGGCAGGAAAATACGAAAGCGGCAACCACGATCGGGCCGGGAAAATAAGGCGATACGACCCTGGTGCGATTCGATAACGGCCTTTACCACCGCAAGCCCGAGACCGGTGCCATCGGTCTTGGTGCTGAAAAAAGGGTCAAAGAGGTGTGCACGTGTATCCCGATCCATGCCGCAGCCATTGTCTTTTACCGATATTGACAACAGGCCATGTATAGTCGTGGCAATCCTGATGTCGATTAGAGGTTTCTGCTCGCAGGCCTGCAACGCGTTCATGCATACATTGGCGAGGGCGCCAAGCAGAGCGTCCTTATTCCCCTGCAGTTCCACCTCACATTGCTGGCCCTGCAGTTGCAATACCGCGCCACGTTGCTGCAACTGGGGTAGTAACTGATCGTTGAGTTCGGTAAACAGATCGGCGACCGAGAAACGAGTCATGACGAATTGACCACCATGGGCGAAAACCAGCATATCGTTGATCAGCTTTTCGATATGTCGGCTGCGTGCCAACGCCTTCTGACAAAAAAATCGCCTGGTCTCGCTATCGAGTACAGTGTCGACACATTGCGACAGGTAAAGCATCGCCGAGGCCAGGGGCGTTCTAATCTGGTGCGCAAGACTCGCCATCATCTTACCCATGGTTACCAGGTGCAGATTCTGTTGTGCCGTACGTTGAAGTTCGCGGGTCTGGGTCACGTCACTTAGCAACAGAACCTGGCCTGGGGCGTAGCCGAGTGGACGGGTCGAGATACTGAATTGCCTGCCATCGATGGTTTTCAGTTCACCCTGGTCCAGCTCCGGTAAAAATACGCGTTTTACAATATCCCGCCAGGGCTCCTGGTATAGCGGTGTTTCCAGCAGCAGGCGTGCACTCTCATTAGCTTCGGTGACTTTACCCTGTCGATCCAGCACCACGACCCCACCCGGTATCGCGTCAATCAATTGGGGATTAGCGACAGGTTCGGTCTGCGCATCAAACGGTTTGATGCGATCAACATTCTGGTTGATCTGCTCGACGCTAGCGCTCAAGGTCGCCGAAAGGCGATTAAACTGCTCGAAAGCACCCTGCAGGCCTGGTAACGCTGACTCTTCGTTTAGTTTTTGATTTTCCACCCCGAACAGGGTGCACAAGACAAACCAATTACAATAAGTTTACTAATATCAATAAGTTAAAATTTTTGTTTTTTGCGCATGACAGAAAAATGACGCTATTCGGTGCGTTCTATTTCATATTTACGCATTTTTTCGACGAGTGTCGTACGTCGCATTTTGAGCATGGTCGCGGCGCGCGCAACCACGTTATTGGATTTTGACAGGGCTTGTTCGATCAACGATACCTCGATATCGGTCAGATACTTCTTCATATCGATACCTTCGCCCGGGAGCTGGCTAAGATCGGACTCCGACATCGACTCCATGGCATCTTCAGCGGAGACTTCGCTGATTTCCAAATTATCCTGGCTTTGATACTTTTCCGGTAAATCCTTTGAATCCACAACGCCGTGCGGAAATAAAATCGCCAGCCGTTCGATCAGGTTTGCCAGCTCACGCACATTGCCCGGCCAGGCGTACTGCTGCAGCATTGCGATCGCTTTCTTGCTCAGTCGCACGGAGCCACGGTTCTCACGTTCGATACGAGCAATCATTTCATGAATCAGTAGCGGAATATCGGATTGGCGTTCACGCAGTGGCGACACTTCGATTGGAAAAACATTAAGGCGATAAAACAGATCTTCCCGAAAATTACCCTCGGCTATCAAATCTTCGAGTCGCCGATGGGTTGCGGCAATGACACGCACATCGGCCTTAATCGACTTGTTGCTGCCAACCTTTTCATAACAGCGTTCCTGCAAAACTCGCAGTAACTTGACCTGCATCGGCAACGGCATGTCACCGATTTCATCAAGAAATATCACGCCGCCTTCGGCGAGTTCGAAGCGCCCCTGGCGCGCGCTAATCGCGCCGGTAAAGGCACCCTTCTCGTGGCCAAACAACTCGCTTTCTAGCAAATCTGCCGGGATCGCACCGCAATTAATCGGTATAAAGGGTTTTTTATTGCGCGAAGACTGCGCATGGATATTGCGCGCGATGACCTCCTTGCCGGTCCCCGAATCTCCCAGGACTAACACCGAGGCATTGGTATCAGAAACCTGGTCGATCATCAGGTTAATGCGTTCAATAGAATTGCTGTTACCGATCAGGGGCTGACACTCGCGATTGTCCATACGGCGTTCGCGCTTATTATGCTTACGCGCCTGATCGAGAACCTGGGATAACGAGTAATAATCAGACTGGAAGCACAGTCCGGAAATAAAGGGTAGTTGAACCACGATTTCAAGCGCGCTCAATTCTGACTTATCAGCCAGTAAAACAACCGGGTACTGACATTTTTCTTCCTTATTGCGCTCGAGGAAAAACCGGCAAATATCGTCACCGTCGATACTGAATATGGCGAGATAGTTGAATAGTTCCCGGCGCGGAATATCGGGCAGTTGTTCCGGAGTGATGAGCCTTGCTTCGACTTTGATAAAACTGAGTACTGCGAGGAAAGAATGCCCGCGTGTATTGTTGGAATCAATCACCAGGACTTCGTTACTGTCCTGGCTTCCACCCTGTTCCATCATCTGTTGCAACCCCCCTGTTACTAGAAAATAATTCCAGCCAGTTTTTTGACGACCCTGAAATTTAATTAAAATTCTAGCCTAGTATGACAATATACCGGCGCTAAAAAGTGAACTTTTTACATTAAATATTTCAATCGATCAGGTGTCAATTTATTAGGGGTACGAGTCGTTACTCAGGTAGGCACGAGTCGCTTTTGACGCGATTCGTATACGTTTCTGCTGAATGATAACTGATTGTTTGAACAGGTTGAGTTTATCGACAACCTGCTGATTCAAGCTTTGTAGATGCTGCGCCTTGATCCGGTCGATATGTCCGATCGAATCTGCAAACGCTTGTTCTATATATATTTTTCTCTGCGCCTCAAGCTCCTCGACGCGCTCGAATTCGCCTTCCTCGAGTATCTCGAGAATTTCATCGGTCAGCCTAATCGCCGCGCTCAGGGCTTCCTGCTGGTTCATCATTGGAACAAGTTGGCTGGGCATTGGTTTATTCAGCCGCGGCCGGTATTTGCTCCCAGGCGGACTTAATTGTGAGCAAAAGATCGCTTATTTCATTGAGCCTCGCTATATCGTCGCTCATGTTGGCCTCGGTCAGGGCAATAATCATGTACTGGTAGAGGTCTGACAGGTTCCCGGAAAGGTCTCCTTGCTGCGAATGATCAAGACATCCTTCCAGGCCGCCGATGATTGAAATGGCTTTGCCGATAAATTCACCTTTTTGGGCGGTTTCCTTGCGCTTTATGGCTCCCTTGGCCTGGGCGATTCGCTCCATGGCACCGTTCATCAGGCGCAGGATCAGCTCGTGTGGGTCCGCGTAAGCGATCGAACTTTTGTCTGCGGACTGGTACTGGTTAACGGCTTTGAGTGCGACATTTGTCATTTTGGTTTTCGCTCCATAGGTTTGTTGCTATCTCAGGTTATCGTCTCTTACCCTATTTTCTTGAGTAATCAGTCGAATTTAGTTGTTACTATTGATCGAATTCGGTTTGGGCAGGTTTGCGAGCTGTTGGGTCAGGAAACTGCTGGTCTGGTTGAACCGCGCAATAAGTGCATCCAGTGCCGAAAACTGCCGTACCAGGCGCGCTTCGAGGGCCAGTATCCTGTCTTCGAGCTTGAAGCGTTCGTCCTCAATATCCTCCAGACCTTCATTTAATCCCTGTTCACGTGAAGCAATCGTGCCATCTGCCTGCAAAAAGTTATCCAAAATACCATCCAGCGTACCCGCCAATCCGCTAAACACGGTCACGATTCCCCGATTACCGGGAGTATTGGTCAGGATCTCTACCGACAGCCCGTTACTGGGGCCCGACTCGCTGGTGAAGGTTTGTCCATTTGCCGTCGCAATGACGCCATCAATGGTCACCTCGGTTCCGGTGTCTGTACCGTCGATCCCGGTACCAACCGCGAGACCGAAGTCGGCAAAGGTATTAGTATCGACGTTGGTTATTTCGACTGTCGAAGTGGGTCCCGAGCTGTCTGAGGTAATCACATAGCGGTCGTTGGCTGTGTCATAGGTAACCGTAACCGTGACACCGGCCGAAACCAGGTTAGCTCGGCCGTTGATTCTGTTCTGCATCATGGTCGCGAAGTCCGCCTCGCTCGCGTGGGTACCGCCTTGCAAATTGAAATTTCCGGTTGAAACACCGTCAACCGTCAGTCTGATACGATTATTGCCGCCGTTGACCGTGAGGCTGTTAACCGGGCCAGCCCCGGTTAGGTAACCCTGGGTAAAAAGCTGAGTCACATTGATCGCATAATCTCCAGGTTGGGTATCTGATGTCGACGACACGTAACTTACCCCGGGATCAGTTGTCTTTCCCTGTATGCTGAACAGGGCCTCGACCTCGGATGGGTAATTATCCAGTGCATCCGAAAGTTTGGAACTGTCCACGTCCAGCGTACCGTTCGAGTTGGTCGTAATACCAATGTCGACCAGTGACTTGATATTACCCTGCAGTCCGGAAATACTGCCAAACAGAGCGCTACGAATCTGGCTGCCGATGCTGCGCACGGTAAAATCACCAATCAGGACGCTGCCGGTACCGGTTTCGGCGTCGTAGCTGGTGAGTGACTTGATACTCTCGGTCAAAGCGTTGTACGCGTCTACAAAATCGTTAATCGTTGCCGTTATCTCGGCACGATCTTCCTTGACTTCGAGGTTGACGATATTGCCAACATCCGCTTGCAGCAAATCCAGCGTGACACCATTAATCGCGCCGCTTATCGAATTAGTGTCGCGAGTGATTCCAAGCCCGTTAATCGTCAGCGACGCATCCTGGGCCGCAACATTTTGCAACAGGCTGCCCTGTGCCGAAGCGTTGAACGCCAGTTGCGACAGGCCGGCGTTATTGTTGTCGTTACCGTCGGCATCGCCGGTGACGGTCAACTCCATGCTGTTGGCGGCACCGGTGTCTTCCGAGGTGAACACCAGTCGGTAACCGTTGGTACCATCGTCAACAATCGACGCCTGAAAGCCAAAATCATTATCGTTAATGTAATCTCGTAAGCCACTGACGGTATCGTTACCATTAGCCGCACTGATATCGATAGCCTGCGGAGGCCTTGCCGGGTCGGGGGTAAACGCGTAAGGATCCGTGGTCGTGGTGCCAAACTGGATTGTCAGCGTCCCGCTGCCGATCACGTCATCGACCGTAGAGAAGGCGGTCGCGGCACTGGTTGCCAGCGATTGCGCCCTGGCCATGGCCAATACTTCGACCGAGTAGCTGCCGATGTCGGCAAAACTTTCCACCGAGGTCGAAAATACCGATGCATCGGAGGCGGTGATCACTTTTGCATTAAAGGCAGATGAAGTCTTGAGCCCGCCAAGACTGGTCTGGAACTGGGACAAAGAGCTGCGCAACAGGCCGAAGGCTGACAGCTCGGTGGTGATGTTTTGTTGCTTGAGGTTGAGACGGTTTTCGGTCGGCGCGCGCTCGGCTTCGATCAGGCCCGAAACCAGCGTTCCCAGGTCCAGTCCAGAACCGACACCGAGTGAAGTGATTGCCGCCATATGCTTCTACCTATGTCTTAAAATTTACTGCTAAGGCTAATGAATTTTGCCTGTCTACTTAATCAGAAAATGAGAAGGGGCAGTATGACCTCCCCCTTCTCAAATATGCTTTAAATATATACAGCAA